>JACCDW010257167.1_pt1 | contig 29954 bp, 31 predicted proteins | sample 7449781 | NCBI WGS metagenome assembly JACCDW01 (sample SAMN15323449, study PRJNA562643) | freshwater metagenome | isolation source: river surface water | place: USA:Blue River Watershed | collected 2017-08-18
CGCGAAGATAACTCTAGCAGCAATCTGCAGATGAGCGAAATGATCTCTGCTATGGCAGACCAAGCGACTGGACAAAACAAAGTAGATCGTGGACAATTCCAGAAGGGTAACAAAACCAAGACGGAATTTGAAACTACCATGAACAACAGCAACAGCCGTCAGCAGCTGTCTGCACTTGCCATTGAGCACCAGTTCATGCAGCCCGTCAAGGAAATCATCAAGAGCAACACGCTGCAATTCCAACCTTCTGGCAAGTTCCTGAATCGTGATACACGCTCCGAAGTAGAAGTTGATCCAGTCAAGCTGCGTGAATCTCTACTGGAATTCAAGATTACTGATGGCATGCTGCCAGCAGACAAGATGCTGAATAGCGAACTGCTGACTGTGTTCATGCAGACTGCCCAAGCTATTCCAGCAGTGCAGACTGAATACGATATCATGGGCATGTTCATGTATTGGGCTAAGTTGCGTGGTGCTTACTGGCTGGAAGATTTCAAGCGTAATCCAGCTGCACAGGCAACTGCACTCCAGACAATGCAGCAGACAGCGATGGCACAGAACGCAGTCGCTACTCAGCCAGTCCCACAACCAGGCACCTAATCATGACTACTCAACGCACCCTTTTCAAAGAAACATCCAGCAAGTTCTTCAGCATCCGCATGTCGCCTGAGGAAGAAAAGCTGGCAATGAGCGTATCACCATTGTTCCTTGCGTATCTTCAGAATAAAATCGAAGCCTACGCAAGTGCATTGGTGGAAGCAAAGCTGCCATACTCGTCCAATCCAAATGAACAAGTGGCAGCAATCCTTGCACATGAGAGACTTCGCAATATTGTTGAAGCCTATGAGGAACTCATGAGCGAGTTAATCCAAGCCTCCTCGCAACAACCTGAAACCAACGCGTAATACGCAAACCAACTGAGGTAACAATCATGGCATTTCTTCCTGGCATCTTTGGCAAACAAGCCGCTCCCGCCCCTGCTGCTCCTGCTCCCGCAGCATCTCCTGCTGCCGTAGCTGGCGGCGCTGCTGGTCCTGCAACTCAGCAACAAGCTCCTGCTAACCCAGCTGCTGCTCCCAACGCAATGGTAGGTGCACAGACTCCTCCTGCTGCTGGCGGTCCGCAGAATCCGATGGACAGTTTCGTGGATATGTTCAAGCCACGCCCTGTTGATCCCAAGGCTCCTAAAGTTCCTACCATGGCAGACCCTATTCTGGGGCCAATGGATCCAGCAGCTTTCAAACAGCAAGTTGCCACTGCCAACTTCGCATCTGCCATTCCTCAGGAAACTCTGCAGAAAGCTCTGTCTGGCGATACGCAAGCATTCATGGATGCTATCAACATGGCAAGCCGTGAGGCATTCGCAGCATCTGCACAGCTCTCACATGGCTTGGTAGAGCATGGTGCACGAACAGCAGCTGATCGCGTAAACACTTCGCTGGATTCGCGTATTCGCAACTTTCAGATTCGGACGCAAAATACTACCAATGAAGCACTGGCCCACCCTGCCGTTGCTCCTATGTTGAACGCAGTCAAAGTCCAGATTGCGCAATCCAATCCAAACCTAACACCGGAAGCGGTGCAGCAACAAGCTGAACAGTATTTCACCCAGATGGCTGACGTACTGGTAGCTCCAAAACAGCAAGCCGCAGCAGCAGCTGCGAAACCAACTCAAGGTGATTTCTCATATCTCCTGACTTGATTCTTTTTTAAACCCACGGGAGCTTAGCTCCCACTCTTGAAGGAAACTACCATGTCCGTCGGACTCTTGACCTCTGCTTCTGCTCCGCAGAATTTGAACGCAGTTAGCTTCTCGCAAGCTATCACCCGCCTGATGCCTAACGGCACTGCTCCTCTGTTTGGTTTGACTTCTCTCCTGAAGGATGAGACTGCTGCCAACATTGAGCACGGCTACTTCAGCAAAACCATGATCTTCCCCTCGGCAACTCTGTCTGCTGCTGTGGCTGATGGTGCCGCTACCAGCTTCACTGTTGCTAGCAATAGCGACATCGTCGTTGGTGACTTGCTGATGGCTGAATCGACACAAGAAATTGTGCTGGTGACTGCTGTGCCTACCACCACTTCTATCACCGTCACTCGTGGTGTGGGTACTGTGGCTGCTGCTGCAATTGCTAACGGTGTTGCTCTGCGCACTGTTGGTAACGCCTTTGAAGAAGGTTCCACACGTCCCAGCTCGGTGGCAATCATCGCTGAACGCTACGTGAACAACACTCAGATCTTCCGCAATAGCTGGGCTGTCACCAAGACTGCTGCTGCTATTCCTCAGATCGCAGGTGCTGGTTACGTGTCGGAAAGCAAGCAAGATTGCGCTGCTCTGCACGCCATGGCGATTGAGAAAGCTCTGTTCTTCGGTCAGAAGTTCATGGGCACTCGCAATGGCCAGCCTTTCCACACAATGGAAGGTATTATCCCACGTGTGGTTGCTGCTGCTCCTGGCAACATTACCACTCTGGGCTCCACCACTAACTGGACACAGTTGGAAGCTGCTCTTGATCCAGTGCTGCAAACAGTGACTGATCCCAAGGGCGGTAACATCCGTACTATGTTCGTTGGCGGTACTGCTCGTCGCGTGTTGCACAACATCGCACGACTGAACTCCAGCTACCAGATCACCACTGCGGAGACAGCATGGGGCCTGCAGATTGATACCATTCGCACTCCTCGTGGTGTGTTTGAAATCATCGAGCACCCACTGTTCAACGCATACGGTGCTGCCAGCGTGTGGGCAAAGATGGCAGTCATCTGCGATCTGAACGCCTTCTCTCTGGCTTACCTGCGTAAGACCAGCGATGCCAGCTACAACAGTGCTGGTGCCCTGGTTGACAACGGTATCGACGCTGAGGGTGGTACTCTGACTACCGAGCTGACTTGCACCATCAAGAACCCAGCTGCCTTCGGTATCTTGTACAACTTCACAGCAGCTGCTGCAGGCTGATCCTAGCCAATAGGACTCAAGAACAGGGAGCTTCGGCTCCCTTTTCTGCTGCCAGCAACCAGCTGGAAAATCTCAACTTCAACTTCCAACCAAGGAAACTATCATGGCAACAGGAATGGTATCGTCTGCATCCGTGCAGCAAAACACTGTGATTCGCGCAGGCGAAAAAATCGCAACAACTCCAGAAGCTCTCAAGAGCAAGAATGGCAAGACTTTCTATCACATGGCACCAGGTGCCAAATTTGTGATGCCTGATGGTTTGGAGATTGTGTTCATGGGTGGCCAATTCACCACTGAAGATCCATCTATCATTGCTGAATTGAACAAGGTAGCAGACAAATCTGCAACCATGATCTACACAAAGAATGAAGCTGTGCAAGCTGTTGCTGCACTGCAAAACCAAGCAGCTGCTGACGCAGCTAACACAGCTGGCAAAACACCTGAGTAATCAGGCGGTCGGCATTAACCAAGAAGTCCACGAGGAAAGCACATGACTACGTTTGCAGATATCGAATCTTTAGTACTTGCTCAGACCAAGCGTCCAGACATTTCTGACACTACGGCTGCGGCTATTCGTACTGCTACGTTGCGTGCTCACCACGTGGACTTCTTCCCTCGTGACTTAGCAGAAGCACCACTGCTGTATACGCCATCATCTTCTGCTATCTATTACCCTTTTGCCAACGTAAGTACTTTGTTGCCGCGGTCACGCAGTATCAAGTTCATCCAAGGGATTGAGACAGCCACAGGAACTCCTACAGAGGACTTGGAATATCGTGAGATTGATGACTTATACGACAGCGATGGCAACCGCAGGCTGTCAGTCTACACGCTGATAGGGGACACTTTGAGGATTTTTCCTCAGCGTGCTACTGGCTCTGCCACTGCATTTTATTATCGCAATCCCAACGTCAACGGCCTAGAATACTCTAGCTGGATTGCAGATGCCTACCCCGATGAACTGGCACAGTGGGCTGCAGCAATCGTATTTGCACGAACAGGCTTCACAGAGATGGCATCAGAGTTTCAACGTACTTATGTTTTGCCCTTCCGTGAGATGCTGATTGATTCCCACCTTCTTGGAAATGTGAGCTAATATGCCATACGTACCAAATGCGGCAGATGCTACGCAGCCAACGGAAGACAAGACCGTTGAGTCTGCTGCGCTAGAATTCCGCACCCTGAAAGTTGATGTTATTCGCTCCCTGAAGTTTCCTTCTGGGGAGTCTGCCAGTTATCAAGGCCCACTGCCGACAGCCACGAACCGTGCTGGTCGGTTTTTGGCATTTGACAGCGTAACTGCACAGCCTATTCCTGGCCCGCTGCTTACAGACTGGACAATCACTCAAGCACAGATTGGGAATATCTCCACAGTTGCTGGCTCCATTACCAACGTGAACACTGTGGCTGGTAGCATTGCAAATGTGAACACAGTTGCAGGTAGCATTGCTGGCATCAATGCAATCTACGCAAATCTGGCTGAGGTGCTGGATACAAACAACCAAGCTGCCGCGGCTGCCGCAAGTGCATCTGCTGCCGCCGCTTCGCAATCTGCTGCTGCAACCAGTGCTAGTAACGCTGCAACTTCTGCAACCAGTGCAGCTAGTTCAGCAACTGCTGCTGCCAACAGTGCTTCGGCTGCCGCTACCAGTGCCACATCCGCTGGCAACAGTGCAACCACAGCAACTACGCAGGCAAATGCAGCTAGTGCCAGTGCCAGTGCAGCAAGCACATCTGCCACCAATGCAGCTAGCTCTGCCAGTGCAGCAGCAACAAGTGCTACAAATAGCGCAAGCTCTGCAACCACTGCTACTAACGCAGCCACCAGTGCTACGAACAGTGCAGCAACAGCCACTACGCAGGCAGGCGTTGCAACTGCTCAGGCCTCGGCTGCTGCCACTAGCGCTACATCCGCAAGCTCCAGTTCCACTGCGGCTGCTAACTCGGCTACAAGCTCAGCAAATAGCGCAACAGCCAGTGCGTCAAGTGCCTCAGCTTCTGCTGCCTCTGCCGCAGCTGCTGCTACTGCCCTTGATAACTTTGATGATCGTTACCTAGGCAGCAAGTCTACAGCTCCAACACTGGATAACGATGGCAATGCTCTAATCACTGGTGCTCTGTATTTCAATGATGGCACAGTTGTTCTTGATAACAAGGGCATGTGGACATATGATGGCTCTCAGTGGATTAAGGCATCTGCTGCTTCGCAAGCTATTCTGGTCACATACGAGTATCTGGCAACACAAGGTCAAACTACGTTCTCTGGGGCTGACGCCAACAGCTTGACACTGGCATATACAGCTGGCAGCATTGTAGTGACATTGAACGGTGTTAAGCTTCGTCCTGGTAATGACTACACTGCAACTAACGGTACATCTGTTGTACTGTTGATTGGTGCAGCTGCAGGTGATGACCTAGTGATTGATGCGTTTAGCACATTTGATGTTGCTAATACGTATACGCAAGCTCAGGTTGATACATTGCTCGCTGCTAAGCAGAACGCTGCTACCGCACTGACCACTGCAACACCGGGTGTGCCGGTGAATGGCCCTGCGTTCAGTGCTCACATGAGCGCCAATCAAACGGTGACCTCTGCTACATTCACCAAGGTTCAATTCAACACAGAGGCTTTTGACACCAACGCAAACTACGACACCTCGCTTTATCGTTTTACCCCGACCGTTGCTGGGTATTATCAAGTCAATTTTAAGATCAGTTATGTTCCAAACACCGCAACTGCTTTGGGTGTTTCGCTGCTAAAAAACGGTAGCGACATAAGCAGAGTTCTTTACTATGCGCTAACTGCAAACCAGCTTGATGATTGGGCGGCTGCCGGGACTGAGCTTGTTTACATGAACGGGTCAACAGACTACCTTGAAGTTTTTGGGTATGTTGTTTCCGGCTCACCTACTTTTGCAGCCGGGATTATTTATTCCAACTTTTCAGCCTTCCTCGCCCGGAGCGCAACATGACCTTGTACGAAAAAATCAAAGCCCTGCACCCTGAACTCACAGACCGTGAGTTCTTGACCGTCATCCGCTTGCAGAACGACTCTGACGGCAAAGGCGACTACATTGCTGACTGGTCACACCCCACACTGGCACGACCAACTGATGAACAGTTGAAAGGAACACAACAATGACACGTTCAAGAGAATTAGCAGAACTCGGTTCTGCATATGACAGTGGTAGCTCACTGGGCTTCCGCAACCGCATCATCAACGGTGATATGCGGATTGACCAGCGTAATGCTGGTGCGAGTGTGACTGTCAGCGCGGGATTGTCTGTTTATACGGTGGATCGCTGGCTCGGCCGTTCACCATCAGGAGGCGGCACTTTTACTGTTCAGCGTAGCACCACTTCCACGGCAAACTTTAAAAATAGTTTGTTATGCACTGTTACCTCTGCGGCAACTCCCGGTGCTTCGGACATCTATTTTCTTCAGCATCGAATTGAAGGATTTAACGTTGCCGATTTAATGCTTGGAACCGCAAGCGCTCAAGCATTTACAGTCTCTTTCTGGGTTCGCTCCTCGGTGACAGGGACTTTTGGCGCAAGTGTTGGAAACAACATCGACCAGTCATACCCCTTCAGTTTCACAATCAATTCAGCCAATACTTTTGAGCAAAAGACAGTAACCATTCCCGGTTCAACTAGCGGGACATGGGACACCACAACCGGCGTGGGGTTGCTTTTGTCTTTTGCTTTGGGAGCTGGAAGCAGCTTCACAGGAACTGCCAATACTTGGGGCAACTATCCATTCGCGCCAACAGGCTCAGTCAACCTAATCTCTACATCCGGAGCCACCTTCTACATCACAGGCGTACAGCTTGAAGCGGGCAGCGTTGCTTCCCCGTTTGAGCGCAGGGACTACGGGCGTGAGTTGATGATGTGTCAGCGGTACGGATTTAGACTTGCTGACGGTAGCGCAACTCGTGTAGCAACTGGCACATGGAATAGCTCAACAGGCGCTGATATTCAATTTGCTCCTCCGGTACAAATGAGAGCAACGCCAACTTTGACTGTAGTTAGCAATGGAGCACTTCTTGACTATGCATTGGCTTGGTATAGCGTAACAAGCGTTACTTTGACAAGTGAATCTTCAAATAAATTTATCAGTCTAACGCTTGGCGTTGCCTCTTCTGGTGCCGCTCAAGGAAAAGGAGCGGCATGGGGGGGTAGTGCGGGTACCAATCCAAACGCTTTTCTTAGCGCGGAGCTTTAATCATGTATCAACTTCTTCCTAACACATGGCAAGGCCCAGCCACCTGCATCAAACGCATCGCTGACAACGCCTTCATCCCCTTCGACCCCGCCAACACAGACTACGCCGAGTACCTGAAGTGGCTGGCAGAAGGCAACGAGCCGCTGCCTGCTGACGCACCGGAGAAGCCTGAATGACAACTATTGACGCAACAGAGGCCAGGCTATCAACTCACGAAGAAGTCTGTGCACTACGATATGAGCAAATCAACTCCAGGCTTAAACGCTTGGAGCAGATCCTGATCAAAACTGCTGGAATCATGATTGTTTCCATGGCAGGAGTTATCTTTGGAGCCATCTGGATAGCAAAATGATCGATCCAATCAGCGCCTTGGCAGCAGTCACCACTGCTGTAAATCTTGTCAAAAAAGCTGTCAAGACTGTGGATGATGTTCGCAGTCTCGGCCCTGTGCTCGGCAAATATTTTGATGCCAAAGCAGAGGCTGTCAAGGTGCTTGATGAAGTTCACAGCGGTGGCTTCAAAGGCTCCAATATGGGCAAGGCTGTTGAGCTTGAGCTAGCTCTAGCAGATGCCAGAAATTTTGAGGAACAAGTCAAGGGTTTGTTCTTTCCAAATAACATGGATATCTGGGAGAAGATTGTAGCTCGCAGAAAGCAAATGGATGAAGAAGATCGCGCACAACGTCGACGTGCAGCAGATGCAGCCATCCAAGCTAGAAAGAAAAGAGCAGAGGACTTGGAGTTATTGGTTGCAGTAATTCTGGGCATCATTGTTGTGGTTGTGGTTGTTTGGGGTGGAATCGAAATCCTGATCTATTGCAAATCTGTTAAATGTGGAAGTTAAGGAGCTGATATGCTTGATGTACTTGCTGGACTATTGAAGACTGCTGCCCCAGGCTTGGCAACTGTTGTTGCTGGCCCTCTTGGCGGTCTGGCTGTTAAAGCTATGGCGGAGAAGTTTGGAGTTGCAGACAGCGTAGAAGCTGTCATTGATGCTGTGAAAGCTGATCCTGATGCAGCACTCAAGCTGGCTGAGATTGATTTGAAGCAGTTTGAGCTTGAGTCTAAAGATCGTGACAGTGCTCGTCAACGTGAAGTTGATTTAGCAACTGCAGGTGGCAGCAAGCTCTCTCAACTTGTCATGCCTATTCTTGCTGTCGGCACCGTAGCTCTTACCTATCTCTTTGTAGGTATTCTCCTGTTTAAGGTAGTGCCTACAGAGCAGCAGCAGCTCGTCATCTTTGCCCTCGGCTTCATGACAGCTAGTGCGCAGCAAGTACTGAGCTATTACTTTGGTTCTAGCAAATCTTCCCAAGACAAGACTGTGGCTCTTACGAAAGGCACCAAATGAACTTGACCCCGCACTTTACACTAGCAGAGCTGACATTCTCCGAGACTGCTGAACGCAATGGCTGGGATAACAGTCCGAATGAGCAAGAGCTTGCTAATCTTAAGCGCCTTGCAGACATGTTGGAGCAAGTAAAAGTGGTCATGGGCGGCAAGCCAGTTATGATTAGCTCCGGCCTGCGCACCAAGAAAGTCAATGATGCAGTTGGTAGCAAGGATACTAGCCAGCATCTGCTTGGCTGTGCCGCTGACTTCAAGATTCCAGGCGTGACTCCTGACCAAGTAGTCCGTAAGATTATTGCCAGTGGAATTGGCTTTGATCAGATCATTCGTGAGTATGATCGCTGGACTCACATCTCCATCCCAAACACTGTAGACACCGCACCTCGGCGTCAGGCTCTGATCATTGACAATCAAGGCACTCGCCCATTTGTCTGATCTCCATCTGACACTTAACTCCTGGAAACATCATGGCAGTTCAACGCTTTAAACTGGCACTAAACGCTGCCACCTTTCCACTGCTTAGCACACATGCATCACGCTCAGTCTGCATCCCCGCCTTGGATGGCGTGGCTCGTACTCCCCGCACATTCATGGGCAGTGACGACAACATTGATTACAACATTCCACAGATTATCTATTGCGAGAATGTGCTGCCAACTCGCAGCGGTATCAAAAGCGTAGGTTATCAGCAGGTGATTGCACCTACAGTCAACAATGATTTTGATTCTATCTTCCCACTGCGAGATGCTGACGAGAATACAGTTCTCTATTCTCCCAGCAAAGGCAGAAACTATATCTATGATGATGTGGCTGGTGCCTGGAGCACGGAAGACATTCCCACGATCTGGAGCCTAACTCTGGCTGCCGGCTCAGTGCCAGCAGATTCCAAAGTCACATATGCTTACGTAGATGGCAAGACATTTGTCTGCTATTCTCGTCTCAAGTCCACGACTGGTGTTGACATGAGCATCATGCAGTGGGACTCTGCAACTAAGTCTCTGATCCCGGCCACAAGTATCATTACCAATCTGCCATTCCCTGTAGGTGAGATTGATGGTATCTCTAGTTCCTCCGGCTACTTGCTGGTGTGGAGTGGACTGACAATTGCTTGGGCACCCTTCAATGGTGCTGCTTTTGACTACACCATCTACGCCAATGGCAACTACACTGGTGCTGGCTACCAGATTCCTGAAGACGTACAGGGGCCAATTACTGCCATCATTGCTATGGCTGGCGGCTTCGTGGCTTTCACAACTCGCAACGCTATTGGCGCGAGTTACCATTCGCAGACAATTACAGCGCCATGGGTGTTTCGTGAAATCCCAGACGCCGGGGGCATGGACAGTTATGAACAAGCGACTGTTGAAGGCAGCCTTGGCAGGCTCATTGCCTACACAACATCTGGCATGCAGAGTCTCTCCCTGAACAGCGCAGAGCTAACATTCCCAGCAGTGAGTGATTTCATTGCTGCCCGCAGCTCTGAACGCTATGACAATGGCAGTCATGCTATTGTGCCGGGCTCAGCAAGCGTGGATCTATTTACTAAGATTACGGCTGTAGGTAATCGCTATGTTGTTGTAAGCTATGGTTACTATCCTGGCATCTTCAGCTACGCACTGATTTATGATCTTGGATTGAAGCGCTGGGGCAAGATGCGCATTGTGCATCGTGATTGCTTCTACTACACACAAAAGCCAGTTGCTGCGGGTCTTACGTATGCCATGCTATTGGATGTTAGCTACGCAGCTACGGCGCCTGATACCTATGCGGATACCAACTTAGCACCTGACCGCGTCACAGCTGCTCAGCATGCACTAGCCTTCCTCAAGTCAGATGGTGAAGTTGTGCTAGGAGTCTGGTCAGACGAAGCTCGCAGTGAAGATGCCGCAGTTGCTATCTTTGGGCGCATTCAGCTGACACGTAGCAGTAATGTACAATTCAACACTATTGAGGTGGAAGGACTAAAGTCTGGAGACATAGAGTTGATGCCCAGTTACGATGGCAGAACACTGTCGCCTACGCAAGTGCTTACCACTATTACGTCTGTAGGAGATTTTCGTAAAGCTGGCGGCATAATTGATTGCAAGAACTTCAACATCATTGTTGAGGGTACTTTTGATCTCAGCAATTTGATTATTGAAGGCACCACTTCAGGCAAGTTCTGAAGGCTGTAAGGAGCACTATGCCAGAATTCAACCTATCTAGTGGCTTGCCTAGCTATCCGTCAGGACTTTCTGATAAGGATGCGGGGCTAGTTCTACCTCTATATCGCGCAATCAATAGTCTTACGCAGCAGCTCGCTGCACTGACTGGGAACATTCAATACTCTGCCGCTGAGCAAGCAAGTGTTGACCAGTTCACAAAGACTACAAGCCAGCGTCTAAACAAGGTGTTTGTTCAGGCGGCTGAGCCACTCAGTTATGGCTCTGTCCTAACATTGAGCATTTCAGGTGGCAAGATTGTAGCTAGCAAGGCAGATGCTACTGTGCTCAACAAGCCTGCACACGCAGTGCTTGATGTGCCCAACGGGCTGGCAACTGGTGCATATGGTGAAGCCATTTTCATGCAGGGCAAGTCAAGTGGCATTACTGGCACAGTGTTTGGCTCTGCGTACTATCTAGCAACTACTGGACAAGTGCAGCTTTCTGCTCCTGTAGCCACTGGGGTTCTCAATCAGATTGTTGGCATTGGATTAGGCAGTGCTGGCTTCTGGTTTGCTCCAGAACCTATTGGACGTAGAGTAGCGTACACGTACAAGTTCAGCCCAACTGTACTGCGAGTGCTATACACTGATGGTTACTACGAAGACCTTCCAGTCTAATCTAAGACTTCTCGCAGGATTGGAAGCACTCCAGTCTTGTTTCTTGCCTTAGAATAAATACTAACTTGAACAGGCCAGCAGAAGCTGGCATCCCGAAAGGAACTATCATGGCAACGGCTCCAGCTGCAGCAAAGCAGGCACTTCCCACAGACCAGACAGGTAACCTAGTTGCTAACGTGCAGGCACTCCTGCAAACTCTGGGCGGTACAAAGACTACAACTAGCACCAACCCAGGAGATACTGCGGCTTTGCAGGCTGCCCTATCACAGCTGCAAGGTGCAGACTATAATGCCATGCTGCAAAGCATCTTCCAGCAGGCTGGCGGTCAGATTCCTGGCATCCAGCAAGCTATGGGAAATGCCATTGGAGCACGCTCTGGAGGTAACTCTGCCGTAGCAGCTGCTTTGCAAAAGCTCTTGCAGCAGACAACTATTGCAGGGCAGGACCAGATTGCTAAGCAGCAGTTGGCAAATCTGCAGCAGCAGGTACAAGCTGGGCAAGCAGTGGCACAGGCCACCAAAGGTACTCAAGCTACTGAGCAGAAGGGCACTAATATCGGACAAGGCGTCAGCACTGCTGCTAAGTTGACAGCTGGCGCTACGGCATTGCAATCTCTGCTTAAGCTGACTGGTCAAGGTACCATCCAAGATGCTATTGGCAAGCTGACTGGTGGTACACCTAGCTACTCAGACACTGCAGGCAACTATGTAGCCCCAAATACTCCCGGAGATCAGGAGTTCATGCGCTTCATGATGCAGTCTGCTCAGCCCGTAACAACTGCTGTTCCGGCGCCCGCTGCTCCGCAAATGAGCATGGCGTCTAATCAGCAGCAATTCAGCCCAGCTGTCACGGCGGCACTGCAACAACTGCTTGGCTCCGAGGCGCCCGCAATGTCTGCCGGGGAAGCTTCTACCGTAGCACCTGCTGGTGCAGAAGTTGGGCCAGACATGAGCTACGCAGACTGGACAGCTCCAGCCCTGGATATCAATGCCATCATTGGCAATGTGCAACCTACTCCAGAGATGAGCTACGCACCTGAAGATATGTTTGCTCCGGCATTCAATATCAACGATTACCTCTATTGATAGGAGCTACCTCATGGCAACAACTCCAATCTACGCAGGTGGCAGTCGTCGTGGTGCTGCCCCGCGAGTCAGTCAGCGAGCAGCTGAGGGTGTAGCAGCCTTGGGCTATGACGAGGAGTTGATGCGTCAACTGCTTGGTAGCTTTGCACAAACTGCGCAAACTGTGCGTCCAGCGGTACAGAGTCGCACACCTGTAACAGAGGATGTTGGAAGCTTTGCTGGCATGCCGGCAGTAGACTTTGCAGCTTATCGCCCTCAGCTCAGTGAGGCACTAGGCAGTGGCAGTAGCGTGCTGGACTTTGGTAATCTTGGTGCAGGTGGTAGCGGTCTGGCTGCACCTAGTGGCGGAACTAAGCCTGGCATGTCAGTTGGTACAGGACTTAGCACGCTTGCATCAGTACTTGGATCAGTTGGCACACTGTCTAGCAATCGAGATCTTATGGAAGTTGCTGGGGGACTTGGCACAGCAGGTGCGGGACTGAGCACAATTGACGCATTGTCTCGTGGAGATACAGCAGCTGCTATCTCTAGTGGTGCTCCTTTGGCTGCACGTGCTCTTGGCATTCCAATGAGTGCAGTAAACCTTGTACTTAGCGCAGCCACTGGGAACACCGCTGGTATGATTAACAGTGGCATCTCGCTGGCATCTCCTCTTGCAGCCGCAGGTAATTCTTTGCTTAGCACTGCCACGTCTACGGCACTTGGTGGGGATCAAGCAGTTAGCATCGGAGATATCCTGACTCAATATGGTTTTGGTCGAGATGTATTTGGGGATGTTGGGCCGATTGATGCCACGCAAGGTGCAAAGATCCTTAATGCACTCAATTCACAAGATCGTCTCGGTGCGCTCATGGCTTTGACTGGTGGCGACAATGCTAACCTGCCAAGCGGTGCAGCTACTGGAGCAGCTAACGCACTGTCTGCTGCTCAGAATACTAATCCACTTGATGCTCTTATGCAGATAACTAATGCATATGGAACTGCTGGCAGCGCAGAGGAATCAAACGCGCAGATCCAGAATGAGCAGCTTAAGGCTATTGCAGGGGAGTTGGCAGTTGAGCAGTCTCGCATGGACACAGAGGCCAGAGTAGCTGCGGAATTTGCAGCGGCACAAGCTGCTGCGTTGGAATCTGCAAAAGCACAGGCTGCTGCGTCCGGTGTGAAACTGCCAGATAATTTTGGACAAGGCACTCCTGAGCCTACCTTCGACATGACGCAAATGCCAGGCTACCTTCCACAGCTGCCTAACTTAGATTTCAGTGTAGACACTGGTGCTATCAATCAGCAGCTGGCAGAACAAAGCAAGTGGGCTAATGATTATCTTGCATCTCAAACAGCAGGACTGCAAAATGCGTATCAAAGTTTGCTTGATAGTTTGAGGGCAGAGCAGTCGGCAAACATTGCAGTTGGTGGCTACACTCCCAATAGGGACACAGCTATTGATGTGAGCTTTCCGTCCTCTGGAACTTCATATACATATGAACAGCTCAGTCCATATGTACCAAGCTACACAGCGCCAACTTATGACTACAGCCCTCCAAGCTACACCACGCCGAGTAGCCCAAGCTATCTGGACTCATATCAGCTGCCTGTTTACACCTCGCCAACATACAGCTGGTAATAACTGCTAGTGCAGTGCTTCAACTTTCCACTCAACTTGTCGGGATGCCGACATAAAGGAACATCATGGATATCAACTCTATCGTAGCCAGCCTGACAGCTAACGCAGGACAGCAAGCCAAAGCAGCCGCTAGTGCGCAGGACGCCTTCAATGCAGGTACAGACTATCTGATCAGCTTGCAAGGCACATCTGAGTCGCAAGCTCAGCAGATTGCTGCAACCACTGAGCAGCTGGGGATGGACGCCGCAAGTGTCAACTACGCTGTAAACAAAGGCCGTGAGGAGAACGCTGCTATAGCTGGCATGAATCCAGAAGATGGCAACAATCTATACGTGCAGAGTCTGGCAAAGATCACGGAATCTTGGCAAGCTCAGGATGCTGCGCGAGCAGAGTATGACAAGCTTAATTCTGTTGGCTTCCTTGACAATCCTCTGGGCTACGTCATGGCTCAGTTGCAGCTGCCACAAGTTGCCACGAAATACAACAAGGCGCTGACAGACGAGCAGGTTGCAGACACCCGCCTGCGTGACACTGTTTCGCGCATCAATGCCAAAGATACGCTGATTGCAGCCAACACTGCGGACACGCTGCGCAAAGTTGACGAGCAGAAAGCCAAGGCTGCTGGCTTGCAGGCTCAGATGCAACTTAGCAAACTGCAGATGGATAACGTCAGTACCATTGGCCAGCGCACTGTGCAGGCATTGCAGATTGGCACTGTGCAGTTTCAAGCAGCCAAAGACGCACTCAGCGTGCAGATGGACGCAGCTAAGTTCAAGCTCCAACAGGAGCAAGTTGAAATGCAGCGTCAACAGATGTATGAGATTCGCCAAGAGCAACTCAAGAAGAAGGGTTTGGAAGCAGAAGCTGCTGCTGAGCGTGAGCAGTTGGAATCTGCTGCATCTGCATTGCTTGGCTATCAGGGCAAGATCAACCCCAAGAATCTGGGAGTGAAAGAGCGTGCTCAATACGAGAAGGTTGTGCAGACACTCCAGCTTGGCAGTGATCCGTATCAAGCGCTACAGACTATTCAGGCCATCGGCAATCCCCAGGTTATGATGCAGACTAATGGCGGCCTTGGTGAGATGGTGCAAGGCACTAGCGTAGCTATTCGCCAAGCAGCAGATGCCTACAAGAAGGTGCCTGAGAATAAACTGCGTACATTGAAGCCAGGTGAAGCTGAGACTGAAGGTGCCAAACAGTGGCAAGCAGATACTTATGGCTCTGCCAGTTCTTTTGGTGCAGGCTTTCCAATCAACAATCCACGTTGGGATGCTCAGTTCAATCCATACAAGCCAAAGTATCTGGCTGTTGTTGATGCTGCTAAGGCTGGTGCCATTCCTGCACTCAAAGATAATGCTGCTGTGGCAATCATTGAGACTATTCCTCGTGATCCAACAGCGGGCAATTTGACTGGCAAGCAGTTGGAGACTGTGGTGCAAACTATGGCACAGCGTGTGGCTAATGGCACACTTGGACTTGACAAGGCAGCCCAGGACTTGGTGGCACTGAACAAGATTGGCGCTACTATGAATCGTGAGCAGCTTGGCTATGAAGTCATGGGGCTGCCGCAGCAGCAGCGACTGATCCTCAACGTGCCGGGACTGGCAGCTTTCTCTGATCCTCAACAACTTGATGGTATGGATCTGGCAAGCACGAAGTCTGCGCTATCTAAGATGGCACGGCAATCTAGTGCAAGCAAGAACTTCGGTCAGATGGTTGCACCACTGGTACTGTTCGGTGTAGATCCTGCTGGTAAGCTTCCCGGCATGATCGAGAAAGAGCGTGCAGCCGCGCAGAAATAACTTCAGTTTCTCTCCTCAACCTCCAAACTAGCGGGATGCCGCTAAAGGAAATCAAATGGCATATGAATATCACCCAGCAGCAATGGCTGCAGAGACCACAGACTATCAAGCAAACACGCTGAGTCGTATTGGCCGCGCAATCAGCCAAGGCTCTCAAGCTGCCGCAGTCAGTGGTGTCATGAGCATCTATAACAGCTTCGTTCCAACTGACAGTGAGGTCAAGATTGAAGATGCTGTTCGTCGCTTTGGTGGCAATGAGATGGGAGATTACTATGCAGAGAATCGGGAGAACATTGACCTTGTTGGCTTCGCAGCTACCTCTCTGATTCCAGGTACGCTTGGTGTCAAGGGACTGCAAGCTCTGCGTGGCGGTAATGCCTTGGGCAACTATGGCAAATATCTCAATCTTGCAAATACTCGCAAAGCAGAATATCTTGAGAAAGCATTGCAAGAGACTGCACAGTCTGGCGGTGTAATCAAATCTGTCCTCACTGCCAATCGTGCCAGGCAAGTTGGCTGGGAATTGGCAGATCAAGCTATGCTTGGCGCTGCTTTTGAACTCGGCGTAGTTGCTACTATGCATGACTCTCCAGTGTTTGATGGCGATAGCATTGGGGACTTTGGCTGGAATATGGCACTTGGCATTGGCTTGTCTGCTGGTGTTGGCGGTGCTTTCGGCAGCATTGCAGCCAAGGGTATTCTCAAACAAGCTCAGACAGCTGTTCAGGCGCAGGCACGTGCAGCTGACGTGATTGCTGATCCTGTCAAACTTGGTCTGCTCAAGGGCACAGAGGCCCTGACTATGGCTGAGAGCATCATGCTGCTGCCAAATCAGTTTGACAACATTCCCTTCAAATACTCGCTTGATGGCAAGCCCGTGACTACGGAGCTCCAGACCGCCGGTGCTATGGCTAGTGCCAAGAAGCAGGCTGAGAAGTACGGTACGGATCAACTCGCCCTCAAGTTCAATGAGCTGGCTGGCGGTGATGCTGTGCGTGGTCAGGCATATTTTGAATTCATGCAGGCTGCTGCACAAGCTGCTCGTGAGACTGGCTTGGCTCCAGCTGAAATTACTCAGAAGCTGCACGGCTATCTTGCCAATCTGGAGAAGGTTGAAGCTCTCAACCTAGAGCAGATGGCACTGGATCAGCGTAAGTTCTATCTGAATCTCAAGCCTGCTGGCGAGACAGATGAAGCACGCTTCATGAGCATCCTGCAGAAGGACTATCAGCCTGGCAAGACAAGCAAGCAAGCCTACCGTCTGGCAGATGATGTGACTGGCGTAGAAGATCTCAAGATCGTGCGCTTGGAAGAGACTGGCTACAAGAGTCAGAAGGACTTGTTCCGTGCTCAGCCCGACTTGGATGCACTGCAGATGCCAGATGGCAGCTTGCGTGTCAATCCACTATCTAGCAAGATTCTGCGCCACCGTGAGAACCCACTGCAAGTTCGCCAACTCATTGATCTGGAATCTGGCCAGCTGATGACAGATGCTCCAGCAGTTGTTGGTGACATTGTTCGCAAAGGCGGCTTGGGTGTGCAAGATGATGCCATCTATGTCAATGGCAAGCGCTACGAGCAAGCACCTAGCAAGACATTCAGCATGGCAGATAGTCCACTGGATGCCACTGCACGCTGGGCATGGGCAAGCAAATTGGATGGTGCCAAGTTTGTCAAGTTGACAGGCGGTATCATTGACTCTGCTGACTTTCCTATGATGCAGCGTCTAGCTGAGTTAGCGGAGAGCAAGGCATTGAGCGAAGCTACACTGGCTGAGCGCATCATGATTAAGGATGCCAGCGGCACACTGCGCACTCTGGAAGACATTGGCGAACTGCGTGACTTCATCAACACTCGTCGCATGGAAGTGCTTGAGTTGGAATTCCAAAACTGGAAGGAAGCAACTGGCTCTGTGCCTAGCACTAGCTTGCTGGCTGCTAGCATGAACACTGATCGTGCCTGGATTGAGGCTGCCATTGATCGGCACTTTGCTCCATGGGGTACTGGTGAGGTGCCAGTAGGTAAAGTGCTGACTACGGCTGACAGCTTGAAGCCTCGCACCGTGCAGGCAACTTGGAACTTTGGCGCTGTGCCTGACATGGCACCAACTGAAGCCTACAAGATGAACATGGGGCCAAGCCATCTTATTACTACTGAGCTGACAAAAGAGCGCCAGATTGCTCTACGTCGCATGGTGGGGCAGGATGCTATGGATGCTGTGCTTGGTGACGATGCTGCTCTGTTTCTGGAAGCAGCTGATGACATGGTACGCACAACTAGCACACAAGGTGCAGGTGCTTCCCTGTTTGGCGCTGCCAACGCAGGTGGTACATATGATCCACGCCGCGCAGTTGTCTGGACTGAGAACACTGGCAAGAACGTAGCACTGGTCACACAGAAGAATCGTGATGCTGTAGTCTCCATGCTAGCTCCTAGCATCAATGCTATTCGTGACAATCCAACTGCTGCTGCTGAACTCTCTGCACTGACTACTGCACTTCGTCGTAGCCCAGAGCGCTTCCAGTTCTCTCAAGAGTTTCCTAATCAGCTTATCTCTCAGCGCGCTGCCAAGCTTGCTCGTGATGCGGAGATCCCAGAGGCTGAGGCTATCCAGCGCCTGGCTGCTGCTGATAAGCATGCTCATGGTTACACGATCACTGATCCAGCTGTGACTGAGTTTGTGACTAATTCTACGCAGCACAATCACGTGCGACAGGGGAAGTTCACTACACTGTTCAATGCTGCTGGCCTTGCTCGTAAGTTGCCAGACTCTCCAGTGGTCTACGTTCCACCTGTCAACACAGTTCGCTATCCTTTCCATGCCTTCGTGCGTAGCAAGGAGAAGTTGGGTCTGGCATCTGATGTGTCCATGATTACTGCCAAGAGTGCTGAGCAGCTGCGTACATTGGCTGCCCAAGTTGGCGATGACTTTGATGTTTTCTTCAAGTCTGACACAGAAACTTATTTCAAGATCAAGGGAGAGTATGATTATGCTCAGACTTTGAATGAGGCTTCTGTCAACAGTGCACTTGCTCGCAAAGGTACGATGGCTGACTTCTTCCCAGAAACACGCTTTGACAACGTGATGGAAGACTGGCTGCAATGGCATGGGCGCCAGGAGGAGAAGCTGGTACGTGATTCTGTGCAGGTTGGCAATCGCCAGTTTTTCAGTGAGCTCCAACACCTGTCTAACCAGTATCGTCAAGTTGACGAGTCTGTTGCTCGTGGCATCGGTGGTCTGTTCAAAAAGAAGGTGCAAGATCCATTCGGAGATTACATCAAGACAGCTCTGAATATCTCCAAGCAGCAAGAGTTTCCACTGCTGGATAGCTTGAATGATTTCGTTGACAAAGTTGGCCTCAAGGCTGGCGATGCTATCAACAAAGCATTTGGTGATGCACAAGGCGGTTTGATTTCTTGGCAGGAAGCTAATGGCGTGCTGGAGCAGTACGGACTTGGTCGTCCATACAAAGACATTGATACCTACATCAGTGCCAATGAGAAATATCCACGCAACGTAATTCGTGAAGGATTCCAGAAAGTCAACATGGCATTGGCTACAACCATGCTGCGGTTTGACTTTGCCAACTCGCTGGTCAACATTATCTCCACACCTATCATGCTGGGTACGGAGCTGGCCTCTATCAAGACGCTGCTGGCCAAGGATGCCAATGGACTTGGTGCTCTGAATGAGTTGATGACGCTGCCAGTTCCTGGTCGTCCAGGTGTTAGGGTACCAAGCACAACCAAGCTGATTGGCGATTCCATCAACAACTTCTTTGGTCCTGAGAAGCAGGCCCTGTTTGATCGCTACAAAGCTATCGGCTCCATCAAGAACGTGAATGAGCAGTATCATGAGATGCTGGAACTCAGCACATTCAATCCCATGGAGAAGGTCAGCAAGTTTGTGGAGAATGCCAAGAAAGTCACTGAGATTGGCGCCAAGATTGCAGGTAACAACTTTGCTGAGGACTTCACTCGCTTCGTTTCTGCTGATGTGATGCGACAGCTGAGTCAGCCTGTGGTTGATGCAGGCAAGATGACAGTCAAGGAGCAAGATGCTTTTATCAGCACCTTCGTCAATCGCGTGCAAGGCAACTACGTTACTAGCCAGCGGCCCATTGTGTTCCAAGGCACAACTGGTGCAGCTGTCTCACTGTTTCAGACCTATGCCTTCAACGTGTTGCAGCAACTGCATCGACACATGGAAGCTGGTGATAAGAAGACGCTGCTGATCTTTGCTGGCTTGCAAGGTAGCATCTTTGGCTTGAATGGTTTGCCATTCTTCGATGCAGTGAATACGCATCTGATTGGCGGCGCAGTTGCAAACAACCCCACGCACAAAGATGTTTACTCAGTGCTGCCTGGCTTTAACAAGGAGCTTGGTGATTGGCTGCTGTATGGCACTGCCTCAGCTTTCCCGCTGTTCTCTGGCTCTCAGCCTGCCGTGTTTACTCGCGGTGACTTGAACCCCCGTAACGCACTGATTCTGCCAACTGCTATTGCTGATGTGCCTGCTGTATCTGCCTCTATCAAGCTAGTAGATACACTGCTTGGCATGGGCAAGAACATCAAAGGCGGTGCTGATGTGAGTGATACGTTGCTGCAAGGACTTGAGCACCAGGGCTGGAACCGCCCACTGGCTGGCTTTGCTCAGCTGCTGGCAGGACAGACTACGGATAACAAGGGAGCTTTGGTATCTGCTGCTAGCGATCTGAAAGCTACTACTTACATGGGAGCTCTTGCTGAGCGTACCATGTCAATCGAAGGTGTCAGCAGACTGATGGGCGCTCGGCCTATGGACGAGGCACTGGCTCTCAATGCCATGTATCGCAACAAGAGTTATCAAGCTCTTGATCGTGCAAGGATTGAGCGACTTGGTGAAGTTGTCAAGACTAAGATGTATGGCAATCAGATGCCTACTGATGAGGAACTTGAAGATTTCCAGCTTCGCTATACACGCAGCGGTGGTCGTGTTGAGAACTTCAATGCTGCTCTGATTCGCTGGAGCCGTGATGCCAACGTGTCTATTGTCAACCAGCTTGCACAGAAGCAAGGCAATTCCTACGCTCAAAAGCTCAACATGCTGATGGGTGGAGAGCTGCCAGACTGGAGCAACGCAGGTTCTACAATGCCAACTATGACTCCAGGAGAGTAAGATGATTCCAGAAGGCTATCGCTTCCACCATCAAGGTTGGTACTATAAGACGGAGACGGGCGAAGGCCCGTTCTTCCTGACTGCTGATGGACTCATGCACCAAGGACTTGAGCCAAGATATCTGACAGATGGAAATGGAGACTACGCTAGACTCCGTGTTGATGTTGGGCAGACTGGTTTCTTTGCTGGCCGTGAGGCTCGCACATTCTGGGAGTTCTCGCTGCCAACTGGCACTCAGCAAGTAGTCAAGGTAGTCGCACCAATCAATACCATTCTGCAGACTTTTACAGTGGAGCTTGATCTAGCTGCTGTCAGACTTGAGTTGGTAGCGGGTGGTACGGAAGGTGGTACTTTCTCTACTCCATTGCCTATCTTCAAGACCAACATGATGACTACGCAGTCTGACTATGTACCGCAGATTACTATGACCCGAGGCGGTACGCATACAGGTGGCACTGTTGTTGATGTGCTGACTGCTATCTCAGGAGATAAGTTGCAGAAAGCTGTTGCAGCTTCTGTGTCTGAGAACCTACCTCAAGGTTTTGCGCCCGGTACTTATTACCTGCGGCTTACTAATACTGACGGCGCCACTGCAACTGGCATCTTCCGTGCTCAGTGGGAAGAACGTCCCTGAACCCTGGCAGTTGTCTCCAAAGGGGCGCCTAGCAATAGGCGTTTAAAAACCCCCAATCCGCAAGGAGAGGGGGTTCTTTTTTGGGTGCTTACTTATTTCGCGCTGCTTGCCTGCTTGCCGCTATGATGTACTTGCGAATCATCGGCTCAGGTTTCCAGTAGTCTGGCCCTTTCATGACCTTGCCACGAGCATCAAAGATAGGCTTGCCATCCTTGCCAAGTTTGCTGCGATTACTAGCCATGATAGTGCCAAGAATGACAGAGTTGTCCAAGCCAAACTTGCGCATCTCAGATGCACAGTAGACTTGAATATCACCAAGCCAGTCAGCCAACTCAGTCAGTACTTCTTCTGGGCTATCACCTGCTTCAATCTTGCGAATGATTTCATCAGCTTCGTCAAGTTCTTCCTTGAGAATATCTTTGAAGTCAGCAAGACGCTCAGCAAATTTCTGACGAGCAGTTGCTTGGCTATCTCCCACGAATGGAATGCCGGGGCTATCCAAGGTGGGTAGCATGTACATAGTGTTGAAGGCTTTGATTTCTTCATCAAATGTGTTGACTGGGAGTTTGTTGCTCATGACTTCCTCGGAGTTGTGTGCTAGGCACGTGGGTTGAAAAAATGTTGGTGAGTTTGAGGCTCTTCTGCTTGGCACGATACTTGGCACAAGCTACTCTGGCACCTTTGGGCTTCGGCTTTGGCATATCTACTCCACTGCCAAGTGTAAACACTTTCAGTGTTCTGCCTCCTTTGGCATCCTCGCTCCAATCGCAGACATGAATGATGCCTTTGGCATGCAGTGTGTTAAGATAGTGTCTCACTGTGCCCACTCTCAGGCCAGTCAGCTCAGCCAGATCGTGGCAAGTATGACAGGCATCTTGCAAGCCAATGAGAAGATTGGCAAGAGCAATAGCATTAACTCTTACTCTCATGGCTCAATGCCTTCCATCTTGCAGAACTCAAGATATTGATACTTGGCATTCTGGTACTTGCGAAGTGCAAAGTCATGATCCTGCAAGTCAGATGGACAGTTGCGGACTGCGTGACTTGGTCGAGTAGCTCGCTCTACTTGCTGCCATGCTTCATCCATAGCACGCTTGTAATCTTCAAGTGTTTTGATTGGTGATATGTTTGTCATGTGTTCTTCTCCTTAAGTTTAGCTTCGATGGCTCTGCAGACTTTCCAAAACCATTCATCTGCACCATCAATTTCAGCGACTTCTAACCGTTCCTCATCCGTCAGCCCAACCCATTGCCGAGGTGCTTCGGGTGATGGGTGCGTGTAGACCGCAACGATTTCAGTTGCTGTGTCGGTGTAGACACCATGAAAAGTCTTGTTGAAGTGCATCAGACCACTTGTGTGCTTAGACACATAGCCATACGGCTCCTGCACAGGTGCTGGCTGTGCTTCAGTATTTATCATATCTTACTCTCCTTCAATAAACTGTAATCAACGTACACATTCTTATTGCTCAGCTGTTTGCGAACAATCAGATAACCTTGCACAGAACTGCTCTTAGTCCTGGCTACATACTGAATCTTGCCACCCTGCACAAGACCAGCCAACAGCTTGTTCAGATCTTCTGGCTTATCCAGATCCGACTGCACCTGCTTCCAAAGAGCAGGAACATCTTGTGGGGTCTTGGCTTCACTCAACACGCTGATGATTCTTGCTGCGACGTCTGAGTTTCTTGCCTTACCAAATTCTCCCATAGCATTTGGCATCTTGTGCTCCGTGAATGTGAGCAAGGTGTTGGCAAAGAGAACGTCCTCAGCTCGGATCTCAGTGCGCAAGTTGGCTGCACTGCTGAGTAGGCACAACTTAAGAAGGTGTGTGAAGCGTCGAGTGGAGTAGTGTTTGAATCTGGCATCTTCAAGTCCCTCAAATGTTCTGTAAATAGTCTCAAGCATTTGCTTAGCCTGGCCACTCATTGTTGCTTCGCCAGTGACTTCATTCCTGATTGTCTCGAACATGCTTGTGAGTTGCTGCTTGACTGCATCACTTGGACGCTCTGGGAATGTAATCTTCTTACCGCTGCTTTCACCAAAGACAAGGATAAGTCGTGATAAGAATCCCTGTCCAATTGTTTGTGGCGGGAACGCTTCTGCGAAACCTGCATGAGTATTGCCTGCCAGAATAGAAATGGTTGGCTGAAAGATGTTGACACTGCGAGACGTTTTCAGTCTCTGCTTAAAAGGCTGTCGAGGATCATCCCAGTCCCAAAGCGAACCAAGCAAGCTAAGAAACTCAAGGTTGCCAGATCCGACAAACTCATTGAACTCATCGGCACAGACAAAACATTCACGAGGATCGCCAGCAACATAATCGTCACCAAACAGATTTCGCATGACAGCGTTAGTATCTTTCGTACCACCTTCGTCATCTTCAACTCCTTCAAGATCGAGAAGAAACTTCTCTTTACTCGTACGCTCGGCTGCAAACTTGTCATAGCCTGCACTGCCAAGCACCTTCTTACTCAGCTTGATAGCTGTACTCTTGCGAGTACCTGGATCACCAATCAGCATCACATACATGTTGGGGTGTATGTTGAAGTCACCAAATGGCAGTCGGTACTGTCGGCCCAGATACGCACCAAGGCAACTAAGCAGGCTCCACCTGTGGAAGATAAGCGGCGGCTCAGTACGCTCAACGTAACTGAAGTAAGTATCAAAGAGATTTGTTGTCATGCTGTTCACTGCTGTGCAGATTATTTCAGGTCAGCCCAATAGATTTCACCAGCGTTCATGTCTGGTGGAATGGCCATAGTTCTTACCTTGCCATCTGTGCCTTTGACTTGGATGGGCAGCTTCATACGAGTTCTGACTATATCAGGAGTATCACTGCCGCGATAGACAAAGAAAATGCTATCATGAATCTGGGCTTTGAGTCGTACTTTTCCGACCAGATCACCGTACACAGTATCCCGCCAGATAGAATAAAACACACGATTGATGATAGCAACAGAAAGGTTTTGAGGGCCATGAGCTACGGCAGCATTGAGTGCTGGCTTTGAAGTTGTTGGATCATTGAAGAAGTGGCGAGTCCAGCCAAGTGGAGATACCAACTTCTTGGTCATCTTGATAGTACGCTTGATTTCATCGTACCAATCCTTCTTGACTTCGGGATATGTCTGCTCGTAGGTACGCAGCAAGTGCTGACATACTTGCGTCAGTGTCCACTTAGCAGGCAGCTTCAGTAAGATACGCGCTTCCGCAACTGCCTTTGGCCCCATGGTTTCAAGAAGTACCCCGGCTCCCATGTTGTAATTACTGCCGTGGTTAACTCGCTTAGAGAGATTTCGCAGGCCCTTAGTAACTGCGTCATACTCAACTCCGAAGAACTTATGCGCGTTCCAGCTGTGATAGTCTTTGTCTGACTCGACAAGTGCAATGAGACTTTCACATCCAGACAAGTAGCCCACACAACGAGCTTCAGACTGAGCATAATCCCCCTCTGCGAGTCCGTCCCATCCACTGTCACTACGTATCCAGGACTTGACAGCTTTACCTTGTGGGATATTTTGAATCTGGAGTCCCGTCCAAAAACTAGACTCAGTACTTGCAAGCCTGCCTGTGTCAGTTCCTGCGGGGTTAGTCTTATAGTAGAGTCTGTCATTCCAGAATTTATCCCATACAAAATAGGTTGAAAGAAGTTTTGCTTGCTTGCGATATGCAAGAATAGCAGACACGATTAGTTCGTTGAATGGATGCACTGCTGCACAGGCAGTCATTGCCTTAGCATCTGCACTCTCAACATCACCCATGCCAAGAACCTTGAGTAGACGTTTACATTGATCTGGACTGCCGGGATTAAACTTGTCACCGAACCATGCAGCCAGCTTTGCTTTCTCCACTGCTACCTTATCTTCTGCTTCCTTGCGAGCAATATCAAACTTCTCGCGATCAAGTGTCAGGCCATCAGCTTCAATATGCAAGCATGGAAATACCATTGGGAATTCTTGCAGATAGTTATCTGTTGCCCACTTGGGCACTTCAAGAATCAGGCTGCACCATGCTGTCAGAGTTGCCCAGCAATCACGTGCATTGTATTCAAAGAGCTCCCACTCTCCGCCAGTCTTGGCATCATCTTTCCAGAAGCGAATATCACGAACTGCAAAGGCTGTGATAAAATCAAGACGTTTGGGGAGCTCTGAATACCAACTGTGAAATAGGTGCTGAGTGTCATAGAGCCAATTGTTAACTGGCACATTCCATCTGAGGAAGTAGAGGTTGTCATACAGTCCGTTCTGGAAAATCTTGGCAGGCGCTGAGGCGTTCAGCTGCTTGACAAAATCATGAGCGATCATGTCATTATAAGGAACCACGACACTATGAGTTGTGCCATCAGCGAATAGACCACAGTAACCAACACAATGCATACGGCGATTAACATCACCAACATAGGTCTCAATGTCCACTGCAAGAAGGCGCGCAGTGGAGAACTTGGCAAGGAGCGCAGCTGAGTTCTGTGGCTTCCATACTTCCCAAGTAAACTGTGTTTGTGGAAACCATGAATCTGGTTTGGTGATCTTGCTGATGAAGCGTCGGAATACAAAGACACCTTCCGCAGTACGGACAAGGTGATTAAGTGGATTGAGAATGAGAACTTGAACATCGGTAGTAACGCCTAGCTTGGCTGCCGGAATTGTAAAGAATGAACCTGCATAGTCATCGAGACTGAGTTTCTTGTCGCGACCATTGGCTGTCAGTGGGCGTCGGAAGTCTGGCTGAGTCTTGAGCAGAGTAAGCATGGTGGTGCTATCTGTGCAGATGATAGCTTCAATACCATGACTCTTGACTTTAGCTGCAATGCTTGTCAAGTATTCTTCTGGATTGAGTGATACTTTAAGTGGATGTGTGCCAACAAGTTCACGGAACTTGGGCAGATATGCACGATCATCAGCAGTACCAAACAGCGCAACAGTTGTCAAGAGTTTCTCCACGTTTTGTCAGTTTCTTACTTATAGGTTCTGAATAGAAGCCAGAAGTAAGAAAGCCCCCATAAGGGGGCAGTCTCTGATTTATCAATCAGTAGTTGTGTCAGAGGACAACAACATCTTTCAACGAGAAGTTGAAGCGGTCAGCATCTTTCTTGTCAACGCGACGAGACAGGCTGGCAGCAACAGACACCTTGTTGATCTGAGCGATAGTCTCGCCCATCTTGGGAGTGCCGAAGTGAGCAGAGAAAGGAGCAACAGCTTCTTTCAAGAAGCCAATACCGTACTCATTAGGTGTACCATCCTTCTTGATAGGAGAGAACATCTGCGAGAACTTCATGCCAACAGCAGCTTGAGACTCCTCATTGGAATCTTTCACTTCATTGACAGACTCAACTTCGTATGAGAACTTGATGTACTCACCAGTCTTGTCATTGTTCTCTTTGCGTTCAGCAGTCACGCTCAGATTGTAATGGCCAGATGGTGGCACGCCAACTGGCGGCAAGTCATCAATGTCATCCATCGAAGCGTCCATCAGGGAGTCAAGGTCACGAATTGCATCATTAGACATAGTCATCTTTCAAAGTCAAAGTTAAAAACAAACTCAAAGTCAGAGTTCAAAGTTAGCAGACAACCGGCCTGCCAGCGGAATCTGAGCTTGCGCTCAGGTATCTTTACCATTCAGTGCATCATCAACTAGCTTGGCGTAACCAGCAATATCATGCCAGCTATCAGCATAGTTGTTATCACCGTTAAGGATGCGGCCAATCTTGTGACAAATCATGTCAAGAGCCTCTTGCTGATTATCTGGCAGCACTTTGTCACGAGCACGCAACTCCATCCTGATAACATGCTTGAGACTCTGCGTGACAGCAGCATGTCCAACAAAGCTGCCATATCTCTTGCCGCGTTCAGACAATGTTTCATCAACTGAAGGCACTGATTGTTCCATAGAAATCTGCATGTGTCAACCCCTTTTAAAGAGTGGCAACAGGGACAGTTGTTCACCCTTGTTGTCGTCAAGATTAACTGGCAAGCGTGAGCCTGTCAGCACGTTGGGAGCATAGCTCGTTGAGCTAAATGCCCGATGCTGTTTGTTCACAATAGAGCAATACACAGCAGCATCAAAGTACTTCGCAGCCAGCTTGGAGAAGTTGCGAGTACCTGCCATTGGGACTATCTTGTCCTTGCCATCTGTCATCTCAGACTCAACCTCATGGCTGATGACTGCGATGTTCATGTCAAGAACTTGAATCATGCTGAGCACCTGATCCAGCAATGCACCTTGTGTTGCATAGTCATGGAAGGTAGCTTTGTATTCTTCACCCCCTGGCTTGTTGATTTCCTTGAGCACAGACTTGTTCATGGCACTGTTGCTCAGTTGAGACAAGCTGTCAATGACAAGGATATCTTCACTGCCAAAGTCATTGAGGTTGATCTCTGACCAGCGGGCATCTGCTTGCTTGGCACAAAGAGGGCAGTTGATCTTGCCGTGTGCTTGACAGATACGCTTCATGCCACCGCGAAAGATCTCACGCACCGTATCAATGGCTACTGGATAGAGCTTGTGGTCTGGGATGTTGATGACGTTGACGTTCTTGCGAAACTTGGGATCAAGCATCTCAGGATTGAGCAGGGTCTTGATACCGTTCTCAAGGTCAAGCCAGTGGAGCTTGTAATGCTCAGCCAGCTTGCCAACAAGAGCAGTCTTGCCAGACTTGGGAGGGCCATAGATAATAGCCTTGACACGCGTGTGTTGATTATAGTCATCGAGATTCATAGAGTCCTCACTTGCCAAGTAGTTTCATCAAACCATCTTTGTCAGCTTGATCCATGTCACCAAGGATACGTTCTGCAAAGCTACGCTGCATAGACTTGCGATAAGCCTTGGTAGTTGCAGCTGTAATCTGTGTGTTGCGATCCATGAGTTGCGAGTAAGCAAGCAGGTCAACCTTGCTGACAACCCAAGCGTACAGTTTACTATCGTTGGGAGCGATCTCAACAGTAGTGTCCACGCCGGTAACTCGCACAACTTGCAACTGACCACGGTGGACATGGCTCTTGATGCTTGTTGCTACGCTGCCAAGAATGTCATCTACAGTGGCAAGATCTGTGGGGAGCACAATGTTCTGACTACCAACAGAAGTAGGCACTACAACCCAATCGCCGACCTTGATGCCGGGGATGTTGGTAACGTAGCTATACTCCTTGGCTTCTTTGGCAGGGTAGCCAGGGTCTACGTCACGCTGGAAGGCAACAGAAATAGTGTATGCCTTGTCATCAAGAAAGGCTGCGATGTTTTTGTCCATGATTTTCTCCAGAGTTAAGAGGTTGGTTCAGTGCTTGGTTTCAGCGGAGCTATCTACTTTCATGCTTTCTGCAATCTTGGCCGCGGCTTTGCCTTGCATCATAGCAAGACTGAGATTATGCTCGAACAAGTCACGACTGACTGGCACGCACATGATAGCACGATAGCCAGTGCCGCTACTATCTTGTATAGCATTAGCATCTAGGGCCAGCTTGTATTCAACAGACTCGGCCTCGTCACCACAAAGCTGACCAAGATCAATCTTGTTTGCTGCCCTCTCGAAATACTGTGCAGCATCTTCCTTGCTAAACTCTGTGCCTGGGCGGTGAGCAATAGCTACGAAGTTGAGCGTGTCAAGCATGACACTCACTAGACCGAGTTGCGGAGTAGGGCAGATGCTAACAACAGTATCGTTGCTACTGTCCCAGTAGATGATGCTTGGCTGGCCGGGGATAGCAGAGTATCGCAGCTCTACCATTTCAAGCTGACTGCTTGGCTTGTAGAACTCAGGCAAATCAGGCACTGCAGTGAGTGGCTTAGGAGTTTGGCTCATGGAGTTTCTCTTTCTGTCTTTGTACTATCTCTGATAGTGTGGTTGGGAAATCAATATGCTCAATAGCATGAATGTCAGCAAGTCCTTCGATACGTGGAAGCTCTGAGTAATTCATGCCAAAGGCATTGGTGAAACTTATGTCGCAAGTCTCATAGTATTCGCAGCGTCGCATGAAGCTGAAGCAGTTAGCTCCACGCTTAGGGAAGAACTTGAGTTCTGAGTAGTGATCTTGCTGCTGATGTGTGAGCAGTTGATCTTGAATCCACTCAGCTTTCTTGAAGCCTTGCTTGACAAATGAGAACTGCATCCAACGCTGCTCACTGCTAGAGTAAACCGTATACAAGACTTCATACTCATTGCCACCAAGCATGTCAACAACTACTGCATAGCTCAGAGCTTGGTTACTGTTTGAATACAGTGCCGGGTCTACGTTCTTGAAGCCAGTTGTCTTGTTCTCCTTGACAAGATAGCGACCAGTCATCTTATGCCTGAGCACTTCATCAATGTGTC
>JACCDW011580352.1_pt1 | contig 29942 bp, 23 predicted proteins | sample 7449781 | NCBI WGS metagenome assembly JACCDW01 (sample SAMN15323449, study PRJNA562643) | freshwater metagenome | isolation source: river surface water | place: USA:Blue River Watershed | collected 2017-08-18
AAAAATAAGTGTTTCATTCAGTTTGAACACAGCTTTTTGCGGATTCTTTCTTCCTTAGGTTGGTGAAAATTAATTTGGGGGTGGGGATGTCCGATCTGGCCAGTCTCTCTCGGCTCGCGCGCTCCAATGCGCAACTTCCCGTAGGCGTCTACTTCAACGACGCACTGCTGCAGCAGGAAATCCAGCAGCTGTTCAAACAAGGCCCGGCCTATGCCGGCCATGAACTCATGGTGCCCAATGCCGGCGATTTCGCGACCCTCCCGTGGGAGAACGACGGTCGCGTGCTGGTCCGGGGCCAGCATGGCATCGAACTGATGTCGAACGTCTGCCGCCATCGCCAGGCCAAGATGCTGGTCGGCCGTGGCCATTCGAACAACATCGTGTGCCCGCTGCACCGCTGGACTTACGACCTCAAGGGCGAACTGGTCGGCGCGCCGCATTTCGCGGACACCCCCTGCTTGAACCTCGAGCGCTTCGGCCTGCAGAGCTGGAACGGCCTGCTGTTCGAAAACAATGGCTTCGATGTCGCCGGCACGCTGAAGAACCTGTCGGTCACCAAGGACCTGAACTTCGACGGCTACATGCTCGACCATGTCGAGGTCCACGAGTGCAATTACAACTGGAAGACCTTCATCGAGGTCTACCTCGAGGATTACCACGTCGAGCCCTTCCATCCGGGCCTCGGCAACTTCGTCACCTGCAATGACCTGCGCTGGGACATGGGCCCGGGCTACAGCGTGCAGACCGTCGGCGTCAATTCGGCGCTGATGAAGTCGGGCTCGCCGGTCTACAAGAAGTGGCATGACGAAGTGCTGCGCTTCAATAGCGGCAAGGTGCCGCCGTTCGGCGCGATCTGGCTCACGCTGTACCCGAACATCATGGTCGAGTGGTACCCGAACGTGCTGGTGGTATCGACGCTGTGGCCCCGCGGCCCGCAGAAGACCACCAACGTCGTCGAGTTCTACTACCCGGAAGAGATCGCGCTGTTCGAGCGCAGCTTCGTCGACGCCGAGCGCGCCGCGTACATGGAGACCTGCGTCGAGGACGACGAGATCGCGCTGCGCATGGATGCCGGCCGCAAGGCCCTGCTCGACCGTGGCACCAGCGAAGTCGGCCCCTATCAGTCGCCGATGGAAGATGGCATGCAGCACTTCCACGAGTGGTATCGCAGCAAGATCGCGCTCTGATGCACGTTATTCCCGGCAGGACCGGCCGCGCTGTCAGCCCTGCCGGCCCTGCCAACGACGTTAACCGCGTCACCCGCTCCACCCCCAAAGCGCGCGCCGCTTAGCGTTGCGCATTCCGCCTCAATCACCTGACAGGACCCGAGATCTCGATGCAGTCGTTGTGGATGCTGGTTGCCGCCTTCGTGTTCTCGCTGATGGGCGTGTGCGTGAAGCTGGAGTCTGCCGTGTCGTCCACGTCGGAAATCGTGATGTGCCGCGGCGCGGTCGGCATGCTGCTGATCTTCGCGATGACGCGGCTGAACAGGCAGACGCTGAAGACGTCGCTGCCCTGGCACCATGCGTGGCGCGGCTTCGTTGGCGTGACCGCGCTGTGGCTATGGTTCTTCGCGATCGGCAGCCTGCCGCTGGCCACAGCGATGACGCTCAACTACATGGCGCCGATCTGGATCGCGACCATCGTCTTCACGCTGGGCTGGTGGCACAGGCAGCGCCGCTTCGAATGGGGACTGGCGGCCGCGGTCGTCACCAGCTTCATTGGCGTCGCGCTGCTGCTCAAGCCCACCATCCATGCCGAGCAATGGCTGGGCGGGTTGCTGGCGCTGATCTCGGGCTTTCTGTCGGCGCTGGCCTACATGCAGGTCAAGAAGCTGGGGCAACTGGGCGAGCCCGAGTATCGCGTCGTGTTCTACTTCTCCGTCAGCGGCGTGATCGCCGGCCTGCTCGGCAGCCTGGTCGACAGCCATGTCCGCTTCGGCGAGGTGCGCATCCTGAACTCGCTGCAGGCGATCGACTGGCTGCTGCTGGCCACCATCGGCCTGACCGCGACGATTGCGCAAATGGCAATGACGCGTGCATACCGCCTTGGCGCGATGCTGGTGACGGCCAACCTGCAGTACACCGGCATCGTCTTCTCGAGCATCTGGGGCATACTGATCTGGGGCGACCATCTGGATGCGTGGGGCTGGCTTGGCATGGCCATCATTCTGGCCAGCGGCGTGGCAGCCACCTTCTATAATGCCCGCAGCAACATCAAGAAGATCACTTGAGTAGTCCCATCCCAACCACGGGCATCGCCGAAGTCAGGTGACACCCGGTGCCCGTCTGCCGACAAGGTCGCGCTCATGACGACCGGACGGGCATGCCAACGAGGAGACTTGTGCATGCCGTACACGACGCTGATCAGCGCTGCGGAATTGAAGCAGCATATCGACAACCCCACCTTCGTGATTCTCGATTGCCGCTCCGAGCTGACCGATCCGAAGGCGGGCGCGATTGCTTTTGCCGCTGGCCACATTCCCGGCGCACAGCATGCTGATCCCGATACCCTGTTGTCCGACAAGGCCAAAGGCCCGAACGGCGCCTTCCGCGGCCGCCACCCGCTGCCGACGCAGGAAGCCTTCATCGAGACGCTGCGTGAACTCGGCGTATACCCGAACTCGCAAGTGATCGCCTATGACGCGCATGGCAGCATGTTCGCGTCGCGGCTGTGGTGGATGCTGCGCTGGGTCGGCCACAAGGGCGTGGCCGTGCTCGACGGCGGCCTGCCCGCATGGCAGGCCGTCGGCGGCACACTGACGACCGACGTGATCCGCCGCCCACGCGGCAGCATTACCTTGCAGGCGTCAATGACCTCGACCGTCAGCGCCGACGATGTGCTGGCCAACCTGAGCGCGAAGGCACGCACGGTGCTCGACGCGCGCGCCAATGATCGCTTCCGCGGCGAGAACGAAACCATCGACCCGGTCGCGGGCCATATTCCAGGCGCGAAGAACCGCTTCTTCAAGGACAACCTGCAAGCCGATGGCCGCTTCAAGTCGGCCGATGAACTGCGCGCCGACTTCAGCGCGCTGATCAGGAGCCCGGAGACGACGATTGCACAATGCGGCTCGGGTATCTCGGCCTGCCACAACCTGCTGGCCATGGAAATTGCCGGCCTGCCGGGCGCGGCGCTGTATCCGGGATCGTGGAGCGAATGGTCGGCCGATCCGTCGCGGCCGGTGGCGACGGGTGCCGCCTGAATGCGCTGCATGCGGGCTGAGTGCGTTGCGCGCGCCGCTTGGGGTTAACTGAAGTCAGCTGGTCAAAGGCATAAAAAAACGGAACCGCGAGGTTCCGTTTTTCTTTGGGCGCAGCGAGCGCAGTCGGAGGCCGTCGCGTGCTGCGGCGGCTCAGTGCAAATGGAACTGCCGCGTCAGCACCACGACGATGCCGACGCCGAGCGCGATCAGGATCACCTGCGGCACTGTTTCCTTCAGCGTCGCGCGACGCTGCATCTGTGGCATCAGGTCGCTCACCGCGATATAGATGAAGCCTGACGAGGCCAGCACCAGCACATACGGGATCAGGTGCATGCCATCGCCCAGCATGTAATAGCCGACCAGCCCGCCCACCACCGACATCAGGCTGCAGATCAGGTTGTAGGCATAGGCGCGCGCCTTCGACAGGCCCGCATTGAGCAGCACGATGAAGTCGCCGATCTCCTGCGGGATCTCGTGCGCGGTGATGGCCAGCGCGGTGATGATGCCCAGCTTCGGGTCGGCCAGGAAGGCCGCTGCTACCAGGATGCCATCGGTGAAGTTGTGCAGGCTGTCGCCGACCAGGATCATCCAGCCGGACTTCCCGGCCTCGTGCGCGTCGTGCCCGTGCTCATGCCCATGGCCGTCGCCTTCGTAATGGTGCGAGTGGCGCAGGATGGCCATCTTCTCGAGCAGGAAAAAGCCCAGCAGGCCGGCGAGCAGGGTCGCGAACAGGCCGTGGAGATTGGCATCCGACTCGAAAGCTTCCGGCAGCGCGTGCAGCAGCGAGGTCGACAGCAGGATGCCGACTGACAGGCTGACCATGCGCTCGACCATGCGCGACAGCAGGCCATACGACAGGAAAGCGGCAGCGGAGATGCTGATGAGCCCGCCCAGCGTGGTCGCCAGCAGGATGGAAGACAGCGTGGTGTTAATTTTGTTTTACCCGTATGAACGTGCCCGCGATTAGACCATAGCCGGCCAAGGGCGGGCAATCCGTCGTCTGACGCAGATGAAGCCTGAAACCGGGCCGCGGATCATCTCCGTCGCTTGCCCGGCAGCCGCCCGAGGCCTGCATGATGGCCGCCCCTCATTCCGGCGCGGTGGGCGGCACCACAGGTCCGGATTACGCGCCGTGCCGCCTGAACCAGTCGAGGCAGCGCTTCCAGCCATCCTTGGCATCGGCCTCGACATAGCTGGGCCGGTAATCCGCATGGAAGCCATGGCCGGCATCGGCATAGACGACGATCTCGCTGCCGCTCTTGCCCCTGGCCAGCGCGGCCTTCATGCGCTCGACGCTGTCGAGCGGAATGCCGGCATCACGACCACCGTACAGGCCTAGCACCGGCACCTTCAGCTCGGGCGCGACATCGACCGGGTGCTGCGGCTGCAGCGCGGTCTTGTCCTGCACCAGCCGGCCGTACCAGGCGACGCCAGCCTTCAGCTTCGGGTTATGCGCGGCGTACATCCACGTGATGCGCCCGCCCCAGCAGAAGCCGGTGACTGCCAGCCGCGACGTGTCGCCGCCGTGCTCGCCGGCCCATGCCACACAGGCATCGAGGTCGCGCATCACCTGCGTATCGGGCACCTTCGCGATGATGGATTTCATCAGCTCGGGAATGGATTCATAGGTCGTCGGGTCGCCCTGGCGCACGAACAGGTCCGGCGCCAGCGCCAGATAGCCCTGCTTCGCGAAGCGGCGGGCGATGTCGGCGATGTGCTGGTGCACGCCGAATATTTCCGACACCACCAGTACCACCGGCAGCTTGCGGACGTCCTTCGGTTGCGCGCGATAGACTGGCACGACCTGTCCGTCGATGGTCAGGTGCACGGTGCCGGCGTCGAGGCCTTCGGTATCGGTCGTGATCGCAGCCTGCGACAGCGTCGGCAGCACGGCCGCCGCAAAACCGGTACCGAGCGTGACCTTCATGAAGTCGCGCCGGTCGGTCATGTCCTTCGCCATCGGGTTCGACAGCAGCGATTCGAGTTCGTCGGTCATCGTCGTCATCAGTGAGCCACCTCCCAGTTCGCGCCGGCGCCGACTTCGGCCACCAGCGGCACCTTCAATTGCGCCACGCCCGCCATCAGCTGCGGCAGCTTTTCCTTCACCAGCGCCAGCTCCTGTTCCGGCACTTCGAGCACCAGTTCATCATGCACCTGCATCACCATCAGCGTCTGCAGGCCTTCACGATCCAGCCAGTCCTGCACGGCGACCATCGCCAGCTTGATCAGGTCGGCGGCAGTGCCCTGCATCGGCGCATTGATCGCCGCCCTCTCGGCAGCCTGTCGGCGCGGGCCGTTCGGCGAATTGATCTCGGGCAGCCACAGGCGCCGGCCGAATACGGTCTCGACAAAACCGTGCGACTTGGCCTGCAGGCGAATGTCATCCATGAAGCACTTCACGCCGGCGAAACGGGTGAAGTACTTGTCCATGTACATCTGCGCGGCCGAGCGCTCGACGCCGAGGTTGCCGGCCAGCCCGAAGGCACTCATGCCGTACATGAGGCCGAAGTTGATCACCTTCGCCGCGCGGCGCTGCTCGCTGTTCACGTCGGCCAGCGATACGCCGAAGATCTCGGCCGCAGTGGCCCGGTGAATGTCCTCGCCGGAGGCGAATGCGCGCAGCATACCCGGGTCTTCGGACAGGTGGGCCATGATGCGCAATTCGATCTGCGAGTAGTCGGCCGACACGATCACGCGGCCCGGCGGTGCGACGAAGGCTTCGCGGATGCGGCGACCTTCGGCAGTACGCACCGGGATGTTCTGCAGATTGGGATCGTTCGACGCCAGGCGCCCGGTAACGGCAATGGCCTGTCCGTAAGTGGTGTGCACGCGCCCCGTGTCGGGGTTGACCATCTTGGGCAGTTTGTCGGTATAGGTCGACTTCAGCTTGGCCATGCCGCGGTATTCGAGCAGCAGCTTGGGCAGCGGATAGTCCTCCGCCAGCTTCTGTAGCACTTCTTCATCGGTCGATGGCGCGCCACTGGCGGTCTTCTTCACGACCGGCAGCTTCAGCTTGTCGAAGAAGATCTCGCCGATCTGCTTCGGCGAATTCAGGTTGAACGGCTGGCCGGCCAGTTCATGCGCCTGCGTCTCCAGCGCAATCAACCTGGTGCCCAGTTCATGCGATTGCGCTTCCAGCAGACTGGTGTCGATCAGCACGCCATTGCGCTCCACGCGCTGCAGTACTTGCGCGGTCGGCAGCTCGACGGTCTGGTAGATATAGCGCAGCTTCTCGTTGTTCTCGATGCGCGGCCACAGCTTGTTGTGTAACTGTAGCGTGACGTCGGCGTCCTCGGCCGCGTAGTCGCTGGCCTGCTCGATGCCGACTTCATCGAAGCCGATCTGCGATGCGCCCTTGCCGCAGACTTCCTGATAGGTGATGGTCTTGCGGTCCAGCCAGCGCAGCGCGAGGCTGTCCATGTCATGGCTGCGGTGCGACTCCAGCACATAAGACTGCAGCAGCGTATCGTGCGCAATGCCGCGCAGCGTCACGCCATGATTCGCGAACACATGGCTGTCGTACTTCAGGTGCTGGCCGACCTTGCGCTTGCCGGCATCTTCCAGCCAGGGCTGCAGGCGCTTGAGTACATGCTCGCGCGACAGCTGCTCGGGTGCGCCCGGATAGCGGTGCGCCACCGGGATATAGGCCGCATGGCCCGGTTCGCAGCACAGAGAGATGCCGACCAGTTGCGCGCGCATGGCTTCCAGCGAGGTCGTTTCCGTATCGACGGCCGTCAGCGGCGCTGCCTCGATGCGCGCGATCCATGCATCGAGCTGCGCATCGGTCAGCACGGTCTCGTAACGTTTTTCCGGCGGCGGGTCGGCCGCGAACAGTGCGCCCTGTGCGTCAGGGTCGGTGCCGCCCGCAGCAGGGAACGCAGCAGCATTGCCTGCAGCACCGGCACCGCGCTTGTTGCCATTGTCGCTCTTGCCGTCTTCGCCTGCCCCACTGGCTGTACCCGCAGCACCCTCGCCGCCCTCAAGCTCGGCCTTCAGTTCACGCAACCAGCTGCGGAAGCCCATGCGTGTGAAGAAGGCCAGCATCGCCTGCTTGTCTTCCGGCTTCTGCTGCAGTGATTCAAGAATGGAAGTGTGATGGCCCGACAGGTCGCAGTCGCACTTGACCGTCACCAGCACGCGCGCCTGCGGCAGCCAGTCCAGCGCATTGCGCAGGTTCTGGCCAACCACGCCGCCGATGTCGGGCGCATGGGCGATCACGTCGTCGAGCGAGCCATACTGGGTCAGCCATTTGACGGCGGTCTTGGGTCCGACTTTCTCGACGCCGGGTACGTTGTCGACGGTGTCGCCGACCAGGGTCAGGTAATCGACGATGCGCTCGGGCGGTACGCCAAACTTGGCGATCACGCCGTCGCGGTCGAGCTTTTCATTGCTCATCGTGTTGACCAGCGTGACCTGGTCATTCACCAGCTGCGCGAGGTCCTTGTCGCCGGTGGAGATGATGGTCGACAGCCCTTGCGCAGTGGCTTCGCAGGCCAGTGTGCCGATCACGTCGTCGGCCTCGATGCCCTCGACCATCAGGATGGGCCAGCCCATCGCGCGCACGGCTTCATGGATGGGCTCGACCTGTTTCGCAAGGTCTTCCGGCATCGATGCGCGGTTGGCCTTGTACTCGGGGTAGAGGTCGTCGCGGAAGGTCTTGCCTTTTGCGTCGAATACGCAGGCCATGTATGCTGCCGCATAGTCCTGGCGCAAGCGGCGCAGCATGTTGATCATGCCGTAGATGGCGCCAGTGGGCGCACCTTCCGCGTTGCGCAAGTCGGGCATGGCATGGAAGGCGCGGTACAGATAGCTCGAACCATCCACCAGCAGCAGGGTTTTATTCATATGGAAAGCGACCGGAAACATGTGCCGCGGCTGCGGCAATTGACCAACCTGGAGCGCGCCACTTCGCGCAAGGCGAGCGAATCGTGGCAGATGTTCACGATTATGGCAGAGTTTATTGACGCAGCTGAACGCCTGTCGGAGGTGCGTCCTGCTGTCTCGATGTTCGGCTCTGCACGTATGAAGCCGGACAATCCCTGGTATGAAGTCGCGGTCGACATCGCGCGCCGGCTGTCGGACGAAGGCTTTTCGGTGATCTCCGGCGGCGGCCCGGGCGTGATGGAAGCGGCCAACAAGGGTGCCTACGAAGGCAAGTCACCGTCGGTGGGCCTGAACATCGAACTGCCGAACGAACAGGTCAGCAATTCATGGCAGAACATCTCGCTATCGTTCCGCCACTTCTTCGCGCGCAAGGTCGCCTTCGTCAAGTATGCGGATGCCTATGTGGTGCTGCCCGGCGGTTTCGGGACGCTCGACGAACTGACCGAGGTGCTGACCCTGATCGCGACCGGCAAGAGCCGCCGCATCCCGGTCATCCTGGTCGGCACGCAATTCTGGCGCGGCCTGCTCGACTGGATAAGCGAGCAAATGGTCGGCGGCGGCATGATCGACGCCAAGGACATGGAATTGCTGCAGCTGATCGACGAACCGGCCAACGTGGTCGAGGCGATTTTCGCGTACTACGAGGCACGCGACATCGTGCCTTACGAAACCGAGCAACCGCACCAATCCTTCCTCTGACCGCCGGCCCCGGCCGGTGCCGGCGTCGGCCAGGGCCTGCGCCTGTTCGCCCTGCGCCAGGCTGCGGGCCGACAGGGTCGGGTTTGCTAGAATGGCGGGGATGCGCCACACCGGCGCCCAACCCGCGGATCCGTGCCATGACACAGCCCCAGTCCCGTACCAGCGCCTTTGCCTTCCCCGTGCTTCGCTCAGCCTTCGCCGCCGGCATGCTGGCTCTTGCTTCCGGCGCGACGCTGGCGGCCAGCTCGCCGCTCGACGATCCGATCGCGACCACGCGCGTGCCGGACGGCACCACCACGTACACGCAGACCCGCGAGCAGAATGCGGTGACGTCGGTGCAGGTGCGCCGCGGAGACAACGTCTATCACGTGACGCCCGCCGAGCAGATTCCCGCCACGCAGGGCGGCGGCCGTGCGGCGACCTGGGAAATTTTCCAGTTCAAGTCACGCCGTTCCGACGACAGGCGCGCAGCGCCGCCGCCGAACTGAGCCGGCGAGCCCGGCCGACGAACTCAGGCGCCGCGCCGGAAGTCGGCGACCGCAGCGACCTCAGCGCCTGCACCGCCGTCCGACTGCCTCCATCCGCTTTTATTCGCATCTTTTTAGCATCTTATTTTTATGGCAGTTTTTACTCCGGTCACCCTGGAAGACATCACTCCGTGGGCGGCCCAGTTCCCGGTCGGCGCGGTCAAGGCGGTACGGGGTATCTCCTCGGGTATCGAGAACAGCAATTTCTTCCTCAGCACCGAGCGCGGCGAGTTCGTGCTGACGATCTTCGAGAAGCTGAGCTTCGAGCAGCTGCCGTTCTACCTGAACTTGATGAAGCACCTCGCCGATCGCGGCGTGCTGGTGCCGGCACCGATCGCCAGCAACCGCGGCGAGATCATCAACCCGCTGCACGGCAAGCCGGCTTCCATCGTCACGCGCCTCCATGGCGACTGGATACCTGCACCGGCGCCCGCGCATTGCGCGCAAGTGGGTGCCATGCTGGCCAGGATGCACCTGGCCGCGCAAGACTATCCGCTGTACCAGCCCAACCTGCGCGGCCTGGCCTGGTGGCGCGAGACCACGCCGACAGTGCTGCCCTACATCCCTGAAGGGGCCCAGGCGCTGCTGAAGGCCGAGATGCACTTCCAGGAAGCCTTCGCCGCATCGGCGCTGTACAAGCGCCTGCCGAACGGGCCGGTGCATGCCGACCTGTTCCGCAACAATGTGATGTTCGACGGCGACCAGCTGTCGGGCTTCTTTGACTTCTACTTTGCCGGCTGCGACACCTGGCTGTTCGATGTCGCCGTCACGGTCAACGACTGGTGCATCGATCTGGATTCCGGCGCGACCGACCCGGCGCGCGTGCGCGCAATGCTCGATGCCTACCAGGTCGTGCGTCCGTTCACGGCCGACGAGGAGGAGGCCTGGCCGGCGATGCTGCGCGCCGCCGCGCTGCGCTTCTGGCTGTCGCGCCTGTATGACTATTACCTGCCGCGCGAAGCGGAAATGCTGACGCCGCACGACCCGACGCATTTCGAGCGCATCCTGCGCCACCGCATCGAGTACGCCGTCGAGGCGCTCGCCTGATGACTTCCTCCATGCCACCGTCAATGCCACCGCCTGCGCCGGGCTCGGCCAGCGCAGGCATCCAGTGGATACGCGAGGGCTTCACGCTGTTCCGGCAGCAGCCCGGCGAACTGTCGATGCTGTTCCTGCTGTACATGCTGCTGATGTTTTCGCTGTCGCTGATCCCGGTGGTGGGCCAGTTGCTGCCGCTGCTGCTGGTGCCAGCGTTCTCGATGGCCTTCATGCAAGCCTGCGCGGACATCGAGGCCGGCCGCAAGGTCACCCCGCGCCTGCTGCTGACCGCCTTTCGTTCGCCGGCACTCGGCACGCTGCTGCGGCTGGGCTCGCTGTACCTGCTGACGGCGATGGGCGCGGTCGCCGCGTCGGCCATCGTCGATGGCGGCGTCTTCCTGAAGTTGATGACCGGGCAGATCGCGCCCGATGATACGAGCGTGCAGGTCGGCGACCTGCCGCTGGCCATCCTGTTCTCGGCACTGGTCTACCTGCCAGCCGCCATGGCTTTCTGGCATGCGGCACCGCTGGCCGTCTGGCAGCGCATGGGCTTGTTCAAGGCCGTGTTCTACAGCTTCTTCGCGGTCAAGCGCTGCGGCAAGGCCTTCATCGCCTATGCGCTGGGCTGGATCCTGATCGGCATTGCACTGCCGGCCGTGATCAGCGCGGTACTGGCCTTGTTGCTTGGAAAAAATATCGTCAGTGTGATGCTGCTGATGCCGCTGTCGGTGATCCTGACGCTGGTGATGTACTGCTCGTTCTACCCCACCTACACCGCCGTCTTCGAACGGCCGGAACCCTCGCGCCCGACTTCCCACCTAGCTTGAGAACCCGCTGTTCAGGCGGTGATTTTGTCGCTTTTTTGCCTCAGGCTATCGTCACCCGAGCCAAGATTTGTGCCCGGGCACGACCACTCCACCGGCTAGGCGACTTGTCCGACGGGAGGCTCCATGCGCGACATACCCCATGTGCTGATCATCGAGAAATCCAGGTTCCCGGCACACATCAAGGTCGAAGAATGCGAGCGGGTGGGCAAGACACCCGACAACAAGAACGCGATCATTCGCTACCAGCGCCGCGCTGATGTCGGTGTCGTCAAGCAGATAGGCCGGTTTTTCTCTGACCTCTTCAATGGCGTGACCCGCGCCAAAGGCATCGTCTGCGACAAGCCCGAACTGCCGGCCACCCTCCACATACGAGGCAAGCGCTTCAATATCACCAAAGACGCCGACAGCATCAAGGCACTGGTGGTGGCGCCCGATGGGCAGGCGCGCCAGCAGGCTGCGCTCCCGGCGCTGAAAATCGAAGTGCACGAAGTTCAGGCGCACGAAGTCCGCTTGCGAAAAGCTCCCCCGGCGCTCGCGCACAAGGTGGCCGAAGAGTTGCGCGACCGCTTCGAGGCTGCCGGAAAGGCTACAGACCGGGTTGCCGTCGAATATTTTCTCGCACTGGATGCGGAGCCGAATGCCGAGATGACGGCGATGCGCGTCGCGCAGCTGTTGCAGTTCGGCGATGCACTGGGCCGAATGTCCGGCACGCTGAGCAAGGAACTCGGGGCAGATGTACTGGCCCATGTGCTGGACAGGATGCAGCACTGGCAAGATCGCATTGCGAAGATGGAGGTGCAAGGCCCGGGTGGACCTGCGCCTGCTTATCCGGGGTTCCGCTTCAAAGGCCTGTCAGCGTTTGCCACCAAGTCGGTTGACACGATGCCAGTCCGCGCAGCACCGGCCCCTGCTCAGCGTGCAGCAGCGCCGGAAGCGATGCCGATTCCGATGCCGCCAGCAAGGCCAGCACCCATCATGCAACCCGGCGTGGCCGAGGCATTGCACCAGCCGCAGGTTCAGCCCCAACCTCAGACGCAACCTCAACCCCAGTTACAGCCTCAAGCTCAGGTGCAAGTTCAGCCCTGGGTACAGCCTCTACCCGAAGCACAGCCTCAATTCCATGCACAGCCTCAACCCGAGGTGCAGCCTCTGCCTCCGGTGGAGCCTTTACCCGATCTACAGCCCAAGCCTCAGGTACAGCCTCGACTCCAGGCACAGCACCAACCCGAGGTTCAGGCACAACCTGAACCCGAGGCACAGCCCCTGACTCAGGCAAAGTCGCAAACACAGGCTCCCGCGCCTGAGCCCGCATTGGCGCCACCCCCACCCCCACCGCCACCACCGCCGGCTATCAAGCCTGCCGCTAACACCGCCGCTCCTTCCGCAGGGCCGGATGCCAATGAACTGGCCTCGGCAGCTTCGCGCCTGAAGCCTACGGCGACCAACGGGCCGAAGACGAAGGCACCGGCGGCGAAAGACGATTCACTCTTCGGCATACTGACGAGCGCGATGGCGGGGAGGCGAGCAGACTTGAACGAAGACGCGAACAACAAGCAGAACGACAACGACGACGATTGGAATTAGCCGCGTAATAGCTACTTGAACGTCACTTGAACGTCACGTTATCGCCAATCGACAGACACACCATGATCGCCGCCTGAGCGCGGCGATCATGGCAGAGCAGGCAAAAATCAGCCGACGCGCTCGAGCTTGGCGATACCGAGGTCGAGCAGCTTCATGCCATTGCGACCGAAATTGATGTTCGCGCGTGCCTGCGTGCCGCTGCCTTCGATGTTGACGATCACGCCTTCGCCGAATTTCGCGTGCTTCACGTTTTCGCCGACACGCCAGCCGACCTGGCGATCCATCTTCTGCGCGATCAGGTTGTTGCCCGTTTCCGGCGCATCGACCCAGGCCGCCTTGTGCGTGGCACCGAACCACTGCGCCTGCACCCGCGGCGACAGCCACTTCAGGCAGGCATCGGGCAACTCATCGAAGAAGCGCGACTTCATGTTGTAGCGCGTCTGGCCGTGCAGCATGCGAGTCTGCGCGAAGCTCATGTACAGCCGCTTGCGCGCGCGGGTGATGGCTACGTACATCAGGCGTCGCTCTTCTTCGACGCCATCGTCGGCCTCTTCGCTGTTCTCATGCGGGAACAGGCCTTCCTCGAGGCCGGTGATGAACACCGCATCGAACTCCAGCCCCTTGGCCGAGTGCACGGTCATCAGCTGTATCGCATCCTGCCCGGCCTGCGCCTGGTTGTCGCCGGCTTCCAGCGATGCATGCGACAGGAAGGCCGACAGCGGCGACATCACGGTCACCAGCGGCGCATCGGCATCGATGACTTCGACGCCATCGCCGGTGGTCAGCACAGGCACTGTACCTTGCGGCTGCGCCTGCGGGCCGAGCAAGGCTGGCGCATCCATGCCGAAGCCTTCTTCGGACACGAACAGGGTCGCGGCGCTGACGAGCTGCTCCAGGTTCTCGATGCGGTCCGCGCCTTCCTTCTCGCCCTGGTAGTGCTGGATCAGGCCGCTCTTGTCGATCATCACCTGCACCATTTCCGGCAGCGGCAATTGCTGGGTCTCGAAGCGCATCGCCTCGACCAGCTTGACGAAATTACCCAGCGACGAGCCTGCCTTGCCGGCCACATGCGGCACCGCTGCATAAAGCGACAGCCCGAACTGGCGCGCCGCATCCTGCAATTGCTCGATGCTGCGCGCGCCGATGCCGCGCGTGGGGAAGTTCACCACGCGCAGGAAGGCCGAGTCATTGTGCGGATTGTCGATCAGCTGCAGGTAGGCGATCGCGCTCTTGACTTCGGCGCGCTCGAAGAAGCGCAGGCCGCCGTAGACGCGATACGGCAGGCCCGAGGTGAACAGCGCATGCTCGATCACGCGCGATTGCGCATTCGACCGGTAGAGGATCGCAATCTCGCTGCGAAGCCAGCCTTCGCTGATCAGCCCCTTGGCTTCCTCGATCAGCCACTGCGCTTCCTGCAAATCGCTCGAGGCTTCATACACGCGCACCTGTTCGCCATGGCCGGCATCGGTGCGCAGGTTCTTGCCGAGGCGGCGCGAGTTATGCGAGATCAGTTCATTGGCCGCATCGAGGATGTGGCCATGCGAACGGTAGTTCTGCTCGAGCTTGATCAGGTTCTGAACATTGAATTCACGCTCGAACGCGGCCATGTTGCCGACGTTCGCGCCGCGGAATGCGTAAATGCTCTGGTCGTCGTCGCCGACCGCGAACACGGCATTGTGCTCGCCGGCCAGCAGCTTCAGCCATTTGTACTGCAGGTCGTTGGTGTCCTGGAATTCGTCGACCAGGATGTGGCGGAAGCGCGCCTGGTAATGCTCGCGCAGCGGCTGGTTGCGCGACAGCAGTTCATAGCTGCGCAGCAGCAGCTCGGCGAAATCGACCACGCCTTCGCGCTGGCATTGTTCGTCATAGGCTTCGTACAGCTCGACGAATTTGCGGTTGTAATCGTCGTTCGCCTCGACATCCTGCGCGCGCAGGCCCTGGTCCTTCGCGCTGTTGATGAAATAGACCAGCTGGCGCGGCGGGAATTTTTCATCGTCGACATTCAGCCGCTTCAGCAGTCGCTTCACAGCAGAAAGCTGGTCCGCCGAGTCGAGGATCTGGAAAGTCTGAGGCAGTGCCGCGTCGCGATGATGGGCGCGCAGCAGCCGGTTGCACAAACCATGGAAAGTGCCGATCCACATGCCGCGTGTATTGATCGGCAACATGGCCGACAGGCGCGCGAGCATTTCCTTCGCAGCCTTGTTGGTGAAGGTAACGGCGAGAATGCCGGCCGGCGACACCTGCCCCGTCTGGATCAGCCATGCAATACGCGTGGTCAGCACGCGCGTCTTGCCGGAGCCTGCGCCCGCGAGAATCAACGCAGGTTGCGGAGGAAGGGTGACGGCGGCGAGCTGCTCGGGATTGAGGTTGTGCAGGAGGTTTTGCATCCCGCGATTATATGTCGGCGCGCCACGGCGACGCGCCGGCCTGCAGGCTCAGAAACGACGTACCGTCACTGCGTGGCGCTTGACGGCGGCGGGCTGCCGGGCACCGCGTTCATCACGCCCGCCTCGCTGCGCGACAGCACCTCGGTGCGCGACACGTCGAGCGATTCCAGCTCCCGGGGGGAGGAGCGCACCTCCGAACTGCTGCCACCCCATCCTCCGCTGCCCGTGGTCGGCAAGGCCAGCGCGCTGTAGGTAATGCCGGGCGTCTCGTCGAACTTTTTCACGATCTCGATGAACGAGCTGAATGAACTGCCGGATGCCTCGATGGTTCTACCGGATGAATGAACCGGCGGCGTCGGCTGGCCTTCGTCCGCAGCGGACGACACGGCCGATTCCGGCCAGTCCGCCAACAGGCTGCCCATCATCGGCTGTGCTGAGATCATCGCGTAATTGGTCGTAAGCCTTGGTATCACCCGCGTACGCACCGGCGACGGATGCGCTGGCGCTTCGGCAGAGATTTCATGCAGCGATGCCGCGATCGGCTGGCCCTGCACCTGCTGGCGCGGCAGCATCGCCCCCTGCAGGTCGCCGGCCAGAGGGGCCGTTGCCGGTGCGGCCGGGAGCGGCGCGACTAGCGCCGGCGCAACGAGCGCCGGCGCGTTGCCGTCCGCGACCGGTGGAAGCGGCGGCAATGACGGCAGCGCAGGACGCTGGTACAGCAGCGAACCCGCGCTGCTGCCCTCGCTGTCATTCGCCGGCATGACCTTCACGTTGCGCTGCTGCCGCTTCTCTTCCGCGAGAACGATGGGGCAGATGCGGTCCAGTTCGGTGGCCCATGATTCCGTGCCCAGCCTGCGACGCTCCAGCGATTGCGGCGCGAGCGAAATCAGCTGCCAGCGGCGGGCAAAGTATTTCAGGTGCTCGCCCACCGGATAGCTACGCAGGAAGGCGCGAAACGGCAGCCTGCGCTCAGGCGGCTGTTTGACATAGGCCCTGACCATCGCCTTCATTTCATAGACGGCGATCTCCGGTGTCGTGTCGTACTGCGACATCTTCGGCGACCGCATCAGCTTGCTCAGACTGCCCTGCGCATCCCGCCCGAGGGCGGCAAAGACGGCCAGCCGCTTTTGCCTCAGCGCTTCACCCTGCGTCGGAATCAGCCGGTGCGGCGAGGTCGTTTGCGCGAGACGCTCGAGCGCGTAGGCCCGAGCGATGGTGCGCAAGGGCTTGCGCAATGCACCCACCGTGAATTCCTCGCCGTACTCGCGAACTGCGTGCGCGCATATCTTCAGGTCAATGGCCGCGCGAACCAGCTTGGGCTCGGGCTCTGTCAATGCGTAAACCGAATCGATGATCGAGTCGAGGAAAGCAGACATCTCCTGCTTTTCGGCGTCCTTGTTGCTGGCCGCGATGTAGCGCTCCGACGCCTTCTTGCCGAGCACGCCTGCCGGCGCCGCAGGCAGGTGCATGCGCGTGCCGCCGACTGGGGAGGCCAGCGCCTGAGTGCGCGAGCCCTTACCCTTGACCGGCGTGGCTACGGAGACTGTGCTGCGGCTGAGCTCGCCGATCCTTTTCGGCGAGCGCTTGTGCAGATAGACGCAGGGCCGGGTCTTCCTGTCGAATCCGCCGCGCAGCTGGATGGCATCGGGCAGGTCCTTGATTCCCTGATAGAGGATGGAGGCATTCTTCAATCCCTTGTGCGGACTCAGTTGCACGACCGGATCACCGCCATGGTCGATGAACCGGGCGGAGGGCTGCAGCAGTCTGATGTCCTTGGAGGTGGGTTGCATGTGAACTTCCTGTGGAGTGTGATAACCGGAGACGACGCGTCAGGCCCGATGGATGTTGTGTGCGAGATCGTTCGGCGCGGGATCTTCGTCGGCGACAGCGCCGGCACCCGTGACCAGGGATGAGAATTTCGCCGCGATCTCGAGGAATTCGGCGACCTTGTCACGCAGCGCTTCGACGCTCGCATCCGCGAGATCGCATTCGCCGATGAGCATGACGTCATCATCCGGCCCCAGCGCCAGCTTCACGCGGGCCACGCCGGTCAGCTGCAGGTTCGCTTCCAGCAGCGCCGCATACACCGACTCGCGCGCGTTCGCATCGGCCTGGCCGATCGCGCAGCTCATCATGATCTGCGCGGTCTCTTCATGCCAGTCGATACGCATCGATACGTCATCGTCGAAGTCCAGCTGCCAGCTGTCGATGTCGTCCTGCAGGATGATGACAATCTCCGGAATCGCAGGGCCCAGCTGATGCATCAGGTACTGCAGTTCCGACAATCCGAAAGCCACTGGCCGCTCCTCGTGTTCACGCCCTATTGATGAGAGTGCCTGCAGGCGTGCCGTCAGAGACATGCCCGCATGCAAAGCGGCTGCTGAGTATCGGGAGGGTTGAACGAGTTCCTGCCAGCGCAAGCGCTGTCACACTGAATTCAGGGTATCGTCGCTTGCAAAAGAAAACGGCGGGACTCGCCCGCCGCAAAAGACAAAGCGCTCATCGAAGAACGCCTAGATGAGTCGCTTATCGAAACAGATTGGTGAATGCTGTGGCTGCGGCACGCGCGTCGTCGGATGCATACACGCTGCTGATGGCCGCCACCATGTGCGCGCCGCGTTGGACGAGGACCTGGCTGTTGTCGACGGTCATGCCACCGATCACGCAGACTGGCACAGGCAGTTCACTGATCGCGCGCGACACGATGTCTGGCGGCGTGGTCACCGCATACTTCTTCACGCGCGACGGATAGAAGCCGCCGAAGGCGACATAGCTTGCGCCGGCAGCGCTCGCGTCACGTGCAAGCTGCAGGTCGCCGTAACAGGATGCGCCAACGATCTTGTCCGCGCCGACACGCGCACGCACCTCGGCCACCGATGCATCGGTACCGCCGACATGGATGCCGTCGGCGTCGAGCTTGTCGCACAGCGCGACATGGTCATTGATGATCAGCGGGACATTCAGCCGGCGGCACAGCTGCAGCAATGCGGCGGCCTGTTCTTCGCGCAGCGCATCGCTGGCCGTCTTGTGCCGGTATTGCAGCAGCGTGGCGCCGCCGAGTATCGCCTGCTCGCTGACTTCCAGCAGGCGGTCGGTGTCATCCCAGTCGGGCGTGACGAGGTAAAGACCTTTCATGAGAACTCCTTACGGCGATCGGGTATGCGTTGTCCTTCCGCGATCGCGAATGCATATTCGAGGCTGCGCTGCGTGTACTGTTGTGCGGCGTCGATCGCGTCTTCCATCGTCTGGCGCAACGCGAGGCGTGCAGCGATCGCCGACGCCAGCGTGCAGCCCGAGCCATGGTATTCGCCGGGCAGGCGCGGCCATGACCAGCTGCGGCTGCGCCCGTCGCAAAACCAGCGGTTGACGACCGCATCGCCCGCGCCATGCCCGCCCTTGATCAGCACATGCGGCGCATCATTCATCAGCTGGCGTGCCTGAAGCTCAATGTCGTCGATGCCGCACAGCGCCCGTGCTTCCGGCAAGTTCGGCGTGACCAGCGTCGCGAGTTGCCGCAACGGCGCCAGCGCGACTACCGCATCGCCCTTGGTCAGCAGATCGCCGTGGCCGCTGGCCAGCACCGGGTCGAGCACCACGGGCAGGCCGGGTTCGCGTTCGCGCAGCAGCGTGATGGCTTGCGCGATGGCCTGCGCATTCGCCGCGCTGCCGACGATGCCGATCTTCACGGCATCGATGCGCGTGCCTTGTTCGACCAGCACGCGCACCTGCTCGCGCAGGATCATCGGGTCGACCGGATGTACTGCATGCACATGCTGGTTGTCCTGCACGGTCAGCGCAGTGACAACCGGCAGCGGATGCGCGCCCGCCGCACCGATGGCCTGGATATCCGCCTGTATGCCGGCGCCGCCGCTCGGATCGAGCCCGGCGAACACCAGCACGCAGGGCGCCGTCCTGCCATCCGTCATGCGATGCGGCCGGCCATGGGCGACGAAGGCGATGCGGCGAACTTGCGCGGAATGCGGCCGGCGAGGAAGGCATCGCGACCGGCTTCGACGGCAAGTTTCATTGCACGCGCCATACGGACCGGATCCTTTGCGCCGGCAATCGCGGTGTTCATCAGCACGCCGTCGCAGCCCAGCTCCATCGCAATCGCCGCATCCGAGGCCGTGCCGACGCCGGCATCGACCAGTACCGGCACCTTGGACTGCTCGATGATCAGGGACAGGTTCCACGGATTCAGGATGCCCATGCCGGAGCCGATCAACGAGGCCAGCGGCATCACCGCGCAGCAGCCGATCTCTTCGAGCATCTTCGCCTGTATCGGATCGTCGCTGCAGTAGACCATCACATCGAAACCGTCCTTTACCAGGGTCTCGGCCGCCTTCAGCGTTTCCGGCATGTTGGGGAACAGGGTCTTCTCGTCACCCAGCACTTCAAGCTTGACCAGCTTGTGGCCGTTCAGCAGTTCACGCGCCAGCTGCAGCGTGTAGACCGCATCCTTCGCGTTGTAGCAGCCGGCGGTGTTCGGCAGGATGGTGTACTTCGACGGCGGCACCACATCCAGCAGGTTGGGCGCGTTCGGGTCCTGGCCGATGTTCACGCGGCGAATCGCGACCGTGATGATGTCCGCGCCCGAGGCTTCGGTCGCGCGGCGGGTTTCATCGAGGTCCTTGTACTTGCCGCTGCCCACCAGCAGGCGCGACGCATAGGTCTTGCCTGCGATGGTCAGGCCTTCGTCGGATTTCAAATCATTCATCTGCATTTGTATTCCTTCCATGGATCGCAGCTTCTGCCGGGGCTGGCTGTGACGCGGAGTTACCTCCACGGAATCGCTTGCAAGCGATTCCGCTTCGCCGGGCGGCTCGCATGCGCGCCGAAACCCCCGGCTCACCCACCGCCTATGGCGCGAACGATGTCCACCTTGTCACCGGCGGCAAAGACTCGCTCTCGCCAGCGTGCACGCGGCACCACTTCACGATTGACGGCTACCGCCAGCGCCTGATTGGTCAGCGCCAGTGCGTCGATCAGGTCCTGCACGCACTGCCCGCTGTCCATCTGGCGCGGCTCGCCGTTGAGCTCGATAGCAATCATCGGCTGTCGCTCGTCACTGCTTGCGATAGATCTCGGCGCCGCTCTTGACGAACTCGACGGCCTTGATCTCCATGCCCTTCTTCAGCGCATCGGCTTCGGCAATGCCTTCCTTCTCCGCATACTCGCGCACATCCTGCGTGATCTTCATCGAGCAGAAGTGCGGGCCGCACATCGAGCAGAAGTGGGCGACCTTGGCCGAATCCTTGGGCAGGGTCTCGTCATGGAATTCACGCGCCTTGTCCGGGTCGAGGCCGATATTGAACTGGTCTTCCCAGCGGAATTCGAAGCGCGCCTTCGACAGCGCGTTGTCGCGCACCTGCGCGCCCGGATGGCCCTTGGCCAGATCGGCCGCATGCGCGGCGATCTTGTAGGTGATGATGCCGTCCTTGACGTCGGTCTTGTTCGGCAGGCCAAGGTGCTCTTTCGGCGTCACATAGCACAGCATCGCGCAGCCATACCAGCCGATCTGCGCGGCGCCGATGCCGGAGGTGATGTGGTCATAGCCCGGCGCGATGTCGGTGGTCAGCGGGCCCAGCGTGTAGAACGGCGCCTCGTGACACTGCTCGAGCTGGATGTCCATGTTTTCCTTGATCAGCTGCATCGGCACATGGCCGGGGCCTTCGATCATGACCTGCACGTCATGCTTCCATGCGATCTGCGTGAGCTCGCCGAGCGTCTTCAGCTCGCCCAGCTGCGCCTCGTCATTCGCGTCATAGATCGAGCCCGGACGCAGGCCATCGCCGAGCGAGAACGACACGTCGTAGGCCTTCATGATCTCGCAGATGTCTTCGAAATGCTCGTACAGGAAGGATTCCTTGTGATGCGCGAGGCACCACTTGGCCATGATCGAGCCGCCGCGCGAGACGATGCCGGTCATGCGCTTGGCCGTCAGCGGCACATAGCGCAGCAGCACGCCTGCATGGATGGTGAAGTAATCGACGCCCTGCTCGGCCTGCTCGATCAGGGTGTCGCGGAAGATTTCCCAAGTCAGGTCTTCGGCCTTGCCATTGACCTTCTCCAGCGCCTGATAAATCGGCACCGTGCCGATCGGCACCGGCGAATTGCGGATGATCCATTCGCGCGTTTCGTGGATGTGCTTGCCGGTGGACAGGTCCATCACGGTGTCGCCGCCCCAGCGGATCGCCCAGGTCATCTTCTCGACTTCTTCGCCGATCGACGAGGTGACGGCCGAGTTGCCGATGTTGGCGTTGATTTTCACGAGGAAGTTGCGGCCGATGATCATCGGCTCGGATTCCGGGTGGTTGATGTTGGCCGGGATGATCGCGCGACCGCGCGCGACTTCGTCGCGCACGAATTCCGGCGTGATCATGGCCGGGATGGATGCGCCGAAGGACTGGCCCGGATGCTGGCGGCCCATCAGCTCCGCGAGCTTGGCACCATTGGGACCCGAGGCTTTCAGGCTGGCGATGTATTCCTCGCGACGCAGGTTCTCGCGGATCGCGATGTATTCCATCTCGGGGGTGATGATGCCCTGACGCGCGTAGTGCATCTGGGTGACGTTCTTGCCGGCGATGGCACGGCGCGGCTTGCGGTGCAGGTTGAAGCGCAGCTCGGCGAGCTTGGGGTCGTTCAGGCGCTCGATGCCATAGGCCGAGCTCGGGCCGGCCAGCTCTTCGGTGTCGTTGCGCTCGGCGATCCAGTTCGCGCGCAGCGGCGACAGGCCGGAACGGATATCGATCTTGACGTTGGGGTCGGTATACGGACCCGAGGTGTCGTACACGAAGACGGGCGGATTCTTTTCCGCGCCGAACGACGCCGGCGTGTCCGACTGGCTGATTTCGCGCATCGGCACCTGGATGTCGGGACGCGAGCCCTGCACATAGATCTTGCGCGAGTTCGGCAGCGGCTGGATGGCGGCTTCGTCCACCGAGGCGGTGGCGGCGAGGAACTGCGGATTGGCGTTCATGGGCTTCCTTTGCTCTAAACAGCGTGGGAAGCAGGAGAAGGGAATGGGGCCCGGACTCTTCGCTTCCCTACGCTGGCGTTATCCAGATCAGGTCGGGAGGCTTGCAGCGCCTCCACTGAGGGTATTTCTCACCCGGCTCTGATGAAGCCAGGACCCCTAGCGTTTTTGCTGTCGGAATGACAGTGCCCGAGATTATAGCCCTGCCGGGCGCGCATGTGGCGCGCGCCGGATCAACGAGATTTCAGCCCCGGCAGGCCTTTACAGGATGGAAAGCTCAGTCGCCGATAACGCGCTCATCCTGCCAGATCGGGTGTTCCTTGCGGATGTGGTTGCCGCGCAAATCGACCTTCTGCAGCTTCTTCTCCCCCTTCTTGATCAGCTTCAAGGTGGTCAGCAGCATGTCGGCCGCCTCATCGCCCACCTTGTTGCGGCTCAGGTCCAGCTCGCGCAAGGCTGGCATGCCGGTAATCTCCGCCATCAGCGCCGTCCAGCCCAGAAGGTTCTTTTCGTTCGCGCCAAAGTTCCGGCACAGCAGGTTGCCCCCGAGCGCCAGTACTTTCATCTTCTGGTGCCCGTTCAGGCCGGCACACAGCATGTGCAGCATGTGACTGTCGATCACGGAATCGCAGAGGCGGAATTCTTCCAGCGTTGGCAGGTGCTGCAAGGTTTTGGCCGTCACCCTCATGCAGAACTCGACCGACAGCCGGTATTCATGCTCGACGCGACTGATGATCAACCCGCTCAGGTCCAGCTTGCGCACGGTCCGCAAGACCTTCTCGCCCGCCTTCATCAGGGTTTGCAGCACCATGGGCTCAACGAGCCGGTTGCACAGCAGCAGGTCGATCCGGAGCTCGCGCTTGTTCGCACGCGGGATGCTCTGCATCAGTTGCAGCAATTTCTGCTGATGCCGCCAACTCCCCCTCGAGTTATAGAAGGGCATGTAATCCGGATGCTTTTGTTTCCACCCGTTGGCAGGCGCCGAATAGTCGATCACGACGTCCTTCGGCCCTTCGGCGACCAGCACCCGGTACAGGACCGTCACCTGCGCGGATTTCTCCTTCAGCGCAGACAAGGGCAGCACCAGCTGCGCATGGGTCTTCACCAGCTCATCGATCCCGGCAGCCAGCTTCACTTGCGCATGTTTTCCATGCGCGGTGCGACGTGCCATGACAGGGATCAGCGCTGCGCTGCGTACCATGTTCAACCACGCATTCTCCGGACGCTGGCGATCCGCGAACATCTCTGCGTTGTGCGCCTTGCTGATACGCGCATACAGGCCGCGAATCTCGGCCGTTTCGAGCGGCGTCTCGCCGAGCAGGAAATGATCGATGAAATAGAAATGCACATCCTCGGGCGCACCGTCGAAAACGTGTGCGCGCGCACTGCTGCCAGCGATCATCCTTGGGGCTTTCGTTACCGAGGCATCGCTGCTTTCTTCCGAGCCAGCTCCTTGCGAACTGCACACCAGCACATCGCTGTCGTCGAGCGCTTCGGTGGCTGGCTTGCCGGCGGTTCCGGTACGGGTCGTGCTGAGCATGATCTCTCCTTGCTGGTAACTGGCAGGCAAGGCCTGCCCGGACGTGCGCTTCCCCGGGTATGTTCTTACCCGGGTGCGTTCTTCAGTCTGCGCGCTTGAACAGCACGCGCCGGTCGGTGAATACCGGATGGTCGCGGCCGATCGGGTTGCCGGACAAGACCACTCGCCGCAGGGACTTGTTCGTCTGGAGCGCTTGCGCCAGCAGGTCGGCTCCTTCCTCATCGATGCCGCAGAAGGACAGGTCGAGCTCGGTGATCGTGGTATTGGTTGATAGCATACGCTTCAGCGCCAGCATGCCTTCGAGCACGGGCAACGCTTCGCCAAAGCGCTCGCACAGCGGATTGCAGGAGAGGTCGAGCCTGTTCAGGCTCAGGTTGCGCCTGGCCGCCGTCGCGATGGCGACAAGACCCTGCGGGCCGATGCCGTTCATGCGGAGGCCCAGCGACTTTAGCGAGCGGTTGCCCGACACGATGCGCGCCAGTGCTGCGACGAACAGTGTGTTGAGCTTCTCCGCCCGCGTGTCACCCGGCGTGACCGCCCCGCCCACTTCCGCGCTCCGGCTGTAGCGGTTGAGGTCGAGCGTGCGCAAGCCGCTAACCAGTGCCGCCACCTTGGCGAGCCGCTTCACCAGCGGGAACACGACCGAAGACAGCGGCTGGTCGCGGCAGCTCAGCTCGAAAGCCGGCATCTCGCGCTGCTCGCGTATGGCGCGCATGGTTTCCGCCTTCAGCGCCTTGACGACCGCAGGCGCTTCCCTGTCGGCCACCGCCTGCCGCCGGTCCTCTTCGGACCAACCACGCTGACTGCGCACCTGCCCCCAGCCGCGCAAGTCGGCTACGCGATGGTTCGACAGATCGATACGGATCAGCTTGTCGTTACCGGCCACCAGCAGGCCGTGGATCAGCTTCGTGCGTGCACCGGGCTCGGTGTCGAGCGTGTCCCAGCGATGTGACAGGTCGACGGCCACCTTGTCGTGTCCGCCGATCTGTATTGCCAGGCGCTGCCTGAGCGAGCGACCATGATCGAAGACAGGGGCAGCGGCAGACCTGCTACGCACGCTGGAAGGTTCATAGCCCGATAGCGGAACGCCCTCCTCCAGGCGGAACGAATGGCGATGGCCGCGACGCTCCGAGTACGCGCGCAGTACGACGGTGCGGTCTTCTGCATCCTCCTTGCGGGCCAGTTCGTCGCTGTACCTTGTGGCCGCGCCCGCCGACACCAGGCGCCACTCTTCCCGTGTCGTCGACTGCGACGGCAGGCGCACCTGCATGCTGGCACGTCTGGGCTTCTGCTCCTGCGTGCGCACTTCACCGCGGCCGCTGGCGCGGCGAGAACCTGAAAGGCGAGAATGCCCGGCATCGCTGCGGTCGTTCGCGTCCTCCGTGAAAACGGGATAGTCCATTGACCGGCGGCCGGTGCGCTTGTGATGGTCGCCCATTGCGGCAGCTCCTTTCAGCGAGATGTGCATTTGAAAAGTATCGAATGCGCACCGGATTCCCTCGTGGCCCGGGGCAAACAGCGCCGTGTGTAGCGATTTCTTCGCGCCAAGTTCCGGCACTTGGGCGGATGCCGCCCGCTTATAATGTCGGGTTTGGAAAATCTCTCTGGAATCCCGCCAAATCATGGAACTAGCCAAGGCCTTCGAACCTTCAGCGATTGAACAAACCTGGCGCAAAGCGTGGGAAGAGCGTGGCTATTACGCCGCCACCCTGGACGCCGGCAAGCCTTCGTTCTCCATCCAGCTGCCGCCGCCGAACGTGACGGGCACGCTGCACATGGGCCATGCTTTCAACCAGACCATCATGGACGGCCTGACCCGCTACTACCGTATGCGCGGCCACAACACCGCATGGATTCCGGGCACCGACCATGCCGGCATCGCGACCCAGATCGTGGTCGAGCGCCAGCTGGATGCGCAGAAGATTTCGCGCCATGACCTCGGCCGCGAAAAATTCCTCGAGAAGGTCTGGGAGTGGAAGCAGCACTCCGGCTCGACCATTACCGGCCAGATGCGCCGCATGGGTGCATCGACCGACTGGAGCCGCGAATACTTCACGATGGACCCGAAGATGTCGAAGGCCGTCACCGAAGTCTTCGTGCGCCTGTACGAGCAGGGCCTGATCTATCGCGGCAAGCGCCTCGTGAACTGGGATCCGGTGCTGGGCACCGCGGTGTCCGACCTTGAAGTCGTGTCGGAAGAAGAAGACGGCAGCATGTGGCACATCCACTATCCGCTGGCCGATGGCAGCGGCCGGCTGACCGTGGCCACCACCCGTCCCGAGACGCTGTTGGGCGACGTGGCGGTGGCAGTCGATCCGACCGACGAGCGCTACACCCACCTGGTCGGCAAGATGCTGAAGCTGCCGCTGACGGACCGCGAAATCCCGGTGATCGCCGACAGCTATGTCGACAAGGAATTCGGCACCGGCTGCGTGAAGATCACGCCGGCGCATGACTTCAATGACTATGCGGTGGGCCAGCGCCACAACATGCCGCAGATCTCGATCTTCACGCTGGACGCGAAGATCAATGACAACGCGCCCGAAAAATATCGCGGCATGGATCGCTTCGCCGCGCGCAAGCAGATCGTTGCCGACCTCGACGCGCAGGGCCTGCTGGAATCGGTCAAGCCGCACAAGCTGATGGTGCCGCGCGGCGATCGTACCGGCATCGTCATCGAGCCTATGCTGACCGACCAGTGGTTCGTCGCGATGAGCAAGCCGGCGCCTGAAGGTACGCACTTCCCCGGCAAGTCGATCGCCGACGTCGCACTCGACAAAGTCGCGACCGGCGAGATCAAGTTCGTGCCGGAAAACTGGAGCACCACCTACAACCAGTGGCTCAACAACATCCAGGACTGGTGCATCTCGCGCCAGCTGTGGTGGGGCCACCAGATCCCGGCCTGGTATGACGCCGACGGCCACCTGTATGTCGCCCGCAACGAGGAAGATGCGAAGGCACAGGCCAGAGCGGCCGGCCGCAGCACGGACCTGAAACGCGATGATGACGTGCTCGACACCTGGTTCTCGTCGGCGCTGGTGCCGTTCTCGACACTTGGGTGGCCGGATGAGACGCAGGAGCTGAAGCTGTTCCTGCCGTCATCGGTGCTGGTGACCGGCTTCGACATCATCTTCTTCTGGGTCGCCCGCATGGTGATGATGACTTGCCACTTCACCGGCAAGGTGCCGTTCGAGACCGTCTATGTGCACGGCCTGGTGCGCGATGCGCAGGGCCAGAAGATGTCGAAGTCCAAGGGCAATACGCTGGACCCGATCGACCTGATCGACGGTATCGACCTCGATTCACTGGTGGCCAAGCGTACCGCCGGCTTGATGAACCCGAAGCAGGCCGAGAGCATCGCCAAGGCGACGAAGAAGGAATTCGCCGACGGCATCGCCGCGTACGGTACCGATGCCTTGCGCTTCACGATGGCCAGCTATGCCTCGCTGGGCCGCAACATCAACTTCGATCTCAGCCGCTGCGAGGGCTACCGCAATTTCTGTAACAAGCTGTGGAATGCGACCCGCTTCGTGCTGATGAATACCGAAGGCAAGGACTGCGGCCTTGAAGAGCACGGCGCCGAAGCCTGCGCCACTGGCAGCTATCTGGACTTCTCGCAGGCGGACCGCTGGATCGTGTCGCTGCTGCAGCGTACCGAAGCCGAAGTCGAGAAAGGCTTTGCCGAGTACCGCTTCGATAACATCGCCTCCGCGATCTACAAATTCATCTGGGACGAGTACTGCGACTGGTACCTCGAAGTCGCGAAGGTGCAGATCCAGACCGGCACCGAACAACAGCAGCGCGCCACCCGCCGCACGCTGTTGCGCGTGCTGGAAACCGTGCTGCGCCTGGCGCACCCGATCATCCCGTTTATTACCGAGGAACTGTGGCAGACCGTCGCGCCGCTGTCGGGCCGCAAGCTCGACCCGGCCGGTGATTCGATCATGCGACAGGCGTATCCGGAACCGAACCTGAAGAAGATCGACGAGAAGGCCGAAGGCTGGATGGATGAGCTGAAGGCACTGACCGATGGCTGCCGCAACCTGCGCGGCGAGATGCAGCTGTCGCCGGCGCAAAAAGTCCCGCTGATCGTCGAAGGCAGCGACCATGCGCGTCTGCAAGGCTTTGCGCCTTATCTGCAGTCGCTGGCCAAGCTGTCGGAAGTGCAGGTGGTCGATGCACTGCCGGAATCGCCGGCGCCGGTCACCGTGGTGGGCAGCACGCGCCTGATGCTGAAGGTCGAGATCGATGTCGCGGCCGAGCGCGAGCGCCTGGGCAAGGAAGCGACCCGCCTCGAAGGCGAGATCGCGAAGGCGAATGCCAAGCTGTCGAACGAGAGCTTCGTTGCGCGTGCGCCGGCCCAAGTGGTCGCGCAGGAGAAGGAGCGCGTCGCCAACTTCAGCGCCACGCTGGAGAAGGTCAGGGAACAGCTGGCCAAGCTGAAGTAAGATTTGCCGGTGCGGCCGCTTTGAGTGCGGCGGCTGCACCGGTGCACGCGCCTGCGGCACCGGTCCACAACAATAATGATGATGATCGGAGGAGACCCATGTTCCGCAAACTGCTCGGCGGCCTGCTGCTGGCCTGCCTGACTCTGATTGCCTGCACCGGCGCAGCGAGCGCCAATGACGCCACACCGGTCGGCCTGTGGCGCACGATCGACGACAAGACGGGCAAGGAAAAATCGCTGGTGCGCATCACCGAGGTCAACGGTGAGTTACGCGGCACGATAGAGAAGCTGATCCGCGAGCCCAATGAAGACCAGAACCCGATGTGCGACAAGTGCAGCGGCGACAGGAAGGGCAAGCCGGTGCTGGGCATGATGATCCTCAGCGGCCTCAAGCGCGACGGCAAGGAATGGGCGGGCGGCGAGATCCTCGACCCGAACAATGGCAAGACCTACAAGTGCAAGATGTCGGTGGACGAGTCCGGCAAGAAGCTGAACGTGCGCGGCTTCATCGGCGTGTCACTGCTGGGACGTACGCAGGTCTGGCTGCGCGAAGAGTAATACGGCGAGCCAACGACACTGGATCCCGGCCTTCGCCGGGATGACGATATTTCAGCATTAACCCGCGTTGCAAAGTAGCTCATGACACGTCACCCCGGCGCAGGGTGAAGCGGGAGTTTCGGACCGCATGCGGTCTGCCCGCGTAACGGCACCGGCATGCTCGCCGGTGCGCGCCCTGCAAGGGAGGGTCCAGCGTCGTCAATCAGCCGGCCTCACCCGGCGCCGCATCCCACAAGTCGCCCGTCGGGCTGGTGCGCGGCGCGGCGACCCCAAAGTGGCGGTAAGCCAGCGGCGTCGCGATACGCCCGCGTGGCGTGCGCTGCAGGTAGCCCTGCTGTATCAGGTAGGGCTCGAGCACATCCTCGATGGTGTCGCGCTCTTCACCGATGGCAGCCGCCAGGTTGTCGAGGCCGACCGGTCCGCCACCGAACTTGAACAGCACCGCTTCCAGCAGCTTGCGGTCCATCAGGTCGAAACCGACCGGATCGACATCCAGCATCTTCAGCGCCGCATCGGCAATGTCTTTCGTGATCTGGCCGCTGCCCTTCACTTCCGCATAGTCGCGCACGCGGCGCAGCAGGCGGTTCGCGATACGCGGCGTGCCTCGGCTGCGGCGCGCGATCTCCAGCGCGCCATCATCGACGATGGGCGCGTTGAGCAGCGCCGCGCTGCGGGTGACGATGCGCGCCAGTTCTTCCGGCGTATAGAACTCGAGCCGCGCGACGATGCCGAAGCGGTCGCGCAGCGGATTGGTCAGCATGCCGGCGCGCGTGGTCGCCCCCACCAACGTGAAAGGCTGCAGGTCGAGCCGCACCGAACGCGCGGCCGGGCCTTCGCCGATCATGATATCGATCTGGTAATCCTCGAGCGCCGGGTACAGGATTTCCTCGACCACCGGCGACAGGCGGTGGATCTCGTCGATGAACAGCACATCATTGGCTTCGAGGTTGGTCAGCAGCGCCGCGAGGTCGCCGGCGCGCTCGAGCACCGGGCCCGAGGTCTGGCGCAGGTTGACGCCCATCTCGCGCGCGATGATGTGCGCCAGCGTGGTCTTGCCCAGGCCCGGCGGGCCGAACAGCAAGGTGTGGTCGAGGGCCTCGCCGCGCTTGCGGGCGGCGGCGATGAAGATTTCCAGCTGGCCGCGGGCCTTTTCCTGGCCGATGTATTCATCGAGCTTGTGCGGCCGCAGCGCGCGCTCTATCGCTTCTTCATTGGGCGATGCGGGCGTGGCCGCAATGATGCGCTGCTCGCGGAAATCGTCGGTCTGGAT
>JACCDW011553356.1_pt1 | contig 29940 bp, 53 predicted proteins | sample 7449781 | NCBI WGS metagenome assembly JACCDW01 (sample SAMN15323449, study PRJNA562643) | freshwater metagenome | isolation source: river surface water | place: USA:Blue River Watershed | collected 2017-08-18
GAGAAACCCGTGAGATTCGGGCGGTCAAGGCTCCAAAGGCACACAAGTTATGAGATTGTGCGTCCAATGGAGACAACTACACGAACCCAGGGTTCTTTCAAGAGCCTCGTGAAGTTTACTCCCTTAACGTAATGTTACAAAACAACGTAACACTAACTGAAAGGAGGACTTATGGAAAAGTCAATTCGTTTTATATGTTGTATGCTTGGCCTTTTGGCTGTAGCAGTATTAGTGCAAACTTTGGTTGACAAAAAGTTTGAAACACTAAAAGAGAAGAATGGTTATTACAGTCAAGATGTAGTAACAATTAAAACTCGTGAAACACAATTAGAGTGTTTAGCCATAAACATTTATAGAGAAGCTGGTCACGAAAACTTTGAAGGTAAAGTAGCAGTGGCTCAGGTTACTATGAATCGTGTCAAAGATGGCAGATTTGGTAACGATGTCTGCGGCGTTATCTATAAGAAAAATGTAATTATGGACAAGGTTGTGTGCCAATTCTCATGGGCCTGTGACCAAGCTGCAAAAACTAGACCTGTTAATCAGGCCGCATATAAAGAGAGCTATGAAGTAGCCAAAAAAGTTTTATTGGAAGGGTTTCAATTGAGCGTTCTTAAAGAAGCATTGTATTATCATGCGAATTATGTAAACCCTCGTTGGAATTTAGAAAAAATCGGTTCAATTGGCAATCACATCTTTTATAAAGGAAAGTAATCATGGCAAACTTTAATATTTTTCCTAGTTTTGAAAATATTGAACAATTTAAAATTTGGGCTACAAATAAAGTAAGCCATATTTCTGCAGAAACACTTGGATGGCTAGCTGTTCTCGTTCTTCATGCGGCAACTGTACCTAGCCTGTTGGCAGTTATGAGCGGACTTACTGATCGCTTGCCTTCAGTAGATTTGGTATTGCTAGTTTGGGGAGGCCTAGGCCTTCTGTTTGTAAAAGCCGCTGTCCAAAAGGACATGCTTAATGTTGTAACAATTGGTGTTGGCTTTATTGTTCAAGCAGTACTGATGGCACTAATCTTCTTTAAGTAATTTGGTAATCACCATAGTTGACTTTGGTTGACTATGGTGTTATTATTATATTGTTGTAACTCACACACAGAAAGGCATTTATGAAAAAGGCAATTGCAGTAGGCATTTTGGCAGCAGCTATTACAGGTTGTTCGTCAATGAAAGATATTCCTGAGCGTAAAACTTATGCTCAACCTAGTTGGTACCAAGACTGTGCCCAAGAAGGTATTAAAGGTTGGTTCTGGTGGAAAGAAGATATGGTCTATGCTTGTGGCGCAGGTGAATCCGCATACGCTCAAGCCGCAGAAGAACAAATGGATGCTATTGCAATGAACAACTTTGCAAAACGCATCAACGGTACAGTTAACTCTGAAACTGTAATTGACATCAAGGACGATCGTAAAACAACTCGTACTATGATTTCTTACAAAGTTACAGATACAGCTATCCGCAAGCACGTTAAAACTGAAAAAGGTCACTTCACTATGGGTGGACGTCATTATACATACGTTCGTCTTGAAATGAAAAAGTCTACATTTGATCAATTGGTTGCAGAAGCACAAGCCAAGCGAGCACAATGATGCAACCTTATACAGTTAAGAATTATCTGTGGGCAGTAATAATTGGATTGTTTTTAATTGTTGCTCTCACAGGTTGTTCATCGACTCCTAAGGTGCAGGCGCAGAAACCTCAGTACTGCCACACTAGTCAAGAAATTTTGATTAGGAACGGCGAAAAGGTTGACAGTGCTACATTGGTAGAGTGTACCGATGATCAACTAAAACGGTTAGCTGTGGCTAGAATTGGTATGGCACCAAACTGCGGTGAATTTACTTACTGGATGCAAATTGGAGGACGTGATGTTCAACGCAAAGGCATTAGCTGCCAAAAGTTGGATGGTAGTTGGGAAGTTATTAATACTGGTCGCAACTAGTTCGGCTTACGCTTCTACTGACATTTACAATCCTCGATTCTTCGAGTATCGAGGAGGTCCTATGATTAACGAGTTAATAAACGTTTCGTTTGGTTGGTTCAAGACCTTAGATGTAGAACAAAAAGATGCACACGCTCAGGCAATTACTCATGCGGTGATGTTTGCCGAAAACGGCCAATCGGTAGAATGGTATAAGAACAATGCCAGCGGATTTGCTGTGCCCGTTATTACATGGCCAACTGGTTCTGGATATTGCCGTCGTTTACATTTGCAAATTATAGCGTATAATATACAAAAGACTATGCAACAAACTGCCTGCTACTCAAATGCTAGCAGAAATTGGCAGTGGATAAGGGAATAAATATTTGTTCATGAAAATAACTATAAGCGATCGACTCATTGCCTATTTGGCACTAATCAGTGGTCTCAGCATCAGTGCTGTGGCCATTTATTACTCTGTGGCAGGTTTAATTAGTATTTTTGCCGCCGCAGTAATTCCTATTGCTGTTATGGGAATTGTATTAGAAGTAGGAAAACTATCGGCAACTGTTTGGCTAAAACAGAATTGGTCTATCGCTCCTAGGTTTTTAAAGACATACCTTTTAATTGCCATTACAGTTTTAATGCTGATTACTTCAATGGGTATCTTTGGCTATTTGTCTAAGGCCCATTTAGATCAAGCAGTTCCAACTGGAGATGTTGCAGCCAAAGTAGCATTACTTGACGAAAAAATCAAGACCGAAAGGGAGAACATCGATGCGGCTAGACGTGCTCTTAAACAAATGGATGATGCTGTGGACCAAACTATGGTCAGAAGTACCACAGAACAAGGTGCCGGCAGAGCGGCACAACTTAGACGTCAACAGCAAACTGAACGAACAAAACTCCAAAAAGATATTGCTACTGCACAGAGCAACATTAGTCGACTCAACGAAGAACGAGCACCAATCGCCGCCGAGCTCAGAAAAGTTGAAGCAGAAGTAGGTCCGATCAAATATGTTGCGGCATTGATCTACGGAGACAATCCAGATAATAATTTGTTAGAGCGAGCAGTTCGCTGGATGATTATCATTATTGTTTTGGTATTCGATCCGTTGGCAGTTATTTTATTGTTGGCTAGCCAATATTCATTTACATGGTTTAGGCAAAAAGAAGAATCAGAAGATAAACCAAAATCTATTAACGATTTTGTCCCTCAGCCGCAGACTCTAGTTGTAGATGAAGAGCCTGTAAAAACAGAACCAACTATTTCTATTCCGGAAGAAGAAAAAGAAGTAGTCATTAATGAGAAAACTCATCCTTATCTTTATCAGCCTTGGGTGTGGAAAGTGCCAGGAGTAGAACCTGTAGGCCCGATTGTATACAAACCTGAAGAAGAAAAGAAGGAAGACGATTTCAAATTTCTTGCAGACGACAAGGACTTGTATCCTGAAGGAAAACCTTGGGAAGATGATGACCACGATGAATTAAATCATCCAGAAGATTCTGTAGAAATGAAAACGGCGAAGACACAGTGGAAACAGGATCATCCCAACGACTCATTAAAGAGACATAGAAGATTATTTGATCAAGGATTTATAACTAAATTACCTTGGGAAGATTATTTGTTAAAAGCCAAACCTGACTTTGTTGAAAAGACCGAAGACGAAGAAGCAGCCATTGAGGCAGCTAAGTGGGCTGCTGAACAATTAGATTCCAAAAAAAAAGATAACGACTTGGATAGAGCGAGTGGGCAATCAACAGGTCAAGAGGAGCAAGGAACTCTAAAAGGCTATGTGCAAAACGCAGAGCAAAGTGAATCTACTATTTGGCAACGTGTAAAGAAAACGAAAGAAGAATAATGACTAACCAAGTGTTAATAGCAACTGCACCCGACGATACACTAATTGATGGTTTTAGACTTTTAACAGTAGACTTAGATTTAGAACAATCTAAAATAATTTCAGATTGTTTGTTAGAAGCAGATTTATCCGAAACAGTTATACTTTATAATTGGAAAAATTTGGACGATATCGATTGGTTGTTAGATAAAAAAATTAAAAGCAATTTGATTATCTTTAACGCAGATAGTCAAAATCAAACATTAGTTGGCTATATGGCCTCACAAAAAAATGCCTATTATTTAGGTACTCTAAAATCACTCTCATTAATTAACAATAAAGCTATATACTCTAGAGGGGATTTAACTTCACTATTAAATCAAAATTTGAATCAATATGAGTAAACATCTTATTACAGGTAGGACCGTAGTTCTTAAAGAACACGAAAATATTAATCAAGCTCTAAGACGCTTTAAAAAGAAAGTTGAAGAAGCTGGAACGTTAGAAGATCTTAGAAGAAAAGAATTCTACGAAAAACCAACTTCGGAAAGAAAGAGAGCAAAGTCTGCTGCCAAAGCACGTTGGCAAAAGAAATTGCGTGAACAAGAACTACCTAAAAAATTATTCTAAGAAAGGGATACTATGCGTATCGAAGATGAAGTCAAACTAGACTTCCGTGATGTGCTGATCCGTCCAAAGCGTTCTACACTTTCAAGTCGCAAAGAAGTAGATCTACACCGTACATATAAATTTAAACATAGTGGGCATACCTATTTAGGTGTTCCCATTATGGCTTCCAACATGGACGGTGTTGGTACGTTAAGCATGGCTGAAGAATTATATCAGCACAAACTATTCACATGTTTGGTAAAAACATATGATGCCGATGATCTCTACGATACTGTAGGGAAAATTGGAGGAAATTATTTTGCAGTCAGCACAGGAACCAGCGATAGAGATTTCTTAAAGCTGCATCAACTTACAAATGCATATCCAGAAATACAATATATTTGTATCGATGTAGCCAACGGATATTCAGAACACTTTGGAGACTTTGTACAAAAAGTTCGCACAGCGTATCCAAAGCATACTATTATCGCCGGTAATGTTGTTACTGCTGACATGACACAGGAGTTAATTTTACGTGGCGCAGATATTGTTAAAGTTGGTATTGGGCCTGGTAGTGTTTGCACTACTAGGATACAAACTGGTGTTGGGTACCCTCAGCTTAGTGCTATCATTGAGTGTGCCGATGCCGCTCATGGTCTTGGCGGTCATATTGTGGCTGATGGTGGATGTACTTGTCCTGGTGATGTCGCTAAGGCTTTTGGTGCAGGTGCTGACTTCGTAATGCTAGGCGGTATGTTTGCAGGACATGACGAAGGCGGCGGCGAAATCAAAGACGGTCGAGTTACATTCTATGGAATGAGTTCGGATACTGCTATGAATAAACATCATGGCGGTGTGGCAGATTATCGCAGTTCGGAAGGTCGTACAGTAGAAATACCATACAAGGGTGCTGTAAGAGATACAGTGCTTGACCTTTTGGGCGGATTGCGTAGTTCTTGCACTTATGTAGGTGCGCCTAGTTTAAAACAACTATCTAAATGCACTACATTTATTAGAGTTAACAGGCAAATTAATGATGTATTTGTAAAATAATGCTTGACTTGTATAACAATAGAAAGTATAATAGTATTATGAATACAGACATTATGATTGACATGGAGACACTAGATGTTCTCCCCTCCGCAACTATCCTAACTATTGGTGCTGTAAAATTTGATCCTTTTGGAGACGATTTGTCAGAGCCCGCAATGGAAAAATTCTACGTTCGCGTAGATGTTGACAGTTGCGATAGAATAGGTTGCACAGTAAGTCCTGCTACTTTAGATTGGTGGGCTAATCAAGAAAAAGCTGCTCAAGACGAAGCATTTGACCCTAATGGCAGAATTGACATTGTTGATGCTATGAATCAACTGTACAAATTCTGCTGGGGTGCCAAACGTGTTTGGAGTCACGGTGCAGGCTTTGACGTGATTATTTGTGAAAATCTTTTCCGTAAAATGGGCAAGGCTATTCCTTGGCAGTTTTGGGAAGTTAGAGATACACGCACTCTTTTTGACATTGGCATTGACCCTAAACGCCCGCCGGTGTTAAAACATCATGCCCTAGAAGATGCTTGGAATCAAGCAGTAGGCGTACAAAATATATACAGAAAACTAAGAACAGCAAGTTCTGGTTTAGACGGTATTTTGTTTAGCCCATTGGCAAATCAGAGATAAATAAAATTGTAAACTGTACCATAGGGCAGTTTACAGGGCATAGGGCCCAATTAGATCTTACTTTATAAGGAGATATTATGTCTAAGATCATCGGTATTGACCTCGGTACTACCAATTCATGCGTAGCAATCATCGAGTCAGGAACTTCCAAAGTAATTGAAAATAGCGAGGGAGCTAGAACAACTCCTAGTATTGTTGCCTACGCCAACGACGAAATTTTGGTAGGCGCTTCAGCTAAACGTCAAGCAGTTACAAATCCAAAAAATACAATCTATGCAGCCAAGCGTCTAATTGGACGTAAGTTTTCCGAAAAGGCTGTACAAAAAGATATCGACCTAATGCCATACGAAATTTTTGAAAGCAAAAATGGCGATGCATGGGTTCGCGCACAGGGCAAAGAACTAGCCCCTCCACAAATTTCAGCAGAAGTTCTTCGCAAGATGAAGAAGACCGCTGAAGACTATCTTGGCGAAACAGTTACCAAAGCTGTTATTACAGTTCCTGCTTATTTCAACGACCAACAACGTCAAGCTACAAAAGATGCAGGTCAGATTGCAGGCTTAGAAGTTCTACGCATTATTAACGAGCCTACTGCGGCTGCTCTTGCTTACGGTGTCGACAAGGCAGATAAGAAAGATCGCAAGGTTGCAGTTTACGACTTAGGCGGTGGTACATTTGACGTATCCATCATTGAAATCGCCAACGTAGACGGAGACAAGCAAATTGAAGTGTTGTCAACAAACGGCGATACATTCCTCGGTGGTGAAGACTTTGACCAACGCATTATGGACTACTTGGTTGACGAGTTCAAGAAAGAACAGGGTGTTGACCTAACCAAAGATATGCTAGCTCTACAGCGTCTAAAGGATGCCGCAGAAAAAGCAAAGATTGAGTTGTCTAACTCAGCACAAACTGAAGTTAACCTTCCATATATTACAGCAGATGCTAGTGGTCCAAAACACTTAGTTGTTAAAATTAGTCGTAGCAAATTAGAAAGTCTTGTTGAAGAACTAATTCAGCGTAGCTTAGAGCCATGTCGTCAAGCTATGAAAGATGCAGGCGTGAGTGCCTCAGACATTGACGAAGTTATCCTAGTCGGCGGCCAGACACGTATGCCTAAGGTACAAGAAGCAGTTGAACAGCTATTTGGAAAAGCACCACGTAAGGACGTTAATCCAGACGAAGCTGTTGCTGTTGGTGCTGCTATTCAGGGTGCTGTTCTAGGCGGTGACCGCAAAGACGTTCTGTTGTTAGACGTTACTCCACTGTCGCTAGGTATCGAAACACTAGGTGGTGTAATGGCCAAGATCATTCAGAAGAATACAACTATCCCTACTAAGGGCCAACAAGTATTCTCCACAGCCGAAGATAATCAACCTGCTGTGGACATCAAAGTGTTCCAAGGTGAACGTGAACTTTGTCAGCACAATAAATTGCTAGGCGAGTTTAAACTAGATGGTATTGCTCCTGCTCGTAGAGGTATGCCGCAGATTGAAGTTACCTTTGACATTGATGCTAACGGCATTATGAATATCTCTGCTAAGGACAAGAACACTGGCAAAGAGAACAAGATCACAATCAAGAGCGATTCTGGTCTAAGTAAAGAACAGATCGAACAGATGATTCGTGATGCCGAAGCTAATGCAGAAGCAGATAAGAAACAACGTGAATTGATTGAAGCGAAGAATCAAGCTGAATCTACTGTACACGAAGTTAAGCGTGACATGGAAGAATTCAAAGATGATTTAACTGATGCAGAAAAGTCTGAAATTGAAACAGCAATCAAAGCAGTTGAAGAAGCTGCCAAAGGCGACGACGCTGCTGTAATCAAATCAGAACTTGAAAAGGTTTATCCTGCAATGAAAACATTGTTGGATAAAAAGCAGGCTAGAGAGCAAGCACAAGCCCAACCTCAGCCACCGCAGGATGACAATGTAGTTGACGCTACCTTTACGGAGAAGAAAGACTAATTGTCAGTTTAAGGGGAACCTTCGGGGCCCCAATTGTTCTTACTTTATAAGGAGACTATTATGAACAATCAATTATCAAGAATCGACGCTCTAAGCAGAGCACTTGTTGGCTTTGATCAAATGTTTGATCAAATGGAACGCCGTTTTGCAAACAGCGCAAACAACAATTACCCGCCACATAACATTCTACGTTTACAAGAAAATGAATACGCTATTCAGTTGGCCGTAACAGGTTTTGAAAAGACAGAAATTTCTGTAACTGTAGAAAACAATGTTCTCATTGTCAAAGGCGAAAGCATGACTACAGATTATGCTCCTGAGCAGTATCTGCACCGTGGTCTAGCAACTCGTGATTTTGTCAAAGAGTTCCCTCTTGCAGAGCACATTGAAGTAGTTGGTGCCGAAACTAAGAACGGTATGCTGATCGTAAAACTGGTGCGAAATGTTCCAGAATCAGCAAAACCTAGAGTGATCGACATTGTAGAGGTTAAGTAATAGTATAGGGGAAGTAATCCTTCCCCTGTTAATTCTGGAGAAATTATGACAACAGAAGCCAAAATTGAAGAAAAGATTAAAGTATCATTGCAACCTCCTAAGATGTGGAAAGTTTTGTTTTTAAATGACGACCACACTCCGATGGAATTTGTTATGGAATTGTTAACTACAATCTTTAAACATTCAGAACACGATGCTAAAGATTTGACCATGGAGATTCATAACACAGGCAGTGCTGTTGTTGGAATTTTTACTCATGAAATTGCTGAACAACGAGGAATTGAATCAACTCAGTTAGCAAGATCAAATGGATTTCCGTTACAGGTTACTCTTGAACAAGAGCAATGACATTTGATGATGTTAAACTTATAAAACATCAAAGCACAGGTGCTAGACGGTTTGGGTATTGGGTGCATTTTAGAGATCAGCGTCCAAAAAGCCAATCAGATGGCATAGCAGGAAAGAAGTCTATTAGAAAATTTCTAGAAGCAAGTTTGGGCCCTATGGGCGGCAAATGGCAGTATCAACGATTTAATCAGTCCGATTATTTTATAAAATTGGACAGCGAAAAAGATCTCTTATTTCTAATCCTTAGATTCAAGTAACAGTAAATAACTCACTATGAGCTTAAAAGAACTTACACACGAACAACATCGAAGAGCAGAAACAAGACCATTTGTTAAGGTATTGTTTTCTGGCAATATAGATCCAAAACTATATGCACAGTATTTGTACAATCAATTTCCAATGTACGAATTACTAGAAGTATGTGCTATGCCACATGGACTTCTATCAGACATTCCTGGTATTTTACGAAGCAAAGCAATTTTAGAAGATTACAAAGAGCTTTGGGGTGAAGACGAAGGAACGCCTAAATTATGTAAAGTGGTTCAAGAATACATGAATCACATTATGAGCATTAAAGACGATCCAAAAAAACTTATGGCACATATCTATGTTCGTCATATGGGAGATCTAGCAGGCGGACAAATGATTGCTAAACGTATCCCTGGATCTGGAAAATACTATCAATTTGAAAATGCCGACGATCTAAAAGTTAAGGTTAGAGCAAAAATTGACGATAGCATGGCAGACGAAGCAAAGGTATGTTTTGACTTTGCTGCTAGATTTTTTGAAGAGATGATGGAGCATGTCAACCAGTAAAGTTTGGGAAACGTTAATTGGAATTCAACATCTACTCGAAGAATCGTTTAACAAAACAGGTGTCGAAGTTTTTGAACCTGGAATGGATCGTTTTAATCAGCCTGGGTGGGTTAATCGCGTTTGGCGGTCCGATTCTTATCGTCGTGCTCATGTTGACGTCGTAGATGCTAGAGAAACAAAGGGCCTGTGGATGATGCACTGTTGCATTTTTCCACACATTCACAATCCTGCTCCTATTTTTGGTTTTGATGTTATTGCAGGTAAAAACAAAATTACTGGCTGTTTTATTGATTACAGTCCTACTACCGATAGAAATCATCAAATGATCGAGTATTTTGCTGAAGAAGTCAGCAGATACGATTGGATTAAAAAGCGTGAACTTCCCGAGTGGGCACAGCGCATTTTTAGCTCTCATATGGTAGCTGCGGGCAATGTTAACGACGAAAGTGAACTAAGTCAAATTACAAGTTTAGCACATATCCTGGTTAATCATTACTTAGAAACCGTAGGTGAAACTAATAACAAGATAGCAGATGCAACTTTTGAACAAAATTTTTATGCTCAAAATCAAAAGCAAAACCCACATACGCCGCGTGTTATGGTTAGTTTAGGGCTTTCAGAAGACGATGTAAAGGTCTTTATTCAGGATTGCCTGTTCCCGGAAATCCGATAAATACTTGCTATGAGAGCATTTGAATTTTTAACTGAAAAAACCATGATGACCGGAGCCCAATTATCTAAGGGCCAAGGCAAGTATATTAAATCGATCATCGACGCTATTTCTAACGGTTTAGAATTAAACTTTACAGTTGGCAAAGATGAGTTTACGGGCAGAGTGAAAAATTCACAAGGTGTAGTGGCAGATCTACAAGCCCTTGTAGCAAATGCTGAAGAATTACCCAACAAAGAATTAAAATTCCGTTCTGATCCGGGTGCAATTAAAATTGACATTGAAACCGACGATGGGGAGATTATCCAGGGTAGAGTTAGTCAAATTGTCAAAGACGAAAAATCTAAGGGTGCATTTACATTTAACTTAGGTAATGTTGCAGAAGCAATTATGGGTTCTGCAATGACTTCTAAATTTGAAAAGTTAGGCGGAAATATTACTGTTGATGATGCTAAGAATGTTGGAATTAGATTATTTGACAGTAACGGATTTATTGAAAGCAAAGCAGGTAAAGACAGTTTAACATTTAAAATGACTGTACCAGGTCCAGATGCCAAAGCCTTTTATGCATTTTTAGGCAAAGGTGCAACTTTAAAAGAACTAGGCGTCGACGCTAAAAAGATAAAGTCTATTGAAAAAATGTATGCTGATGCAGTGTCGTATGTTAACAGCAGTCCTAGAGCAACCGCAGCAGTAGACAAAGCCAAAGCTGATCCGCACGAAAACAAAGTAGAAGTTCTCAGTGATGGCGGCAACGCAGAGAAGCAAAGTATTACCAAAGTCGATTTAGAAATTATCTATGACGGTACTAAGGTAAACCTAATCAGTCTAAAAGCAGGCGCAGTAAAACAAATTGGTCAGGAAAGTGGTGCAGAGTTTGAAACTCTAGAACGATTCTTTAAAACAACAGTTGGATTCGGATTGCCAGGCTCAATGGCACAGATGTTTAAACCAAAGACTGATCCGGAGTATAAAGAATATAACTACACATACGCTTTCCCTAAAGCATATGACCATATGTATAATGAGTTAAAATCTCATGTAACTGGGGATAGTACTCATAAAGAATATAGTTTAGTACAGTCTATCTATAACGGTATAAATTATCACGGCACCAGAGGCGAAGAAGGTGTTATTCTAGTTATTTTAAATCCTAGTGCTAAAGAAGCATACAAAGAATTAAGTTTTGGAAAGCCTTTGTTAGATGCACTTAACGATTATAATCTAGAAGTAACAAAGAAAACAGACGGAAAGAATTATATCATTGAAGTGTATGGCATAGCAAAAACAGCAGAAGCTAAGAAGCTCGATTCTAAAGCTATGTTAATTCAGTTTAGATCGTATAAACAGGCCAAAGCAGTTAGAAACGCTGTTGAAATCGGTCCATTGTTAAAAGATCTAGCAGACTTACAAAAGTTAGATAAAAAGAAGCCTAAGGATGAAGTGAAACCTGAAGCTCCTCCCGCCCCTAAAGACGAGATTCAATCGTTGAAAAAGAATGCAGGAATTCCTGCACAACCTGCTGCACAGACGCCTCAGCAGCCGGCCACACAACAAAATCAAACAGAAGTTTAATCTAGATTAAAATAATGTAGCATTTTTATTCGCTTCCGTTATAGTTTAAATACTAATACCGTGAACCGGGAGCGAACAATGTCTAAGACAAAATTATTATTATTAACAGTATTAGTGCCTTCATTTGCAATGTCGGCAGAACTAACACATCAGTTCAATAGCCCATCATTTAGTGGAATTGGCTATAGTTCTCACGTTCTAACCTTATATCAATTAGAAACACAGGCTAAGGACAAAAACAAAGCAGCAGCAGATGCTCTTAAAGCAAAAGCAGAGAGCGATGCACTAAACACACCTCAGGCTAAGTTTACAGCAAACTTAGAAAGCCGTATCTATTCACAACTAGCCAAACAAATTACAGACAGTTTGTTTGGTGTTAACGGTGTCCCAGTTTGTACTGCCAATAGTGCAGGCAATTGCGGACAAATGGAAGTTGCAGGCAATAACATCACTTGGAAAGTAGTAGGTAATAACATTGTTGTTAGAATTGAAAATATATTAGATCCAAGACAATTCACAGAAATGACTGTTCCTAGTGGTACGTTTGGATTTGGAGGATAAAAATGAAAAAGACATTATTATCCTTAGCAGTTGTAGCAGTTTTAACAGGTTGTGCTACAGGATCTGCACTTCGTGAAAAAATTGTTGGAGAACAGTTTGATGCTCCAAAAGTTGAAGAAAGCAAGTTCCTAAAGAAAAAAGAAAATACTATTAGACCTCCTGAAGGCGGACCATTGCCTGTGGCTGTTTACGGATTCCGTGACCTAACCGGTCAACGTAAATCACAACCTTTGATTGCATCTCTAAGTTCAGCAGTTACACAAGGTGCTGAAAACTATCTAATCAAAGCTCTACAAGACGTGGGCGAACAACGTTGGTTCACAGTACTGGAACGTGTTGGCCTAGAGAACTTAATTAAAGAACGCCAAATGATTCGTCAGATGCGCGAGCAGTACCAAGGTCGTGATGCTAAAATGTTGCCTCCTATGATGTTTGCTGGTATTATCATGGAAGGTGGCATTGTTGGCTATGATTCAAATACTCTAACAGGCGGCAGCGGAGTAAGAATTTTTGGTATTGGTGCTAGTACTCAATACCAATCAGACACTGTAACAGTAACACTAAGAACTGTTAGCGTAGCAACAGGTGAAATTTTAACTGTAGTCACAGTAACAAAAACAGTGTTAAGTTACATGGACAAATTAACAGTATTAAGATTCATTGACGACGGAACACAATATGGTGCTGGTGCAAATGCTCTTGAAGGAGAAGTGGGCGGCAGCATTAATGAAAGTATTAACAGAGCTATTGATGTTGCTGTACAAGCAGCGGTAGTACAGACGATCAACGAAGGAGTTAGAAAAGGACACTGGGCATTTAAAACTGAACCAGTAAAAATTTCTGCTCCTGTAATCACAACGCCTCCAGCGGAAGCAATAAAGAAAGAGGAGAAGAAAGATGAGTTGGTTCAGACACCGTCCCCCAAAGAATCCACCCCAGCCCCAGCACCCGGCCCCGCACTGGTCCAGCCCGGCGTCGGAACGGATAATGGAGGAAACAAAGCAGAAAGTAAAGTCGAAGAAATCAAATCAAAAGTAGAAACTACATCAACAGCGACAATTAAAACAGCAAAGTCTAAAGTTAATGTAAGAGAAACTGAAGTTTCAGGCTCGAAAATTTTGGCAGTATTAACATCAGGCGAAGAAGTAACAGTATTAAAAGAGACAGACAAACTATTTTTAATTCAAACTAAAGTCGGAACTAAAGGCTGGGTGTTAAAAGAATTAGTAAAATAAACGGTACACAATTAAAATTACAAAGTACCAAGGAGCAGAAAATGAAAAAAAGTATGACAGGCGGTAGTGGGTTGTCGAGAAAATTACTCACAGCAGTATTATTGAGTTATGCCACCATAAGTGGTGCTCAAAGTACGGCAGCGACAGGACCTAACAAGGTCTACATCGAGCAGGTCGGAAGCAGTAACACTATTACTATTGAACAAGTTGGCGGTACTAACAATGTTGGTGGTGTCACTACAACCGTAGCAACAGCAGTAGCCAGTACAGGTATAACTACCCTAACTCCAGACGCACCTAGTGCATCTAATTACGGTACTATTACTGGAAGTACTAACACTCTTAATATTACTCAAACAGGTAATGCTAACAGTGCGCAATATAACATTAGAGGCAGCAATAATCAATATACCAGTACTGTAACTGGTAATGGTAATCAAACTAGATTGACTGTGGGAAATGTTAATAACGCTACCAATACTCAAAATCTTATTACAGAAATAATCAGTGGTAATAACAACATGATTATTCAAGATGTAGTAGGCAGCGACATTACCACAACAACTAACATTACTGGTAACAACAACCAAGTAACTAGTAGTTTATTGAGCAGCAGAGGTACAGTGACTAATACTGTACAGGGTAATGCTAACGTGTTTAATATTCAACAAATAGATGCAGCCGGTGCTAACGGACATGTTCTTGCTATGAACACTGTTGGAGATTATAACAGCATTACTACACAACAACAAGGTACCAACGATACTACTGTAAACATTCAAACAACAGGTAGTAACAATACAATTACTGTACGTACAAGTAGTTCAACTATTGTTTCACCTGTTTCAGCGATTGCGAGGTAAGTATGCGTATCCTGTTGTTAGCCCTACTGCTAACACTATCCAGCCCATCTTGGGCTGGAATAGGCACGGTTTCAGAAAACAAAGGCACAGCCTGCGAAGTTGAACGAAATAAGAAAAAACTTCCTGGAGTAAAAGGCTCTGACATTGAAAGTATGGATACCTATGTAACAGGTTCCTGTGTAAGTAGCATAACATTCAAAGACGAAACTAAAGTTAAAGTCACAGAAAATAGTAGACTTCTTATTGACGACTTTGTCTTTGATCCTAAAAAAAGCGATGCTGGCAAACTAGCTCTTAAAGTTGGCATGGGCACTGTTAGATATGCCAGCGGCCAAATTGCTAAAAATAATCCGCAACAGGTAAACATTAAAACTCCGACAGCCACTGTGGCAGTACGCGGCACAGACTTTACTATGACTGTAGACGAAACTGGTCAAAGTCTAATTATGTTAGTGCCTAGTTGTAAAGACGAAAAAGATGTTAAGCGTTTTGAGTTAGACGAACAACGATGTAAAGTTGGTAGCATCAGTGTTAGTACTTCTGTTGGCACAGTTATATTAGACAAAGCATTTGAAGCAACATATGTAACATCTACATCTATGATGCCAACTGCTCCTGTGGTTGTTAACATTATTGAAGGTAAAATTGGTAACAATCTTATTATTGTTAAGCCCCCAGAAGTTCAGCAGGCAATTAGAGAATCTGGAAGAAGTCGCCGAGACATAGAACTAGAAGAACTTGAAGCAGAAGCACAGCGTCAACTAGCTCGTGCAATTGAAAGAAACAATCAAAAAACAGAAACAGTACTACTACCAGATACATTCGTCGACGGAAAGAAAGGTTGTAATCCTAGTACCAATGTTTGTGTAGCTTGGGAAAAGAACGATTCTCCAGATATACAAAGCAAGGGCAAAGGCACTGCTTACAGAAGCAATATAGATCACTATGCTGAAGTTAAAACAACAGGATATGAATCAAATACGTTTGTTTCTATTAGTCATAACGATCAATATGCATATACAATCATTGGAAGCGGAGACCCAGGCGGAAACGTTGTAAACATTGTACAAAAGACTGGAGTATTAAGAAGACCATGAAAAAAATACTCTTTGCCTTAATGTTATTATGTTCTAATGCTTTTGCAGGAATTACTGATTTAAAACTTAGTACAGCACAGATATTTGATGTGCAATGGTATGTCAGCGGCGGCACATTATATGCTAGCGGATTCAACTACATCTATGCGTCTGTAAACTATTCTACGCAAACTACAAGTGCAGCTCGTTGGACAGCAGCACAAACTGCGGATGCTGGAGCTAATGGTAGATACATAGGTTTCTTTAATAGCACTACTAATCCTGGAACTTATGGTATGGCAGTATTCAACAGCGACGGATCAACATATAAGATCATTAATAACACAGGATCATTTAGAGCATTAGCTAATGGTGCTATCTTTTATAACGGCAACGGTATGTGGGGTACATTAATTACTACAGGCCAGGGATACAGTTTAGGTCAAAGCGGATCATGGGCAGTAACACAAGACTATCCAACTAATACACAACTACAAGCCTACACTCCGCCTAGTTCGACTCCGTTGGCTGCTGGACAGACTGCGGCACCTGCAGGACCACCACCGCCAGCACCAACAGCTATCTATATGAACAATGCTACAGTAAAAATTACTCGAGCAATACCAACTACTAACAACAGCCCAGCCGGAGAAGGACCAAACAATGCCTTTGACAATAATGTTGGAACTAAGTATCTAAACTTTGACAAAAAGAATGCTGGCGTTACTGTTCAGTTAAATTCGGGTAGAGTTGTAACAGGATTTACAGTTACAACAGCCAACGACTTTTCAGGGCGCGATCCTACAAGTTATAAACTATATGGCAGTAATGATGGATCAACTTGGACATTGATCAAACAAGATTCACTGTCACTGAGCGAAAGTCGATACACTACTAGTGCAGTTATTGACACTGGCAACACAACTGCCTATGCTTACTATTTTATGTTGTTTCCAACAACTAAAGCAGGAGACGGTTGCGGATTAAACTGTGACAGTATGCAAATTGCCGAACTAACATATTACTACGATGCAAATAGTACTACTACATCAACTGCTACTAGTTCCACAATTGTTGATCCAGTGACTGCATCTGCTAATACACTTTGCTGCGGCGGCAGTGCAGCATCGTTTAATGCTAATCCTACTAATTCAGCAAAGGTACAGACGTTTGTTAATCGTACAACAGCAGATAATCAAGTATACATAGAACAAATAGGAACTCAAAACACTGTAACTGTAAATCAAAGCGGTACTAAAAATAACTATGTTGAATATTACGGCAATGGTTTGAGCAATACTGTTAGTATTACACAATCGGGTAATATTTCTACACAGGCAAATTATGTTGACCTAAGAGTTGTAGGAAATTTTAACAGCATAAATTTACAACAAACTAGCACAGGCGGAGCCAAGGGAACATTTGCTGATGTAAGTGGTAATAGCAACACTTTGTTGGTACAGCAAAAAGACAGCGGCAATCACTATGCTGAGATTACTCTAAGCGGTGGGAACAAAAATGTTGATGTACTACAACAAGGTAGTGCAAGCCATATGGCTAAAATTAATCTAAGCGGCAATCCTACTGATCTAAGCCTAACACAAAGCGGATCAACACAGCAGTATTATTCAATCACACATAACTGTACAACTGCCGGCGGTTGTGCCAAAATTACTGTAACACAAGGCCAGTAAAAACAGCATAAATATTCTATGCTGAAAAAAATCCTTTTAAGCCCCTGGACTGCTCTATTAACCCTAGCGTTAGTAGTGGGCATACGTGTTGCAGATCCCACATTTGTTGAAAGCGTAAGACTGCGTTATTTTGACACATTGATCACTAGCAAAGAACCCACAGTTAATAACATTGTTACGGTTAACATAGATGAAGCTACATTGGACAAATATGGCCAGTGGCCGTTACCGAGGGCAGAATATGCTAAGATTATTAAAGATTTGTATGATCGTGGTGCTGGGCTTGTTGTGCTCAATGTTCTCATGGCTGAGTCTGATCGTACTGGCGGAGATGGCGTTCTTGCCAATGCTCTCAAAAATTATCCAGTAATACTGCCTAGTCAACCTAGTCAAAAAACTAAGAACAGTCCACGTGTTTCTGGAGCAGCAATACTAGGTCCGGAATTCTTAGATCAAATAATTACCTATCCTGGATTAATTGCCAACGTTTCACAGTTAGAAAACAATGCAGCAGGTGTTGGTATTGTTAGTACACTTGAAGAAGTAGACGGCGTTAATCGACGTATGCCTTTAATTGTTGGCGTAGACGGAAAATTATATCCAGCACTAAGTTTAGAAACTTTACGTGTTGCCGCAGGCGACTCAACATTCCAAGTTAAACTGTTTGAAGGCGGCGTTGAGAAAATGCGTATTCCTAAATTTGGTCCAATTTCTACAGACCCGTTAGGCCGTATGTGGATTGACTGGAGCCAAGAAAGTCGTAGTTTTAGTCTTACCGATTTACCAAAAGATTTTATGGGTGCTATTGTCATAGTAGGACCCACAGCCGCAGGTATTAGTAATCCAGTGCCAACTAGTAAAGGTGCAGTATCTCCTCATGAAGTTCAGGCAGCAGTTATAGGTACTATGATCAACGGTGTAGTAATCCAACGACCAGATTGGGCCGATGGAGCGGAAGTACTAGTAATACTAGTGCTAGGTTTAATTATTATTTTTATGTCGAGGTGGACTTATGTCGGAATCGCTACAACTGTTGTTGGGATCACTGCCTGTGTTGGTGCTTCTTATTGGGGTTATGCTAACGGAGCCATCCTGGGAGACGCGACGGCAAGCACGTTTGGCCTTATTCTCGTGGCTTTGCATACTTATGGCGTTAAGTTTGTAAGTGAATTTTTACAGAAGCAGGCAATTAAGAAACAGTTTGCTGGATACTGTTCTAAGGAAGTTGTCGAGTTACTACAAAAAGATCCAGACTTGATCAAACGTGGTGTGCGTAAAGATGTAAGTGTTATGTTCAGCGACCTACGTGGCTTCACGCCAATTGGTGAACACTATGGAGATGATGTTGCTGGACTTGGTAAATATATGAACGGCTACATGGACGCTATTAGTCGTCCTATCTTAGATAACAAAGGTATGGTCATTAAGTATGTAGGAGATGCGTCGATGCACATACACGGTGCTCCTATTGAAGATCCTAATCATGCTCATACAATGATCCGAGTGGGTCTTGAAATGTTAGACGCTGTTGATCGTTACACTAAAGAAATGGAAGCACAAGGTTTACCTCCTGCTGCTATGGGCTGGGGTGTTAACAGTGGTATTGGCTTTATTGGTGAAATGGGATCAACTGATCGCCATAGCTATGACATCTTAGGTGACATGGTTTCAACGGCTGCACGTTTAGAAGCACGTTGCAAGGCCTATGGTGTATTAAACATTGTTGGCGCTGAAACATTCAATAGAACTAAAGATGATTTCTTTTATTTGTTGTTAGATAATTTACAACCAAAAGGCAAATCTGTAGCAGACTTAATTTATACAGTTCTGCGTACAAACGGCAACGATTATTCTAAAGATCGCGAAACTCATAACAAAATGCACGAACTGTATAAATTGAAAAAGTTTGACGCTGCCGCTATACTGTGCGGAGAGTTAAAAGGTGCATTTGGCGGTCAAATGAACAAGTACTACAAGATGTGGATTGAACGTTGCGAGTTCATGAAAGAACAAAAATTACCGGATAACTGGAATGGTGAATTTATTGCTACAGAAAAATAATCCTGCAGAACAAATTATGGACATGTATGTTTGGTTTTGGCTGCAGGGTTGGTTTATGCCTTACTATGTTATAGGCAAACAAGACGAATGGAAGGATTGGGTTGGATCCAGCCTCAACGGCTGGAAGAATTTTAATATCTGTAAATCTTAACCTTCGCCGCTAGCAGCAGCTTTATCGTCTTCGGATTTTTCTTTCTTTTTATCTAAGCTAACTGCTTCGTTGAATTTTTCAGCGGCTTCGCGTTCTACTTTAACACCTTCCATTACACGTTCGGATTCGATCATCTTACCACGTAAATGTAATACAGTGTTAACTTTTTGATTTAAACGAATAAGGTCATTGTCTAGCATACGAATACGGTCAATAAGAGCTACTAAAACAGTGTTAGCTTCTGAAATAACCGGTTTAACTTCTTTGGTACTCCATTCCCATACATACTTGATGATGTAGCCCATGCCTACAGACATTACTATTGGGAATCCGTACTTGTTAATTAATTCTACTATGTCCATTTATTTTTCCTCTCCCCAAAAACCCCAGGGATTATATATTTTTTTCTTTTCTTTTTTTGGCTCGTAATACAGATATACGAACGCTGTTATTAGAACCAATAACTCTAACAAATAAAAAACTAAAAATGCTTCAAATAACATTAACCTATTAACGGTCTAAATGTTTGTACAACAGGTCTCCATGCCCACTCGTAACCAACTATAAGACCTACTACAAACCCAACGACCGCTCCTATTGCAGAGGCTTTATACAAATCTCGATCATGCCATAATGGCTGTTTTTTAAGATATTCTTTTGTCTGTGGTGGTAAATTATTCCACCATGATTCATACTTATTCACACTCGGTAGCTCCCCTAACAATGAACTTCTCAAGCTCTTCAACTTTAATTAGTTGTGCTTTTCCGTCGATATTTACTAGCTTAAAATAGTCGCCGCCTTTCCAACCTAATCTGTCAATATTGAGCTCTTGATCTAAAATAATTCTATCGGGATACAGATCCCAGTCGTAGTCAAAATGTTTCATTAATCTCTTCTTGCATCATTTTTGCCGTCTGCACGAGCAATACGATCAACATCGGGCTTTAATCCTAGGGCGTTAGATACAATAGTGTCAATACGAACCACATCGTGATTCATAGTTTTAACACGATTATCCAAAGCAATAATTATTCCTTTCATACCATTAATACTGCCCAAAACACCTTGTAATAGTAGTTTAATGGTAAGGTAGACAAAGTATCCACCTGCTAGTGCTACAGCGATTGGAAAACCCAAATCGCCTATAAGTTTGAAAATGTCGCCCATTTTTCGCTCCCGGGTTATATACGTGTATTTAGTAAGGTTGACAACTGTTTTGTTTGACTGTATAATATGCGTATATAACTGAAAGAATCTAATGAAAATTAAACTAGTTTCGGACCTACATTTAGAGTTTTCGGATATTAATATCCAAAACACTCAAGGTCACGATGTATTGATTCTGTCTGGCGACATCATGGTTGCCAGCAAAGTTCTGTTGCCTCAAAGTGAATACGGCATCCGATTTCGTGATTTCTTAAAGCGTGTAAGTTTTCAGTTTCCCCACGTCATCTATATTGCAGGTAATCACGAGTTTTACAGCGATGGTAAATTTTTTGCAGGTATCGAACAACTGCGTGAAGCCTGTGCTGTTCACAATAATGTCTATTTCTTAGAACGTGACACTAAAGTTATTGATGATGTTGTATTTGTGGGAGGTACCCTGTGGACAGACATGAACAAGTTTGACCCACTGACTCTACATGCTGTTCGTGACATGATGAACGACTATCGTGCCACTGTTAACGATCATGCCGGTTATCGTAAATTAAAACCTGCAGATACTGTTGAGCGTCATAAGTTAACTAGAGATTATATTGCTTTGGTTGCAGACGAAAACAAGGACAAGAAAGTTGTTGTATGCACACATCACAGTCCTAGTTTTCAAAGCTGCCATCCGCAATATGCACACGATAAAATTATGAATGGTGCTTACCACAGTGATTTAAGCGAGTTGATTCTTGATCGCCCACAGATTAAACTGTGGACACATGGACATACTCATCATCCTTTTGATTATATGATCGGCGAATGCCGTGTTGTTTGTAACCCTAGAGGATACGACGGTTACGAAGACACTGGTTGGGACGAAGATAAAATCATCGAAGTATGATTAGTGTATATCTAGGAGACGAAGGTGTGCCTTATGACAACGCTGAGGCACACTTTCGTAATATTGCAGAATGGGCTAAAGATCAATGTCCTAGTTTTGCAGGTTACGACATGCAAGATGTTAGTGACGTTTCTTTAGCAAATGATTATGTAACTGTATATTTGTTTAACGATAAGAAAGACGCAGAATGGTTCACACTGAAATGGAAATGAGCAACGAAGATTTTATTAGAGTATTGAAAGGAGTTCAATACATTGTGATTAATAAATGCTATGGCGGGTTTGGCCTAAGCGAACGTGCCGTTCTCGAATATAAAAAGATGGCAGGCATTACTGATCCGGGTTGGTATGATCGCGATGTTGCTCGTGACGATCCTTATTTGGTAAAGATTGTAAAAGATATGGGGATGTCTGCTAACGGCAATCATGCTAACCTTGCAATAGTTGAAGTGCCAGGCGATGTTGAATGGCAAATTGAAGAATATGATGGCAATGAATGGGTTGCTGAAAAACATAGAACTTGGTCATGACATTACAAGCAGTAAAAGGTGGATGGGTTCGAGTGCGTAAAACATCAGTACAGCATTGGCAGTTTCATAACGGTGTAGATCCAATCAACCCCGGAAGTCAGTGGCCGGCTATTCCTCCGCGCGGTTGGTCCTGCTGGGTGTACCCCGAAGACGACAATGAGTTCGAACAATGGATGATCAAGAATTGTCCTACGGCAGATTGGACGCATCGCTTTAACTCGGGCAATCCTATGTACACTGTAAACATCAGCAACGATAAGGAAGCAATGCTCTTTCAGTTGAGGTGGATGTGAAAGCCCTTAGACTTACCTTAGACGAATGGTTAAGGATCTACACTGACCTACATAAGCATCATCCTAAGAGTGTGCTTATGGTTCGCTGGAAGATGAAGGAAGTGCTGGGATTTACTAACAGAGAACATAAAATATGGGACGGACGTTTCAAAACGGAAATTCATTTAGATTTTTATAGCGAACCAAAACGTACAATGTTCCTGTTAAAATACAGTGAATGGATTGGAAGAAAAAATGAGAATTGCTAGCGTTCAGGAAATTTTGGCAACTAGGGCTCGAGCTACGTTTTCTCACAGAATTAATTTTCAAACCGTAGGTTATACAACTCTACCAAAAATGAAAGAATGGTGCGAAGAAAACTGCAAAGGTCTATGGCGCTGTGAAAGTTTTCACGCACTGTATTTTCAATTTGAAAACGAACGCGATGCTACAATGTTTATGCTACGCTGGGGCACAGCAGAAGGAAATGAGTTGAAATGAAGTTTCGTATGGCGCATCTAGGGTACAAACAAACTCCGGACTATCCTTGGGATTACAGAATCGAGTTAGTTGAATATAAGACTCGAGAACGAGAAGATCTTTCAAATTGGTTAGAGGACAACAGGATACAGTATGTTAGTGCAGGTTGGAATACTGGATCTGTATTGTATATGAAAAAACGAGATGCATTAATTTTTGCATTAAGGTGGGCAGAATGAGAGTTATGAATAAATCAATTTGGCCTTTTCAAACTCGTGCTAAAGGTAACAGCGACGATATCTTTAGATGGTGTCAAGAAAAGTTGTACCATGGCGGTTACTATGAACCCAACTGGTATTATAATACCGAAACCAATACCTGGTGTTTTAAAGATGGTAAAGAATTTACTATGTTTTGTCTAAGGTGGGCATCGTGAACATATATCCTTGGCAAATAGACCTATTAGATAAAATGACAAAATACAAAGGTCGAGGAGTTATTCAAGTAACTGGACGTCAAACTGGTAAGAATGCCTTTTCTGCTCAGGCATTTCAAAGACTATGGGACGACATTCACAAACGTCCTGTGGAAGACCTTATTCTAACAGAACGACCTGTAAATGGTGCTCGTTATTATTGCGTAGAACCCATAGGGGGTTCTTGGTTAGAAATGGAAACTTGGGTCCAATCTATGTGCGGCGAACCCGGGGATATGTGGAACAGCAATGATTGGTGCTGTCCAGAATCTGCTCGTTGGTTACAAAATGATCGAAAGTTTTGGTTTCGCAACGAAGAAGACCGTACAATGTTTATAATGAGATGGCGATGAAACACAGGGTATTAAGGCGTAAAGTTATTATTCGCGAATACGATTTTAATAAAATCAAAGGCGAGGCCTTAGGTAATCACTTTGACGGTTCGGCTCTTTATGACAGAGTATCCTGGGTTCCAATTAATCAAGATACTCTCGAGAAATTAAAATTGCAAGAAATACTCAAAGGTAAGACTGGTCCACTGACCCTTGCTAACCTTGATTTAAAGATGCCTGCTTTGCTAATTGCACAATTAAAAGACTATCTTTACGATAAGAGATATTACGACTGGCGTGTAACCACAGACGAGGAAGGATTCCTTTGTGTTCAGTCTAGAACAAACACTCCTAGAACTAGACTAGGATGGGGCGTGTTTGAAAAGGATCTAATATGTCGAATCTAGAACAAGAGATTATGGAAGAACTTAGCTCTCAGATGCAAAGTGAAATTGACAAAGAAATACTTTGGGGTATGCTTGTTGGTTTAGGCTGGACTAGAGTTCTGCTGCCGAGATTCAAAACTCGCGAAGACGCTGACATTGTTTTACAATGGGTAGAAAATAATTGTAAAAGTCCTTACGAAAGAAAAGGCAGCGAATATATTTTTGAAAGCAATAAAGACGCTGTAAATTTTATTTTAAAATGGAAATAACACAAAGAATTTATGATGGCTGCGACTGTTATCCTTGGATGGAAATGTTTGCTTGGTTTCCAATTAAAACAGTGAGTGGAAAATATATTTGGTTACGTAAAATATATAAGCGTAAATTTTGGGTAGTGTGGGGTACTGGATTTCACATGGAGCCAGAGGTAGAGTATGCTGAGCTATTTGATATTTTAAATTACAAGGAATAATATGGGACGAGTTAAAGATAGTATTATGTGGCCCAATGCGCCAGACAGAACAGCAACAATTAATCAACATCTTGCAGACAAGTACTTTGACCATCACAAAGACAGAATCTACAAGCCCCCTGTAACTAAGTATGTTCTAATAGGAGATAGAGTGGAAGAAGTTAGAAATATTGTAGTACATGAATTTTCATTAGGCGACGTTGATGACCCAGATCTATATGCTGCCCAACCTTTATACGATTGGGAAAAAAGCGAGCAAGGACAATGGGTAGTGAAAAATGCCTGCGACACCCCCACGTGGCAAAGAATAGCAGATCCTATGTCGTTTGGTTATAGGTATAGAATCACTGCTAAACTAATGGGACCCGCACTAACAGAATGGTTATTAAAATATGGACACAGATAGTCGAATATTCATGAATGTAGCACACAAAAGGATTGGGTCTACATTAATGGAGGACGAGAAGTTAATGTCCATTTTGAAATCGTACTTTGTTGTTCGTTTGGATAACGATGACGACTTTTCGGACAAACTAACTTGGTGCATGGAACATTGCCAAAATAAGTTTCGAGACATTCGCGAATCAACTTGTCGTGCATGGTATTTCCAAAATGAACAAGACGCCAGTATGTTTGCAATGAAATGGGCTTGTTGACAAAATCAACAATAGACAGTATAATATAAACATCATTAATTCATGGAGAAAGTTATGCTGTACCAACTAGTGTTAATTACTAATTTGGGAGTCATTACTCCGTTGGCTACATTCAATGATCAATCTGCGTGTTTGAAAGAACGAGCAATGATTAGTAAAACAGCACAGTATTCTGCCGAATGTTTGCCTACACAAAGCCCTGAACAACTCAAAGCACAAATGCAGAGTCATATGAAGATGATGGGCGAGCTCCTTCAAGAATTTCAAAAGAATCAAAAATGAAAATTGGTTTTAGCTTTGGCCGTTGTATCCGAGACATTGTCAAGGGAGAAGTTAAATACGACGATGTCGCATGGATCATCTCGGGAACTGCACTTCGTGATGAAGCTGCAATTATTTGGTGTATTGAAGATTATCTAATTAGGCCTGGTTATCTTGACGGATTGGATGAAGAACAGTGCAAGGAAATTGGTCTAAGGCTTTACAATGAAGGTAAGGTGTTTCAACCTAGACTTCAAAACATTAGAGCGTTTCATATTCCCGAAGGGGCTGTATGGGCAGATATGTTTCCAACTACTGCGGCAGAAAGCGAAGCAGCCAAACGTGCATGGGAAAATTATCGATTCATGATACACATGACTGCACAAGTACCTGAAGATGTGCAAGAAAATTGGAAAGGATAAACATGATAATTAGAGAAGGTAGCAAATGGGACGGAGGAGACGGCAAAGTATTTAGGGTCGTTCAAATTATAACAATAGAAGGTCATACTTGGATTCATTATATTAATGATCGTTTGCCAGTAAACGAAAACAGAGAATATAGTTGTTACATGGAAAGTTTTCTTTCTAGATTTAGACCTTTGCCTGAATGATTTATTTTAATGTTAACATCCGTAACCCTTATTGGTGGAATCGTTTCGAGAACATCAAGTCGTGGGCGGGTAAAACACTTTGGAAACACAAGTTTTGGGAAATTCAAATTACCAAAGCTCCTGAGTTGTTTAGGATTGAATTTGAGTTTACTGTAAGACAAGATCATGCTGGCCCTAGATTAGAGTTAGGGTTACTAGGATATTCGATATATTTTATGTTCTACGATAACCGTCATTGGGATACTGAAACAGACGATTGGGTAAAATATGACTAAGAAAGTTTTTTACGAAAAGAAAGGGCGCCGATATGTTCCAGTTGCAGAATATGATTCAGACTATTTGGATAGCTTTCCAAAAGGTAGCCATTTGGTTATGTGTTACCCCGGAGGGCAGTCTCGCCGTTTTAATATTGATCCTAATTACGCTGCTCTAATTGCTGCCGGCCGTATCGCTGAAGATGTAATCAGTAAAAAGATTATGGATGTTACAGAGATTCGTAGACAGTCTAAGAATCGAACAACCCCACTTACACCTAGTCAAAAAGCAGCTTGGGATAAACTTGTAGAAGAATTTGGCCCCGATGCTAAACAGCTAGAATGGCCTAGTGCTCGCGAGTGTGCTGAAGAAGCAGTTAAAGCAATGATGGTTGAAGCTGAAAAGCTAATGCAACACCAAAGCGTAAAACGGGCGTTTGATCAGTTTTTAATGGTCTGTGCTCTAACCAAGGAAAACGAAAATGTCTGAAGCTCAAGCTGTAGTGTTATTACTGGCCTTGTTTGGAATCAAACATTTTGTTGTCGATTTTCTACTGCAAAAACCTTACCAATTTCTAAACAAAGGAACTTACGGACATCCCGGAGGACTGTTACACGCAGGGCTTCATGGATTGGGCACTATTGCTATTCTTTGGATTTTTGCAGATCTTTCTTGGATTCTAACAATGGCGGTTTTTGACACTATTCTACACTACCACATTGATTGGGCAAAAGTTAAAATTAACAAGCATTTTGGATGGGCTGCAAATACCCACGAAGAATTTTGGTGGCTTTTAGGATTTGATCAGCTATTGCATTGGTTAACATATTGTGCAATTATCGGCTGGACTATAGGTGCTTTTTAATAAACAGATGCTATAATTACATTAGAGATAAGTAAGAATAACAATGGAGCATCGTGTGAAAAAATTAGAAGATTTTAACGCCGAGGATCGGATTGATCTCAAACTGCTGGAACACAGCACACACTTCATAAACGGAGAAATTAATGAAGATTCTGTGGGCGCGGCAGTGAAGTGGCTAATTTACGAAAATCTCGATACTTCAAAAGAAAAAATTCTTACATTATATATTAATTCTACAGGCGGAGATCTTTACCAAGCATTTGGTCTTATAGATGTAATGCGAGCCAGTCCGCACGTTGTACGTTGTATAGGTATTGGTTCCGTTATGAGTGCCGCATTTTTAATTTTTTCTGCTGGAGATCACGGCCAGCGATATGCCGCTAAGAACACTAGCTTCATGTGTCATCAATTCACAGAAAGCATGGATTCAAAATACCACGACCTTAAGGCTACTATGAAAGAGAACGATATCTGCAACGATAAGATGGTAGCAGTTCTCAAAGAAGCTACAGGACTTGCCCCTAGCGTAATTAAGAAAAAATTATTACCAGCCTCCGATGTATATCTAACTTCTCAAGAAGTTCTTGATCTCGGTGTAGCTGATCATATATTGGAATAATAAGAATGAAAACAGATAACAAAGTAGTTGTGTTAGGTGGAAAAGAAGAAGCAGAAGCTAAACGAAAGCGAGACATGTTAGATGTTCTCGATCAAATGAGGCTAATGATTCAACGAGGAGAGATCACAGAATTCGTTGCTTCGAGCATCGACGAAGATGGTATTTGTCAAATTCATGTCTGTGCTATGGACCTCCCTGGCAGCATTGGCCTCTTTGAAATTGGCAAGCATCTTTTGATTGCCGGCGAAGTGGGCGGAGCAGAATTAGAGTAAATGTTGCAAAAATGCCACATTATCTGGTACTTTTTTCATTGACATATAAATAAAAAGACAATACACTAGATACAGTTGTTTAGAAAAGTGTCATCAAAGACCCTACAGTTTAGTCAGAAATGCAAACAGGGGTTGACAGCTGAACTAAATAAATGTACAATTAGATCATGCGTTAGAGATTCCAAGTAGGAAATAGCCGTTGTAAAAATACAACAAAAAATATTTCCAAAAAGAGTTGACAACACATAAAAGAGATAGTATAATTAACACATGTTCGCAGCAATAGTGCTGTAAACAAAAAGGATTTTAAGAGAAAACAAATGCAAACGATTAGCTTACATAGACAATGTAAATCGATAGCCCAAGTGGGAGGCTTTATGCCCTCATATTGGCTGGCGATCGATAGTCTATCTAATGATCGTACACCAGAGATTTGCCAGGGGTCCCGGGAGGATCGTGTAGCATAAAAGCAACACAAACTTACCCAAAGGACCCCAGGACTAAAAACCCTGGGGTTTTTGTTTATACAAAGGAAAAAATGCAAGAGATAGATTATAAAAATTTAAACGAACGAATTGTTGAACAGGCTTACGCTTCTGCTCAAGTTCTAAACGAAGAACAGAAACGCAAACTTATTCAAGATAAGTTTGAAAGAGCCAGAGCATATCGTAAGGCACAAGAGACTTGTCCCTTGTGGCATACTGATCGCTAAGGTTCAGCAGTAAGTGTGAATGGGAAACGAGGTCCCAGCGACACACTCTAATAAACACGTAAACGGGCGGCCTAGTGGATGGAATCCCTCTTGTGGGACTAAAAATACTAGCGTATTAAAGTGTATTGCCGAACAGTCAAATGGCAGTAGCCGATGAGTAGTACACTTTAATACACACTCTTCATTCAGCTCCCGACGCTGTCTAAAAGCATAGCGGAGAGTGTTACAAATTTTGGACTGTGTTCCCAACGGCGGACTGTAAATCCGTTGCCTTAATATGTTGGGTGGCTGGCGATTAGGTTCGATTCCTTCATGGTCCACCAAAATAATGGTTGACATTTTTTGAGTTTGGTGCTATAATATATACACTGAGAAACTTAAGAAAGGTTCCAAAATGCAAGTTCATCGAGTTTTTGTTGAAGTTGGTTATTACGCAGGTGGCGGCACTGATGGTGCTTTTATCTCCGAAACAATTAACCATTTTGAAACTACGGTTACTGCTAATTCTTCAGGTGACGCTGTTAGGATTGCACAAGCCCAATTCGGTGGTCAAGAACGTTGTCGCGTAACTTATCGCGGCACAATGTAAAATTTGGTCTCAAAGTGTTCATGGACGCACACGAGCCTGTCACGCTCGAAGAAGGGGATCGTTACCCCTTGGGACCGCCAAGTTTATGCTCGATTCGTCTATCGGTCTAGGACACCACCCTTTCACGGTGGGAAGAGGGGTTCGATTCCCCTATCGAGTACCAACAATGCATCTCTAGTTCCAATTGGCAGAACGGCGGTCTCCAAAACCGCATGTTGGGGGTTCGAATCCCTCGGGGTGCGCCAACAAGTTATTATGGTGCGGTGGCAGAGAGGCCCAATGCAACAGTCTGCAAAACTGTAAAACCGCCGGTTCGACTCCGGCTCGCACCTCCAATTAATGCCCCTCTGGACAAATTTTGGTAAAGTCAGCTCTCTCAAAAGGAGTGCCGTTGGTTTCTCGGTTCGAATCCGAGGAGGGGTACCAGTTAATGGAAGCGTGGCAGAGCCCGGTTTATTGCAACAGTCTTGAAAACTGTCGATCCGCAAGGGTCCGTGAGTTCGAATCTCACCGCTTCCACCA
>JACCDW011214337.1_pt1 | contig 29928 bp, 27 predicted proteins | sample 7449781 | NCBI WGS metagenome assembly JACCDW01 (sample SAMN15323449, study PRJNA562643) | freshwater metagenome | isolation source: river surface water | place: USA:Blue River Watershed | collected 2017-08-18
CGGCATGCCGGACCATACGGTGGGCACCGCGGTGCCAGAGAAGCCGCCAGGGTTGCCGGTCAACGAGCTGATGACGGTGCCCGAGTAGTCGCGGTCTGCCAGGCGCAAAGGGTTGGTTTCGGTCGTGCCGATGTTCAGCACCACGTTGCCGCGGCCATCGGCCAGGTTCGTACCCAGGGTCAGGTCGGTCTTGCGACGCTTGGCGTCACCTTGGCCCGAAATGCTGTTGAGGGACGTCAGCTCAATGCCGCTGAAGTTCTTGCGCGTCACGAAGTTCACGACGCCCGACACCGCGTCAGCACCGTACACAGCCGAAGCGCCACCGGTCACCAGGTCCACACGCTCCAGCAAGGAGATGGGCACGGTGTTGGTGTCAACCACGCCACCCAGGGTGGCCGGCACCATCCGGCGGCCGTTGATCAGCACCAGGGTCCGGTTGCTGCCCAGGCCGCGCAGGTCAATCGAGGCGGTGCCGTTGGAGCCGTTGTTCACGTTGGGGCCGATGGCCGGGTAGGCCGAGGGCAGGCCGCGCACCAACTCTTCCACCGCCACCGGTTGGGAAATCTCGATGTCTTCGCGACGGACGGACGTGATCGGGCTGCTGGATTCTGCGCCGAGCGTCTTGATGCGCGATCCGGTGATTTCCAGCCGCTCGGTCTGCTGGGCAGAAGCGGGTGCGGCGCTCATCAGGACGCCGCCTACGGCGGCCAGGACGCCGGCCTGGACCAGTTTGAGTTTGAACATGGTGCTGTATTCCGCAGGTTGGATTGGGAAGGGGATTGCTGGGGCGGCCGTGAACGACGGCCGCCCAGCGCGAGCAGGGCGGCAGTTTGCCCATGTGAGGACTGCAGCGTTGTCGGATTTTCCCCTAGTCGGGGCGCGTTGCCGGAGCGCCCCGCTGCTCTTCAAGGAAAAACCATTAATAAACAATCATCTGAAGTGTGCTTGAAAAGTAAAACATTCAAAATGTGGTGTATCTGTGAAATGGTCTGCGACATTCCGTCTCGGGTTAAGTGCCTCCTCTAAGCAGGGCTGAGCGAACCACAAGCTGGGGCGTACAGAGCAGCGGCTCGTGATGTTGTCGATGTGCAACAGGTCCGAGCTGCGCGTTGAAAAGCCCCTCCAAGGGTGTGGAAAGTGGCCCCTTCAGTTTCACAATGACCCCACGACATCGCTGGTTACTGCGATGCCTGGTCTCAACGGTCGTACGGCCTTTCCAGCCGACCGTTGCCCTTTTTTCCACAGGAGCAATGAATGCAAAAGAGAACCAAGGTTGCTGCCGGCGTGATGCTGGCCATCGGCACCCTGACGGCCACGGGCGCGTGGGCGCAAGGCAGCCAGCGCGTGGAGGTCACGGGCTCGTCGATCAAGCGGATCGCCGCCGAAGGCGCTTTGCCCGTCATCACCATCAGCCGTGAGGAAATCGACAAGTCGGGCGCCACCAGCACCCAGGAGTTGATCCAGAACCTTCCCTCCATGCAGGGCTTCGTTTCATCGGCCCAGTCGGTGAATGCGGGCGGTGGCGGCGTCACGACGGCTTCGCTGCGTGACCTGGGCACGGCCTACACCTTGGTGCTGCTCAACGGCCGGCGCGTGGCCCCGTACAACACGGGCTCGTCGGTGAACTTGGAGCAATTGCCCCTGTCGGCGATTGAGCGCATCGAAATCCTGGCCGACGGCGCTTCGGCGCTCTACGGCTCTGACGCCATTGCTGGCGTGGTGAACTTCATCACCAAGTCCAACACCACGGCTGGCGGCATCGACATCAAGGTGTCGCGCCCCCAGGCTGCCGGCGGCGACCAAAACAGCGTGAGCTTCTCCAAGGGATTTGGCAGCTTCGACAAGGACGGCTTCAACGTCCTGGTGGGCGCCAGCTTCCAGAAGGACCAGCAAATCAAGGCCTCTGAGCGCGAGTTCTCGAAGACGGGTGTGTTCCCCTTCAGCTACCAGGGCACGAACTACTGGTTCTATCAGACCTCGGGCAACGCCAACCCGCCCAACATCCAGCTCTACAGCGGCGCGGGTTCCCTGTTGGCCAACTTCAGCCCCGGCGCGCTCAACGGCACCAAGTGCGGACCCGACCCGGCCTCGTTCCAGCTGGGCAACACCTGCCGGTTTGACTACGCGGCCACCGTGGAAGCTCAGCCGCAAGCTGAACGCAAGAACTTCTACGGCTCGGGCTCGTTCAAGATCAACAAGGACTTCCGCGCCTTTGCCGAAGCCATGTTCTCTGACGTGGCGCTGTACGGCCGCTTTGCGCCGCCGGCGCAGCCCTTGTCGATGCCGGTGGGGGGCACCCTGTACAACCGGTACGTGGCACCCTACTTGACCCAGCTGGGCGTGGCGCCGGGCAGCGTGGCACGCGCAGCTTACGGCATGCGTCTGGTGGATTCCGGCCTGCGCGCCAACGACTACCTCACCAAGGGCAAGCACCTGGTGGTGGGCGTTGATGGGCAGCTCGCCGGGTTTGATGTGTCCGCCTACTACACGAAGTCGTCCAACGACCTCGACAGCCCTTACGGTGGCGGCTACGTCAGCCGCCTGAAGATGGACCAGTTGATCGCCAGCGGTGCCTGGGATCCGTTTGCACAGGGTACCGCGGCATCCCGCACCGCGATTGCGCCGGCCATCCTGCGTGATGTCGACTCGTCGCGCTCCAGCCTGGATGTGTTCTCGCTGCGCGGATCGGGCCCCTTGTTCAAGGCGCCGGCCGGTATGGCCTACGCAGGCCTGGGTGCCGATTTCACGAAGCAGGGCTATACCTCCAGCCCCAGCCCCATCTCCCAAGGCCCCAACGCCTTCCAGCCCAACTTTGCCGACTTCCCAGTGGGCTCAGGCCAGGGCTCCTTGCCGTTTGATTCCTCGCGCAAGTCCAAGGGTGCGTTCCTCGAGGTGCAGATCCCGCTGCTCAAGACACTGGAAGCCACGGCTGCCGTGCGCTATGACAGCTACGATGCGGTGCAAAACAGCGCCAACTTCGACGCCGATCTGAACCCGATCAAGGCTGCTGTGCAGGGCAACTCGGCATCCAAGTCGACCTACAAGTTGGCCTTCCGCTTCCAGCCCACGCAGCAGTTCCTGGTGCGCGGCTCGGTGGGTACCGGTTTCCGCGCTCCCACGCTGTCGCAGATCACCAACCCCTTGACCGACTATGGTGTGGTGGGCAATCAGTACGACTGCCCCGCCAAGGCACCGGATCCCCTGGCCGCTGGTTGCCGCGTCATTCCTACGCAGTACAAGCTGCAGTCTGGTGGCAACCCCTTCTCGGGGGCGGGCGGCCTGAAGCCTGAGACATCTGATCAGGCCACCTTGGGATTCCGATTTGAGCCGAGCAACCAGATCACCGCGGGCGTGGACTACTGGTCTGTGAAGATCAAGGACCAGATCACCAGCGTGCCGGAGTCCACGGCGTTCTCGAAGTTCTCGCAGTACCGCGGCCTGTTCTCGGTCACCACCGAAGCGGCCACCGGCCTGCCCATCCTGACGTACAACGACGTGCCCTTCAATGCTGCGGTGAACGTGGCCAAGGGTTTCGACTTTGACGTCACGCTGCGCAACAAGCTGCCCATTGGCGGGCTGACCACCCAGTGGGTGGCGACCTACCTGACCGAGTCCTACTACGACCTGGGCTTCGGCGCGGGCAAGGAAGACAGCATGGGCAAGTACGGCAGCAACGGCGCGGTGTCTTTCCGGATGCAGTCACGCCTGAGCAACACGCTGGTGACCGGCCCCCTGGCCCAAACCCTGGTGTGGAAGTACCGTCCGGGCTACAAGGACCGCGCGTTTGAGGCTGGCGAGGCCACCGTACGCTTGGTCTCGGCCACTGGCGGCTTCGGCTCGTTCGTGAACTTCGCGGGCTTGGATGTGCCGGCCTATTCGCTGTTCGACTACCAGGCGCGGTATGCCGTGAACAAGCAGATGACCGTCACCGGCGGTATCCTGAACCTGTTCAACAAGAAGCCGCCGCTGACCCTCAAGCTCGACGGCGGCAACATGGTCGGCTTCGACCCGCGCTACCACGATGGCCGCCTGCGCACGTTCTACGTGTCGGCGGGCTACAAGTTCTGATCACACGATCGGATCAAGCGCTCAAGGGGCTCCTGCGGGAGCCCCTTTTTTTATGGGCCGTTCAACCATGCTTTGGCCCCATCACGGGGTGAGCCCGCCAGACTCAAAGGTGTAGTCCACCGGCACTGTGGGCTCGGCCTCTACCCGAAGGCCACCGTACTCGTGCACACGGGCCACAAAGCCGGTGCGCAGACCGCACTGGGCCGCAGCAGCCAGGTCATCTGAGTGCGCCGCCACCATCATCACCGCTTCGGGCGCCAGGCCCAGGGCTTCGCACGCGCGCCGGTACACCACGGGCTTGGGCTTGTAGTCGCCTGCCAGCTCGGCACCCAGGATGGCATCCCAGTGCCATCCGTTGTGGCGCGCCAGGTCCACCATCAGGCTGATGTGGCCGTTGGAGCACGGCGCCAGGCGATAGCGCTCGCGCAGGCGCTTCAGTGCAGGTCCCACATCGGGCCAGGCGTCCAGGCGGTGCCAGGCCAGGTTCAGCGCTTGCCGCTGGGCCTCTGGTACCTGCGCAGCCGCAGCGCCCAAGCGGTGGAGCACGATGTCCAGGTTGCGGCGGTGCAGGGTGTCCAGCGTGCAAAAGGGCAGTTGACCGGTTCTGACGGCCTCCATCGCGCCTTGGTACTCGCCGCGCCAGGCGTCTGCAAAGGCCAGCCAGTCGGTCTGCACGCCGCACGGCTGCAGCACTTGCTGAGCTTGCCGCGCCACGCAGGAGCGCCAGTCCACAAGGGTGCCGAACACATCGAAGATGAGGGCTTGAACGCCAGGAATCACCGCCTGCTCCTTGCAACCCAAAGGTGCTTGCAGCCACAACCCCAAGGCATGAAGTTCGCCTTGGCCTGCGTCGATTGTGGCCTGTCATGAGGCCCTTCGCCCGAGCGCCACAACCGCGACAATCAGCCTATGGGAACCCTCTACCTGGTGCGCCACGGGCAAGCCTCCTTCGGCGCCGACGATTACGATCAGCTCAGTGAACTGGGCCAGCGCCAGTGCCAGGCCCTGGGGCAGGCGTTGGCCCAGCGGGGGCTGGAGCCAGCCGCCGTGCTGCTGGGCACCTTGCGGCGGCACCAACAGTCGTGGCAGGCGCTGGCTACGGGCTTGGGCTCCGGCGCTGCGACCATCGCCACGCAGGCCTGGCCAGGGCTCAACGAGTACGACAGTCTGGCGCTCTTGCAGGCCATTGGGGGGGAGCCCTTGCCTCCCCACGACAGCCCCGAGGGGTTCAAGGCTCACTTCCGTCGTCTCCGCCAGGCTTTGACCGCATGGATGGCCGGCGAGATTACGCCCCATGGCATGCCCCGCTATGTCGACTTTCGAGCCGGGGTGCTGCAGGCCCTTTCGCATGCGCAGTCCCATCATGTGGGACAAGCGGTGCTGGTGGTCAGCAGCGGCGGGCCTATTTCCACGGCGGTGGCGCATGTACTGGGGGCTGGCGCGTCTGCGGCCATCGATCTGAACATGCGGCTGCGCAACAGCTCGCTGACCGAGCTGGTGTTCAGTGCCAAGCGAATGGAGCTGTTGGCCTTCAACACGCTGCCGCACCTGGAGGCGCCGGATCGGCGCAGCTGGGTGAGCTACGCCTGAGCGCAAGCCCCCGCCCATGAAGCCTGCGGCTGCCTTGGTTTGGTTGGAGGGTGATGACCCCTTCCCGCCGGTGGACCAGGCACTGGGGCCGGGGACCGATCTGCCCGGCTTGTTGGCCGTGGGCGGCGACTTGAGCTTGGCCCGGCTGGAACAGGCCTACCGGCAGGGCATCTTCCCCTGGTACACCGAGGGGCAGCCTCTGCTGTGGTGGGCACCCGACCCCCGGATGGTGCTCAAGACGGCGAACTTCAAGCTCTCGAGGTCGCTGTCCAAGACCCTGCGGCGTTTTTTGGCCGCTGCAGATGGCGCGGTTCGTGTCGATCATGATGTGGAGCGGGTGCTGGCGGCTTGTGCCAACGCCCCGAGGGACGGCCAACGCGGCACCTGGATCACGCCCGCCATGCAGCAGGCCTACGCCCGGTGGCACCGCGCTGGGCGGGTTCATTCCTTTGAGGTGTGGCAGGGGGGCGATTTGGTGGGGGGCTTGTACGGCGTGAACATCGGACACATGTTCTTCGGCGAATCCATGTTCAGCCGCTGCACGGATGCGTCCAAATGGGCCCTGGCCGCGCTGGTGGCCGCCTGCCGGCGCCGCGGCATCGAGTGGATCGATTGCCAGCAGAACACCGCCCACCTGGCGTCCCTGGGGGCGGCCGAGGTGCCGCGCCATGAGTTCATGCAACACCTGACCAGGGCCTGTGCCGCACACACCGTCGACGAATGGTTCTATGATCCACGAGACTGGACCTTGCTGGGGATTGAGCCTCCTGGTGCAAGGCCCGCAGGCCCGCAGAGTGGGCTGACCGAGGATTCCCAGGCACAGCCGTGACCGCGCCCAAAGAACTTCCGCTGGCGTCGCTGCAGTTTTACGCGACCGCCCCATACCCCTGCAGTTACCTGCCGGGCCGGCAGGCGCGTTCGCAGGTGGCCACCCCCAGCCACCTCATCCACAACGAGGTGTATTCCGGCCTGGTCACCAACGGGTTTCGACGCAGCGGCTTGTTTACCTATCGCCCCTACTGCGACGGGTGCAGTGCCTGCGTGCCGCTGCGGGTGCCGGTAGACCAGTTTGTGCCCACACGCAGCCAACGGCGGGCCTGGAAGCGGCATGGGTCGCTGCAGGTGCGGGTGCTTCGGCTGGGCTTCATGCCCGAGCATTACCAGCTGTACCTGAAGTACCAAACCCATCGCCACAGTGGTGGTGGCATGGACCACGACAACGTCGACCAGTACACGCAGTTTCTGTTGCAAACGCGGGTGAACTCGCGCCTGGTGGAGTTCCGAGAGCCCACGGTCGATGGCTCCTTGGGCGAGTTGAAGATGGTCTCCATCCTCGATGTGCTGAACGACGGCATGTCGGCCGTCTACACCTTTTTTGAGCCCGATGACACGGCCAGCTACGGCACCTTCAACGTGATGTGGCAAATTGAGCAGACCCGCCGGCTGGGGCTGCCTCACCTGTATCTGGGGTACTGGATCGCCGAGAGCCCGAAGATGGCGTACAAAGCGCTGTTTCGGCCTTGCGAAATGCTGCGCGACGGCCAGTGGTGCCCGGTCAGCGGCTGAGCACGCCACACGCCGTAGAGCGTGTTCGCCACCCAGGTCGTCGGTACGTTGTGTAACCCTTGTCTCCGGGTTGCACACACCGGTTCTGGCCTGCCCGGAGGGACTCGAACCCCCGACCGGCTGCTTAGAAGGCAGCTACTCTATCCAGCTGAGTTACGGGCAGTGAGGTTCGGATTATCGCGGCGCGGCGTACTTGCCGAGCTCAAGCTTGGCGATGGCGTTGCGGTGCACCTCATCAGGCCCATCGGCCAGGCGCAGGGTTCTGGCATGGGCATAGAAGTGCGCCAGAGGCGTGTCCTGGCTGACGCCGGCGCCGCCGAAGGCCTGCATGGCCCAGTCGATCACGCGAAGCGCCATGCTGGGCGCCACCACCTTGATCATGGCGATCTCGGCCTTGGCCGTTTTGTTGCCGGCCACATCCATCATCCAAGCGGCTTTGAGCGTCAGCAGCCGAGCCTGCTCAATCTGGCAGCGTGCCTCGGCGATGCGCTCCTGCGTGACGGTCTGCGCGGCGATGGGTTTGCCAAAGGCCACACGCGCGGAGGCGCGTTTGCACATGAGCTCCAGTGAGCGCTCGGCCAGCCCGATCAGCCGCATGCAATGGTGGATGCGCCCAGGACCCAGCCGGCCTTGTGCAATCTCGAATCCTCGGCCTTCACCCAAGAGGATGTTGCTCACCGGCACGCGGACATTCTGAAAGTCCACCTCCATGTGGCCATGGGGCGCATCGTCGTAGCCCAGCACACTCAGGGGGCGCAAGACCTTCACGCCGGGCGTGTCCATGGGAACCAAGATCATGGACTGCTGGGAATGCCGGGGCGCCTGCGGGTCGGTCTTGCCCATGAAGATCAGCACTTTGCAGCGCGGGTCGCCGGCACCGCTGGTCCACCACTTGCGTGCGTTGATCACATACTGGTCGCCATCGCGGTCGATACGCGCCTCGATGTTGGTGGCGTCGGAGGAGGCCACCGCAGGTTCGGTCATGGCGAAGGCACTGCGGATGTCCCCGGCCAACAGCGGCTTGAGCCAGCGCTCTTGTTGCTCGGGCGTGCCATAGCGGACGATGGTTTCCATGTTCCCGGTGTCCGGCGCCGAGCAGTTGAAAACCTCACTGCTCCAGGGCACACGGCCCATGATCTCGGCCAGCGGAGCGTACTCTTGGTTGCTCAGCCCCGCACCCAGCTCGCTGTCGGGCAGGAACAGGTTCCAAAGCCCCTGGGCGCGCGCCAATGGCTTGAGTCGCTCCAGGGTCTGAAGCGGTGTCCAGCGGCGCCCCGCTGCGGTGTTGGCCTCCAGCTCTTCGTGCACCGCTGCTTCCTGCGGGTAGATGTGGGCGTCCATGAAGGCCAGCAGCGATTCGCGCAGGGCCTGGGTCTTGGGGGAGTAGCTGAAATCCATGGTGTCCTTGGTCCGGGTAATAGGTGTCGGTGCCCGTCATGCCGAGGGCAGTTTAGGGCGCTTGGTACCGGGCACCGGTGGGCAACCGGTGCGGCGCAGGCATCAACCCGCCTGCGCCTGCTGGGCAAACTGCCAGCCCAGCTCGGCCAGGGGCCGTGCGCCGGCGCCGGCTTGACGGGCCTGTTCACTGGCGGCCGTTCCCTCTTCCACCCGCTTGGCAATCCCCTGCAGGATGGCCGCCATGCGAAACAGGTTGTAGGCCAAATAGAAGTTCCAATCACGCGCCAGGGTTGCACGCGCCCGTTCGCTGGTGCGGCCAGTGCGGCGGCAATAGGCCTCGATGTAGGCATGCTCGGACGGGATGCCCAGCGTTGCCAAGTCCAGGCCACCAATGCCGCGAAAGGCGCCCGGGGTGATGTGCCAGGCCATGCAGTGGTAGCTGAAGTCCGCCAGGGGGTGCCCCAGGGTGGACAGCTCCCAATCCAGAACGGCCAGCACGCGTGGCTCGGTCGGGTGGAACATCAGGTTGTCCAGCCGATAGTCGCCGTGCACGATGCAGACTTGGCTGTCGTCACGGGCGCTGTCGGGCATGTGGGCCGGCAGCCACTCCATCAAGCGGTCCATGGCCGGAATCGCTTGCGTCACCGAGGCGGCGTACTGCTTGCTCCAGCGCCCAATCTGGCGTTCAAAGTAGCTGCCGGGCTTGCCATAGTCGGCCAGCCCCACGGCCTGGACATCGACGCTGTGCAGCGCAGCCAAGACCCGGTTCATCTCGTCATACACCGCCGCACGCTGATGGGTGTCCATGCCAGGCAGGGACTGATCCCACAGCACCCGGCCCTCCACATGTTCCATGATGTAGAACGCTCGGCCGATCACCGCCTCGTCCAGGCACAGCAGGTGCATCCGTGCCACCGGCACGCCGCTGTCAGCCAAGGCCTTCATCACGCGAAACTCCCGCTCAATCGCGTGCGCCGAGGGCAGCAGTTTGGCCACCGGCCCGGGCTTGCTGCGCATCACATAGCGCTGGCCGGGCGTGCTCAGTCGATAGGTGGGGTTGCTTTGCCCGCCCTTGAATTGCTCGATGTGCACAGGCCCCTCAAAGCCCGGCAGGTGCTGGGCCAGGTAAGCCTGCAGAGCCGCGGCATCAAAGGGCAGGGTGGTGGGAGTTCGGGTGCCGGTGTAGGCGTCCATGTTTGGGCTCGGTTCTGACCTGCGGTTCAGCGGAAGGTGGGTTTGCGCTTTTCAAGGAAGGCGCTGGGGCCCTCTTGTCCGTTGGCGTGGAACAGGTTGTCGATGAAGTGCTCGCGTTCGTGGTCCAGGTGTTGTGCCAGATCGTCGCGCAAGGCCGATTGCGCCAACTTCTTCACACTGGCCAGCGCATTGGGCGCGAGCTGCCCCAGCTGTTCGGCCAGTTTCAACGCTTCGTCCACCGCCTTCCCTTTGGCGCACACCTGGCTGACCAGGCCGTGGGCTTGCAGCTCGGCCGCACCCAAGGGTGTGGCCAGCCAAAGGGCTTTGAGGGCGAGTTGCCGGGGCAGGAACCGCGCCAACTGCCAACTGCCGCCGCCATCGGGGCTGAAGCCGATGCGCGAATAGCTCATGACCAGCTTGGCGTCCTCGGCGGCCACCAAGAGGTCGCAGGCCAGGGCCAACGACGCACCGGCGCCGGCGGCAAATCCCTCCACGGCGGCGATCACCGGTTTGGGGCATTCGACGAGGCTTATCACCCAGGCCTTCAGGCCGTTGATGGATTCAGCTTGGTACGCCTTGCCCTGTTCAGGGCCCATGCCGCGCACCCCCAAGATGCGCTGAAGGTTACCGCCAGCACAGAAGGTGTCACCTTCACCACACAAGACCACGGCGCGCACCGCCGGGTCTTGCGCCGCTTGCCGCATCAGTTCTGCGCCGCGCCCATACACCTCGCGGGAAAGGGCATTGCGGGTGCTGGGGTCGCTCAAGGTGAGCAACAGGGTGGCGCCGCGTTGTTCGGCCAGCAGTTCAGTGGGCATGGGGATCCTTCAGATGGCCGCCAGGCGCTCCAGGGCATCGTCCAGCGTGGCGTCTTGTTTGGCGAAGCAAAAGCGAACGATGCCTTGGTCAAAGCCATCGGCATAGAACGCGGACAGGGGAATGGCCGCCACGCCCACCTCGGTGGTGAGCCAGCGGCAGAAGTCCGCTTCGCTTTGGTCCGATATCGCTCCGTACTGCACACACTGAAAGTAGGTTCCGGTGCTGGGCAGGGCTTTGAAGCGTGTGCGGGCCAGGCCTTGACGGAAGCGGTCGCGCTTGGACTGATAGAAGTCCGGCAGGTTCAGATAGGGCTCGGGCTTTCGCAGGTACTCCGCCAAGGCGACCTGCATGGGCGTGTTCACGGTGAAGACGTTGAATTGGTGCACCTTGCGGAACTCGGCCGTCAGGGCTGCGGGTGCCACCACCGTGCCGACCTTCCACCCGGTCACATGAAAGGTTTTGCCAAAGCTGGACACCACCAGGCTGCGCTCGGCCAGGTCGGGGAAACGACAGGCACTTTGGTGCGCCTTTCCGTCAAACACCATATGCTCATAGACCTCGTCGCTGATCAAGACCACCTGCGTGGGCGCCAGCATGGCCTGAAGCCGAAGCATCTGGGCGTCGCTCCAAGTGGTGCCGCTGGGGTTGTGGGGGCTGTTGATCAGCAAGGCCCGGGTTCTGGGTGTCAGCGCCGCCTCGATTCGGTCAAAGTCGGGCTCGAACGAGCCGGGAACCAGCGGCACCCGCACCACACGCCCGCCAGCCAGTTCGATGTTGGGGATGTAGCTGTCGTAGCAAGGCTCCAGCACGATCACCTCGTCGCCGGGGTGCACGATGGCCAGCAAAGCGGTCAGGATGGCTTGGGTGGCCCCTGCCGTGACCGTGACTTCCGTGGCAGGGTTGTAGCGCCGTCCGTACAGGCCCTGCACCTTGTCGGCCACGGCCTCGCGCAAGGCCATCACGCCGGGCATCGGGGGGTATTGGTTCATCCCGCCCTTCATGGCACGGTTCACCGCCTCCAGCAGTTCGGGGTCGCAGCCGAAATCCGGAAAGCCTTGGCCCAAGTTGACGGCCCCATGCTCTTGGGCCAAGGCGGACATCACAGTGAAGATGGTGGTGCCCACCTGGGGCAACCGGGACTTCAGGGGGGCAAGGTTCGGCACGGTACAGGCTCTTTCGGGTGGCGGATGGCTGCGGTTCAGGTGGTGCGGGCCGTCACAGCCGACGGGCCAGGGCCTGGCTCACTGCCCAGCACGATCGACTGTGCCATGGCGGCGATCACCTCTTCGCGCTCACCAATGGCCGCCTCCAAGCAGAAGGTGACCGCAGGGTGGCGTGCAGCCAGTGTCTCCATCAGCACGGGCAGGTCCTTGCGCACATGGCCGCCGGCACCCAAGAACAAAGGAACCACCTGCACCCGCCGCGCGCCCTGGGCGACGGCGGTTTCGGCCGCGTCGATCAGGCTGGGGCTCATGAATTCCAAATAGGCCAGTGAGACTGCAAGGTCCGGGCGGTGCTGGCGTACGGCCGATGCCACGGCCTCAAAGGGCAGGGCCCAACGGGCATCGCGGGCGCCATGGGCAAACAAGATCAGCGCGGTGGGGGAGGCCATGCTCAACGGTATCGCACCAACCAGGCGAAGGCGCCCAGGGACAGCATCAGGTACAACAAGCCCGGCGCCGCCGCTGCCACCCAGGGTGACCAGCCCTGCAGCAGGCCCAGGTGGCTGCTCAGGCTGTTGAACACCATGAAGCTGATGCCGATCATGATGCCGCCAAAAACCTTCCAGCTGATGCCGCCGCCCCGTGCATGCAGATAGGCAAAGGGCAGAGCCAATCCCAGCATCACAAAGCAGGCCATCGGGTACAGGGCCTTCTTCCAAAACGCGATGGCGTGCAGGGCAAACGCCTGATCCTGCTGTGACAGGTGGCGGCTGTAGCGCCACAACTCCAAGGTGGTCATGGTGCCCACCGGAAGCACGGCAGCCGACACCACACTGGCCTTGAGGTTGCTTGACCATTGCATGGACGGTGCCTGCGCTTGGGTCGCGGTGCCAGCCTCAGGGTCCCATTGGTCCACGCGCGCCTCGGTCAAGGTCCACCGGCCCTCATCATCGGCCACCGCCCGCTGGGCCTGAATGCGACGCTGCAAGCGCCCCTGGCTGTCAAATTCGTAGATGCGAACGCCCTGCAACTCCCCACCGCCACCCAGGCGGGACACATGAACCGAGACGGTCCGATGGTCCCCGGATGCTTCATCGATGCGGTCGCGCATCCAAGCGCCCGCTGGGCCCACGCTCAGGCTCCCCGATGCCAGGGCCTTGAGCGACACGTTCTTCTGCTCGGCCGCTGGAGCCAGCACATCGCCTGCCAACAGCGTCAGCACCGCAAAGGCCAGCCCCAGCGAGCTGAGCATGCCCAGGGCGCGGCCAGGCCCCAGCCCTGCGGTGCGCAGAATGGTGAATTCACTGGATTGCGCCAAGCGCGACAAGGCATAGATGCTTCCAATGAGCACCGTGATGGGAAAGAGCTCGTAAAAGCGCCCAGGCAACTCCAGCGTGGTCGACAACAGTGCGGAGGTCAGGGTGTAGCCCGGCCGGCCGATGCGCCCCAGTTGATCGACGAAGTCAAAGAAGAACATCAAGGCCAAAAAGGCCAGGGTGGTGAAGCCCACCGCCGACAGGACCTCGCGGTAAATGAGGTGGCGCACGGTTCTCATGGGCGTGCGTCCCGTTTGGCGCCCAAGCCCCAAAGGTAGGTGATGCGCCATCCAATGGCCTGCGAGCGCCACCACAGCATCACCAGGGCCAATGCCGCCACCCCACCGTGCAGCGCGGCCAGGCCGCTCCACAGCTGCCAGCGCTGCGACTGCACCCAGGACTGGCTGAGGTTGATGAGGTTGAAATACACCACGAAGGTCAACAGCGCGAAGAGCACGCCCCATTGGCTGGGCTTGCGCGGGTTGCTGACCGACAGCACCACGCCCAACACCAGCAGGTTCACGGCCGCCAGGGCCAAGCCGATTCGCCAAGCCAGTTCACCGTGGGCCTCGGGTGTGGCCCATTGCAGAAGGTCCCAGGTCGCCATGGTCTTGGGCGTGACATCGGCACGGCTGGCGTTGGGCGCGTCGCCGATGCGCACGAGGGCGCTGGCGAAGGAGGCCTGTGAACTCTGGGCGTTGTCGACCTCGCGGTCCACACGATGCCCCTGGCTGAGTGCGAGGTAGCGGCCATCGGCCCTGGACACCAATTCACCGCTTTGTGCGGTGGTGAGCGTTTCTCGGTTCTCGGCCTGTGTGTGGATGAAGACGCTGCGGGCCTTGGTGGGCGCGTCTTGGCTGTCCTCGCGGTCCCGCTCGATAAAGAACACGCTGCGCCCGTCCCTCGACAACTGGAAGACGCCTGGGGTGACGCGAGACAGGTCCGAACGCTCGGCATATTGCAGCACCAGTTGCGCCGCTTGTCGGTTCATCCACGGGGTGACAAACAACACCAAGGCCGCCACGGCCAGGCACACCGGCCAGGACATGCGCGCCACAGGCCTCATGAAGCGCAGCAGCGGCACGCCGGCGCTGTTCCAGATCACCATCTCGCTGTCGCGCCATACCCGGCCCAAGGTGTGGACCACCGCGATGAACATCGACAGGGCCAGCAGCGGAGCGAGTTGGCCAATCCCCGAAAAGCCCAGCAAGAGCAGGACATCCTGCGCGGAGACCCGACCCTGCGCGGCTGCGCCCACCGTGCGCACCAGGCCCAGTGTGAGCACGATGGTCAGCAAAACAACCAAGGTGGCGCCAAAGCTGCGCGCCAACTCCCGGCGGACGGAGGTATCGAATAACATGGGAGGCTGTCTAGGAGCTGTTGAATTATGGACTTCAAATCCGTCGCACTGGGGCCATCAGGCCTGTCGGCCTTGAGCGCCGACGCCCTGTTGGTGGTGGTGGCTGGCACGGCGATGCCGGCCGATGTGGAGGCCCCGGTGGCCGCTTTGCTGCGTGATGCGGTCAAGGGCGGCGACTTGGAGCTCAAGGCTGGCCGAACCCTTTATGTTCACCGCCCGGCAGGCCTGAAGACCCAGCGCTTGGTTTTGGCGGTGGCCGCAGACGACTCGGCCAAGTCCTTCAAGGCCGCCGTGGCCGCTGGGCTGTCTGCCGTGAAGGGCTTGGGCGTGTCGCACTTGGCCGTCGCCCAGGTGGGCGCCCCCCGCATCTCGGAGGCCCACGCGGAAGCCTTGGCCACCGCTGTGGCCGACGCCGTGTATGTCTACCGCCACACCAAGCCCAGTGCGCCCAGCGCGCCGCGCTTGGCTCGCGTGTCGCTGGCGTGCCTGAAGGCCGATGCCACCACCGTGACGGTCGGCCTTCGCCGCGGTGCTGCCGTGGCCCAAGGTGTACAAACGGCGCGTGAGTGTGCCAACCGGCCTGGCAACCATGCCACGCCCCGATTCCTGGCGGAGCAGGCGCGTGCGTTGGCGCGCGAGCATGGCTTTGCCGTTCAGGTGCTCGACCTGGCCGCCGTGAAGAAGTTGGGAATGGGCTCCTTCATGGCGGTGGCGCAGGGCTCAGACGAGCCCTTGAAGTTCATCGTCCTGCAGTATCAAGGTGCCGCAAAGTCGCAGGCACCGGTGGTGTTGGTGGGCAAGGGCATCACCTTCGACACGGGTGGCATCTCGATCAAGCCGGCACCCGAAATGGACGAGATGAAGTTCGACATGTCCGGCGCAGCCAGCGTCCTGGGGACGTTCAAGGCCCTGGGTGAGTTGAAGCCGCGTGTGAATGTGGTGGGGCTGATTCCGGCCTGCGAAAACATGCCCAGCGGCAAGGCCATCAAGCCTGGGGACGTGGTGAAGTCGATGTCAGGCCAGACCATCGAGATCCTGAACACCGACGCCGAGGGTCGGCTTATTTTGTGCGATGCGCTGACCTATGCCGAGCGCTTCAAGCCGGCTGCAGTGATCGACATCGCCACCCTCACCGGTGCCTGCGTGATCGCACTGGGACACCACCACAGCGGCCTGTTCACACCGGACGACGAACTGGCTGAGGACCTGCTGCAGGCGGCCAAGCGAGCCATGGACCCCGCGTGGCGCATGCCGGTGGACGAGGAGTATGCCGAGGCGCTCAAGAGCAACTTTGCCGACATGGGCAATGTGGGCGGCCGTGCAGGCGGGGCTGTCACCGCGGCCATGTTTCTGAAGAAGTTCACCGCGCGATACCGGTGGGCCCACCTGGACATCGCCGGTACCGCTTGGAAGAGCGGCGCCCAAAAGGGTGCCACAGGTCGTCCGGTGGCCTTGTTGACGCATTACATCCTGTCCCAGGCACGATGAGCCAAGCCGCGTCATCGGTGGCGTTTCACACGGGCGTGCTCGACCCGGTAGAACACGCCATGCGATTGACGCGCAAGGCTTTGGCGCACGGTTCTCGGGTGCTGGTCGTGGGCCCTGAGGCCCAACTGGGTGCTTTGGACGAACAGCTGTGGACCGCCGATCCGGGCGGCTTTGTGCCGCACCTGCGCTGGAGCCGTGAAGCCCAAGGCAGCACACGGTTGAGCCGCGCGCCGGTGTGGTTGACCAGCCAGCCCGAAGCGCTCTTGGACTGCACAGCGCAGGGCGAGCGGCCGGATGTGCTGATCAACCTGGGGGCAGACATGTCCTTGCAGGCCGCCCAGCCCTTTGCCAAGGTGATCGATTTGGTGTCCACCGACCCCGCCGCGCGTGCGGCCGGCCAGCAGCGGTGGCGCGCCTGGCGTGAGCAAGGTGTGACGCCGGTACACCACGCCTTTTCCTGAGAACGTGATGCGAACCCCACCGTCGAGCATCGATTTGCCCGTGTTGACCGAGGTGCTGATGGCCGGCGCTGCGCCGCGCTCGGCTGCGCCTGTGTCCGCTGCGGCGGCCACGCACTCGGCACAGGCGGCCGACCCGGTCGCCCTGCAGGCGCTGGAGGCCCGCTTGGTGGAGCAGCTCACTCGGCGCTTGCAGCAGCAGCTGGAGCTGCGGGTGCATGCGGCGGTGGTCCCCGCAGTGGCCGTGCTGGCCGAGCGCATCGCGCACAAGGCGGCGCAAGAGGTGGCAGCCGACGTGGGAGAGCGCCTTCAGGCCGACGTTCGGCTGGCCGTGCAGGCGGCCATCCAAGAGGCGCTGGGGCCACGCTGAGCGCTTGGGCCGACAGGGCCCGGGCGATGCCGCGCTATACTCAAAGGCTGTCCGGAGAGATGGATGAGTGGTTTAAGTCGCACGCCTGGAAAGCGTGTGTGGGTTAATAGCCCACCGCGGGTTCGAATCCCGCTCTCTCCGCCAACCCTTGCCTGTACCGACGCGCCCAGCACTGCCTTGGGCGCGTTTTGTTTTGGGGCTGGCCAGTAGGCCCTTGCGCCGTGCCTGATCACGCAAAAAGCGTCATGGCCACTGAAACGACAGACCCACAGCCCACCGTTCCAACCCGGGTGTTGGCGGTCCTCTTGTTCGCGCAGTTTTGCGGGACGTCCCTTTGGTTCGCAGCCAATGCGGTGATGCCAGACCTGGAGCGTGCGCAAGGCTGGCCTGCGCAAACCGCAGCCGCCTTGACCTCGGCCCTTCAGATGGGCTTTATCGCAGGCACCTTGTTCTTCGCACTCCTGGCGATTGCCGACCGGTTCGCGCCTCGCCGGGTGTTTCTTCTGTGCAGCCTGGCCGGCGCGGCCTGCACGCTGGGCTCGGGCTGGTGGGCGCATGACCTGTGGGCCCTGAAGGCCTGGCGGGTGGCGGCGGGCTTTTGCTTGGCTGGCATCTACCCCGTGGGTATGAAGATCGCTTCGCAGTGGTACCGCAACGGCTTGGGCCATGCACTGGGCTGGCTGTTGGCCGCGCTGGTGCTGGGGTCGGCAGCGCCACACGCCCTGCGTGGACTGACCGCCTTGGGCGCCGAGGTGGAGTGGACCTGGGTGTTCCCGGGCGTGGCGGCCTTGGTGGTGTTGGGGGGCGTGTTGCAGTACGTGTTGCTGCCAGACGCGCCAGGTGCCCAAGAGGCGGCCAAAAACGCCCGGGGTTTCGATGGCCGAGCCCTGGGCACCCTGTGGTTCGATCGGCGCGTCAGGGCCTCGGTCTTTGGCTATTTCGGCCACATGTGGGAGCTCTACACGATGTGGGTGGCCGTGCCCTTGCTGCTGGCCGCACGGCTGGACGGGGCGCTGGCATCCTTTGTGGCCTTTGCGGTCTTGGGTTCGGGGGCATTGACCTGTGCGTGGGGCGGGCAGTGGTCGAGGCGTTGGGGCAGTGCACGCGTGGCGGCGGGCTTTTTGCTGACCAGCGGTCTGTGCGCAGCCTTGGCACCGTGGATGGTGGAGGCCGGGGATGGGCTCTTTTACGCTTGGCTCATGGTGTGGGGGTTGAGCGTCTCATCCGACTCGCCCCAGTTTTCGGCGCTCACGGCTCGAAACGCACCACCGCATGCGGTGGGCAGCGTGCTGACGCTCACCAACAGCATTGGCTTTGCCATCTCTATTGTGAGCATTGAGTGGATGTCCCATCTGCTGCAGCGCTGGGCTGTTGCAGACTTGATGCCCATCCTGGCGTTGGGCCCGGCGCTGGGTCTTTGGATGCTCAGGCCGCTGCTGCGGGAAAGCCCCCAACGGTGATCGGCCGCTGAGGTGGTGGAGACGAGGAGGATCGAACTCCCGACCTTCGCATTGCGAACGCGACGCTCTCCCAGCTGAGCTACGTCCCCTGACCAGCAAAAAGTGTAGCGCAGGCCTCAGCGCATGTCCTGCTCGCGCAGCACCTGGCTCCACAACTCCCGGCCCTTCGTGTCCCAAGAGCGCAGCGTCAGTGTGCGTTGGCCGCGGGTGCCGCCCACGTCCAGGGTGCAGAAGTTGCGCTGGTTCACGAAGGTGCCCGCCACGTGCAGTGCGGGGTGCTCCGGCTTGGCATTGCGGCCTGCGCCGGCGGTGGTGGGCGAACAGGTGAGTTCATGCAAGGGGTAGGTGCCCGCGCGGGGCAGCCGCAGGAGTTCGGTGTGGTGGCGGTCACCCGAGGCGATCATCACCCCACGGATGCCCTGGTCCTGCAGCCACTTGAGGAACCCATCGCGCTCGGCGCGGAAGTTGTGCCAGCCCTCAAATCGCTGGGGGTCGTTGAGCACCTGGCTGCCGCTCACGATCACCTTGAAGGTGGCCGTGGAGGCCAAGAGCGCGTTCTTGAGCCATCGCATCTGGCCTGCGCCGAGCATGGTCTTGTCGGGGTTGTCGCGGTCACGGTCGCTGTCGCGGTGGTAGCGGCCGTCCAGCAGAAAGAACTCGATGTCGGACTCCATGAAGGATCCGAACACGCCGGGTACCTCGGGCAGCCCCCAGCTGCGGTTGGCCCACTGCCGCTTGAAGATGTCCAGCGCTGCCCCCTTCAAGGAAAAACTGCTGTTGGCATCGTTGGGGCCGAAGTCGTGGTCGTCCCAAGTGGCGACGTGGCGGCCGGTGCGCAGCAGGGCCTGCAACTCGGGCAGGGCGCGGTCATGCCGCCAGCGATAGGCCATGCCTTCCGCGCTGGTGTAGTCGTTCTCCCGGTAGTAAACGTTGTCGCCCATCCAGACGGTGAGGTCGGGCTTGGCTTGTGCCATGGCCCCGAAAATCTCGTAGTCGCCGCCATACGGTGTGCCATCGCGGTCGCGTGCGGGTTCGTTGATGTAGGTGCAGGAACTCAGCATCACGCGGGTTTCAGGGGCGTGCACCCCCTGGCGAAACTGCCATCGGGCATGGGTGCGAAACGAAAGGGCCACGTCTTGCGCACGCCCGTCGACCAGGACGCGGTAACCGTAGGCCTGGCCAGCCTCCAACCCGGTGAGGCGGGCCACGGCGGTGCCCGGCGCCACCTGCGTGTCGGTTTGCACCCGCACGCGGCGCACGGCGCCCGCCGCCGGGTTCTGCGTGGGCGCCGTACCGGCAGCCAAGGGCCAGAACTCGAGTTCCACGGTACCGGGCCGCTCGGTCAGCACCCAGATCGAGGCGTTGTGCATGTCCACATCACCCACCATAGGGCCTGCTCGCAGTGCGTTGGGCGCCTCGGCGGTGGATGCAGGGGATCCCGACCGTTGGGCGTGCGCAGGCAGCGCCACCACGAGGCCGGCCAAGGCCACAAAAAGGCTCAGTACCGTTACGATCTTGCTCATGAACACCATGACTCCCGAGGGCTACAGCCGGGCCTACAACAACCGCCTGCTGGTGCCCGACTTTCAGAACATCTTGCGATTATGGGATGAGGAGTCGGCTCAGGCCCGCCAGGCCCTGGAGCACCAGGGGCTGGGCCACTGGAACCTGGCGTATGGGCCGCGGCCGCTCAACACGCTCGATCTCATCCAGCCGGCACAGGCCGGGGGTGGGGCGGGTGCGCCCATCCTGGTCTTCATCCACGGGGGTTATTGGCGGATGCTCGACAAGTCCGCTCAAACCTTCATCGCGCCGCGCTTGAGCCAACGCGGCGCCATGGTGGTGATTCCGAACTATTCCCTGGCCCCCAGCGTGGGCCTGGAGGACATCAGCCTGGAGATTGCGCAGGCCTTGGCATGGGTGTGGGCCCACGCGCGCCAATGGGGCGGTGACCCCCAGCGCATCGTGGTGGCGGGCCATTCGGCCGGCGGGCATCTCACGGCCATGGCCTTGAGTTGCCAGGCCGACGTGCTGGGCCGCGCCATGGGCTTGAAGCTGCCGCGTCAACTGAGCACGCGCGGCGTGGCCATTTCAGGTTTGTTTGATTTGGCGCCACTGGTGCATTGCGATTGGCTGATGCCCGACATCCGGCTGACGCCGGAGTCGATTCAGCGGCTGAGCCCTGTGCGGTGGTCGGCGCCCAGAGCCTGTGGCCTGACGGTGGTGGCCGGGGAATTGGAAAGCGAGGAGTTCCACCGACAAAACCGGTTGCTTGAGCAAGCCTGGGGAACCACGGCGGTTCAGCGGGTCGAGCCGATTGCGCAGCGCAACCACTTCAGCGTGCTGCTGGACCTGATGCACACCAACAGCCGCTTGAGCACCCTGATTGATCAGGCGCTGGGCCTGCCGGCGTGAAGCCAGCGGCCATGGTGGTCCGTGCTATAGGGGTCGAGGTCCCGATAGGCTTTCACTAAGCTCAGGATTGAGCGATTCCATTGGAAGGGGTTCGCATCTCACGGTATCGTATCGGGGTTGTCCTGGATAAAGTGTCCAAGACACAGCACCTCAACCCCAATCAATGGAGATGGACTCGATGGGACTCAAAGGTACCAAGACCGAGCAGAACCTGAAGGACGCCTTTGCAGGCGAATCCCAGGCCAACCGCCGCTACCTCTACTTCGCAAACAAGGCTGACGTTGAAGGCCAGAACGACGTGGCAGCGCTGTTCCGTTCCACCGCTGAAGGTGAGACCGGCCACGCCCACGGCCACCTGGAATTCCTGGAGCAGGGTTCTGGTGACCCGGCCACCGGCCTGCCCATCGGCAGCAGCCGCCAAAACCTGATGGCCGCAGTGGCTGGCGAAACGCACGAGTACACCGACATGTACCCGGGCATGGCCAAGACCGCTCGCGACGAAGGTTTCGACGAGATTGCCGATTGGTTTGAGACGCTGGCCAAGGCCGAGCGTTCGCACGCCAACCGCTACCAGAAGGCACTGGACGCCCTGGTCGACTGATCAGAGCAGCTCTTAGCCTGCAGGAAGGGGCCCAGTGCCCCTTTCTTGTTCCTACTGTCCCGTTTGCAAGACCCCTAACCACCCACACATCCATCATGAGCAGAGAAGGCAGCCTAGAAGCGCCCACCCGGCACCCCATCGACTGGCAGAACCCCGAGTTCTACAACGAAGAAAAGTGCTTTGACGAGATGGAGCGCATCTTCGACATCTGCCACGGTTGCCGCCGCTGCGTGAGCCTGTGCCAGAGTTTTCCCACCTTGTTCGACCTGGTGGACGAGGGCCCCACGGGTGAAGTGGACGGGGTAAAAAAGGCCGACTACTGGAAGGTGGTTGACCAGTGCTACCTGTGTGACCTGTGCTACCTGACCAAGTGCCCCTATGTGCCGCCGCACGAGTGGAACCTGGACTTCCCGCACACCATGCTGCGCGCCAAGGCGATCAAGTTCCAAAAGGGTGAACTCAAGCGCGGCGAGAAGTTTTTGGCCTCCACCGATGTGCACGGCCAGTTCGCCGGCATCCCCATCGTGGTGCAGGCGGTCAACGCCGTCAAGAAGACCAAGTTCGCCCGCCAGGTGATGGATTCGCAACTGGGCGTGCACCCCGATGCATGGATGCCTGATTTGGCCTCCGAGCGCTTTCGCTGGAGCGCGCCCAAAGCCCGCTACAAGCAGGTCACCAACGGCGAGCGCACCCTGGGCAAGGTGGCAATCTTCTCCACCTGCTATGTGAATTACAACGAGCCCGGCATCGGGCACGACCTGCTCAAGATCCTTGACCACAACGAGATTCCATACGTGATCGTGGACAAGGAAAGCTGCTGTGGCATGCCCAAGCTGGAGCTCGGCGACCTGCAGTCGGTGGCCCAGAGCAAAGAACAGAACATTCCGGTGCTGGCGCGCTACGCCAAGGAGGGCTACCAAATCCTGTCAGCCGTGCCCTCGTGCACGCTGATGTTCAAGCAGGAGATCCCGCTCATGTTCCCGGGCTGCGCCGATACGCAGGCCGTGAAGAAGGCGATGATGGACCCCTTCGAGTACCTGATGCTGCGCAACCGAGACGGCCTCTTGAAGACCGACTTCAAGACCGCCCTGGGCAAGGTTTCGTACCACATCCCCTGCCACGGCCGTGTGCAGAACATCGGCAAGAAAACCGAAGAGATGTTCAAGCTCATTGGCACCAAGGTCGATGTTCAGCTCAACACGGTGGAGCGCTGCTCGGGCCACGCCGGAACCTACGGCGTGAAGAAGGACTACCACAAGGTGGCCATGAAAATCGGCAAGCCCGTCTTCCGGGCCATGGCCAAAGACAACCCCGACTTCATCTCCAGCGATTGCGCCCTGGCCGGGCATCACATCGCCCAGGGCATGAAGGAAGCCGGCACCCCCGCGCAGGCCTTGCAGCATCCGCTGAGCCTGGTGCGCCGTGCCTATGGCATGGCTTGATTCAACAACAGGAGTTCACAACATGACGACCATCGCACGCGATAGCCTCATGACCCTTGAGGCGTACTCGAAGATCCGCAAGGCCAGCCGCGCCGAAGCCATCGCCCACCGTAAGCTGCGCAGTGTGCAGCTGGGCGACCACATCACGCTGCAGTTCGAGGACGAGCTGACCATCCGCCGCCAGATCCAGGAGATGCTGCACATCGAAAAGATCTTCGATGAAGAAGGCATCACCAGCGAGATTGAGGCGTACGCACCGCTGATCCCTGATGGCAGCAACTGGAAGGCCACCATGCTGCTGGAGTACCCGGATGTGCACGAGCGCAAGCGCGAGTTGGCCCGGCTGATCGGCGTGGAAGACCGCATGTTCATCGAAGTCGAAGGCCATGGCCGCGTGTACGCGATTGCCGACGAAGACCTCGACCGTGAGAACGACGAGAAGACCTCGTCGGTGCACTTCGTGCGTTTCGAGTTCACCAAGGACATGCGCGACGCCATTCGCGCCGGCGCCGCTGTCAAGCTCGGCTGCGATCACACCAACTACCCCGCACATGTGGGCATTGCCCCGGACACCCTGGCCAGCCTGGCCGGTGACCTGAAGTGAAAATGGGGTCGGAGTCATTTTTCGAGACGTCCGCTCTCCTTGCAGCAAAAAATGACTCTGACCCCATTTTGAGAACGCGCGTATGAGCCTTGTTGAACTCCTTGTGAATGCCTGGTTGGCCCTGGCGCTGGCGTTTACGGGGGTTTGGCTGTTGCAGTTGCGAACGGGCAATGCGGGCGAGGTGGACGCCGTTTGGGCTTGGACCTTGGGCTTGCTGGGCCCTTGGTTTGCCTGGCACTCGACGGCAGAGCCCCTGGTTCGGCTGATGATTGCCGTGATGCCGTTGGTGTGGGGCGTGCGCTTGGGGGCTTTTTTGTGGGCGCGCAACCACGGCAAGCCTGAAGACGGCCGCTACGCGCAGCTGCGGCGCGAGTGGGGCGATCAAGCGAACTACAAGATGTGGCGGTTCTTCCAGGTGCAGGTGGTGTTTTCGCTGCTGATCGCCTTGGGGCTGCTGGTGGCCAGCCGGCGCGACACCCCGGTGCCCCCGGGCTTGATCCTGCTGTCGGCCGGCATTTGGGTCGTCTCCATCCTGGGCGAAGCGCTGGCCGATGCCCAACTTGCGGCCTTCAAGCGCAACCCGGACAACAAAGGCCGCGTGTGCCGCCAGGGTCTGTGGGCCTGGTCACGCCATCCGAACTATTTCTTCGAGTGCCTGCACTGGGCTGCGTACGTGCCGCTGGCCTGGGGGGCGGAGGGTTTCGCACTGGCCCTGCTGCCACCGGCCGTCATGGCCTTTTTGCTGCTCAAGCTCTCGGGAATTCCGGCCACCGAAGCCCAGGCCGCCCGAACCCGGCCCGAGTATGCCGAGTACATCCGCACGGTCAGCCCCTTGATACCCTGGCCGCCCAAGAAGCGCGCCTGATGAGGCATAGTCGCCGGCCATGAGCACACCCTTGGCCCCCATGACGCCGCCATCGCACACCCCGCCCCTGGCGGCCCGCCTGAGCACCGCCTTGATCGACGCCTGCGAGCGGGGCTTGCTGCCCGATGCCTTGGTGCGCGCGGGCATGCGCAGCCTGATGAAGCAGCGCCTGTTGGATGAGGGCCTGGAGCAACCACCCTTGGCTGCGGAGCGTCTGGCCGCTTTGGTGGAGGAGCTGCGCCAAAGTCCGATCGCCAAGGAAACCGATGCGGCCAACGAGCAGCACTATGAGGTGCCTGCCGAGTTTTTTCACCTGCACCTGGGCCCGCGCCTGAAGTACTCCTGTGCGTGGTACGAAACGGGCCAGGAGAGCCTGGCCGAGGCGGAAGAGGCGATGTTCAAGCTCTATGCCCAGCGCGCCGGGCTGGACAACGGGCAACGCATCCTGGACCTGGGTTGCGGCTGGGGCAGCATGAGCCTGTGGATGGCCGAGCGCTTCCCGGGCTCTCAAGTGGTGGGCCTGTCCAACTCGCACGGCCAGCGGGCGTTCATCGAGGCGCGCGCCCGTGAGCGCGGCTTGGCCAACCTGACCATCCTCACGGCCAATGTGGTGGATGCGGAGTTTCCCCTCCAGGGCGTGCAGGCCCACTTTGACCGCGTGGTCTCGATCGAGATGTTCGAGCACATGAAGAACTACCAAAGCCTCTTCGCCAAGGTGGCCTCCTGGATGAACCCCGGCGCCGTGGCCCTGGTGCATGTCTTTGCCCACCGCACACTGGCCTATCACTTCGAGGTGAAGGACCAGAGCGACTGGATGACCCGGTACTTCTTCACCGGCGGCATCATGCCCAGCGCCGACCTTTTCCTGCACTTTCAAGACCACCTGAAGGTACAGCGGCGCTGGTGGGTGGATGGCCGTCATTATGAAAAGACCTCCAACCACTGGCTGGCCGGGATGGATGCGGCCCGCGATCGCATCCTGCCGGTGTTTGAGCAGGCGTATGGGAAGGCCGATGCAGCACGCTGGTTCCAGCGCTGGCGCATGTTTTACATGGCGGTGGCCGAGCTCTTTGGCTACGACCAGGGGCGCCAATGGGGCGTGGTGCACTACCGGTTTGAGAAGCGATGACGCAGGGTGTTGAACGCGAGCGCTAGGGCCGCAGACACCTGGTGCGTTGGGGACTGGCGCTTGGTGTGGCTGCTGCCGCACAAGCCTGTGCGCCAGTACGGGCTCAGACCCCAGAAGGCCCCGTCCAACAGCGCCAGTTTTCTGGCCGTGCGCTGCACGCCGAGACCGGCCAGTGGCTGTATACGGAGCTGCACCAGCAACAACTGCGCGGCGGGCGCTGGGTGGCCGGCACGATCCGATACGTTTCCCCACAGGGGGTGTTGCTGGGCGAAAAGCGCTTGGAGTTCGGCCGCGACCGCTTTGTCCCCCTGATGCGCACGGTGTATCCGGCCTTGGGCGAGGAGGAGGCCATCACCGAGGTGGGCGAAACCACCGTGAAGATGGAAACCGCCAAGGCCGGCCAGCGCAAGACGCGCGAGGTGGCCCGGGTGTCAGGGTTGGCCGTGGACTCCGGCTTTCACGTCTTCGTGCAGGAGCGGCTGGAGGAGTTGGCCAGTGGACGAACGGTGGCCATGCAACTGGGTGTGATCAGCCAGTTCGACCACTTTCGCTTTCGCATCCGGCGCGCAGAGCCCGCTCAATCCGGCGTACTCAGGCTGCTGGTAGAGCCTGATTCGATGCTCAGGCTCTTGGTGCCCACCGTACGCTTGGCCTACGACCTGCGCAGCCGAGACATGCTGGAGTACGAAGGCCTGTCCAACCTGGTGGACCCACAGACGCGCAAGGCGCCTGTGGTTCGCATCACCTACGACTACGCGGGCTGATCCTCAGTCAAACTTGTCCAGGACCGCGCCGGCACTGGCACTGGCCGCATTCTTGGCGAACTTGGCCAGCACACCACGGGTGTAGCGCGGTGCGGGCTTTTTCCAAGCCGCCCGGCGTTGAGCGAGTTCTGCATCGCTCACATTCACTTGCAGCAGCCACTGGTGCGCGTCAATGGTGATGGAGTCGCCCTCCTGAACCAGGGCAATGGTGCCGCCTTCGTAAGCCTCGGGGGCCACATGGCCCACCACCATGCCCCAGGTGCCGCCGCTGAATCGGCCATCGGTGATCAGGCCCACGCTCTCGCCCAGGCCTTGGCCGATCAGGGCGCCGGTGGGCGCCAGCATTTCGGGCATGCCCGGGCCACCCTTGGGCCCCAGGTAGCGCAGCACCATCACGTCGCCCGCCTTGATCTTGCCGTCCATGATGGCCGCCAGCGCTGATTGCTCGTCGTCGAACACACGGGCCGGCCCGGTGATCACCGGGTTCTTCAGGCCGGTGATCTTGGCCACGCAGCCTTCGGGGCTGAGGTTGCCCTTGAGGATGGCCAGGTGCCCCTGTGCGTAGATGGGCTTGCTCACCGGCAGGATGACATCTTGGTTCGGGTCCAGGTCGGGCACATCGGCCAGGTTTTCAGCCACCGTCTTGCCGGTGATGGTCATGCAGTCGCCATGCAGCAGGCCGTGCTTGAGCATTTCCTTCATCAGGGCCGGAATGCCGCCGGCGCGGTGCAGATCAATGGCCAGGTACTTGCCGCTGGGCTTGAGGTTGCACAGCACCGGAATCCTCTTGCGCATGCGCTCGTAGTCGTCGATGGTCCAGTCGACGCCCGCGCAGTGGGCAATGGCCAGGTAGTGCAGGATGGCGTTGGTGGAGCCCCCCGTGGCCATGATCACCGCCACTGCGTTTTCAATCGCCTTCTTGGTGACGATGTCCTTGGGCTTGAGGTCCTTCTTCACCGCCTCAACCAAGATGGCTGCGGCCTTCTTGACGCTGTCCACCACCTCGTCTTCCACATTGGCCATGGTCGAGGAGTAGGGCAGGGACATGCCCAGGGCCTCGAAGGACGAAGACATGGTGTTGGCGGTGTACATGCCGCCGCAGGACCCACTGCCCGGAATGGCGCGGCGCTCGATTTCGCAGAAGTCTTCTTCGCTCATCTTGCCGGCGCTGAACTGGCCCACGGCTTCAAACACGCTGACGATGTTGAGGTCCTGGCCCTTGTACTTGCCCGGCAGGATGGTGCCGCCGTACACGTACAGCGACGGTACGTTGGCGCGCAGCATGCCCATCATGCCGCCGGGCATGTTCTTGTCGCAGCCGCCAATCACGATCACGCCGTCCATCCACTGGCCACCCACGCAGGTCTCCACGCAGTCGGCAATCACCTCTCGGCTGACCAAGGAGTACTTCATGCCCTCGGTGCCCATGGCCATGCCGTCGGAAATGGTGGGCGTGCCAAAGAGCTGCGCGTTGGCGCCGGCCTGCTTGAGGCCCTCAACCGCTGCATCGGCCAGGCGCTGCAGGCCGGAGTTGCAGGGCGTGATGGTGGAGTGCCCATTGGCCACCCCAATCATGGGTTTGCCGAAGTCCGTTTCCTTGTAGCCCATGCCGTAGTACATGGAGCGGTTGGGCGCGCGGGCGACGCCCTCGGTGATGTTCTTGGAGCGGCGGTTGCTGGGTGTGCTCATGGGGAGATCGAAGTAGGGCGGGAGGCGCACATTCTAGGTTCCGCTGATAGCATGCAGGCCATGTGGATGCATCCCCAGTTTGACCCTGTGGCCTTGTCGCTTGGGCCCATCCAGGTGCATTGGTACGGTCTGAGCTACCTCCTGGCCTTTGTGCTGTTTATGTGGACGGCGCGGCTGCGCCTGAGGCAGGGCGCCATGGCCGGGCAGGGCTGGACGACCCGTGATGTGGAAGACCTGATGTTTTTCGGGATCCTGGGGGTGATCCTGGGCGGGCGTTTGGGATACGCCTTGTTCTACAAGCCTGAGCTGTACCTGGCGCAGCCCCTGGAGATTCTGAAGGTGTGGCAGGGCGGCATGTCCTTTCACGGCGGGCTTCTTGGCGTCTTGGCCGCCATGGCCTTGTTCGCTCGTCTGCGCCAGCGCTCCTTCTTGCAGGTCACCGACCTGATCGCGCCTTGTGTGCCGCTGGGCTTGGCCAGTGGGCGTTTGGGCAACTTCATCAATGGGGAGTTGTGGGGCAGGGTGGCCGACGCCAGCCTCCCGTGGGCCATGGTGTTTCCACAAAGCGGCGTGATGTTGCCGCGCCACCCATCACAGCTGTACCAATTGCTGCTTGAAGGTGTGTTGCTGTTCGTGTGTTTGTGGCTGTATGCACGGCACCGACGGGGCGTGGGGCAGGTGTCCGGCCTGTTCCTGGTGGGTTACGGAGTCCTGCGTTTTGTGGCCGAGTTCTTCCGTGAGCCCGACGCTTTTCTGGGGCTCTTGGCCCTGAACATGAGCATGGGGCAATGGCTGTGCGTGCCCATGGTGGCGGCGGGGCTGGTGCTGTGGTGGCGCGGCGCGCGCGACTGAAGCGCGGGGTTGAAAGAGCGATGAGACAGATTTTTTTGGATACCGAGACCACGGGTCTAAGCCCCGAGGCGGGCGACCGTGTGATCGAGATCGGCTGCGTAGAGATGGTCAACCGACGATTGACCGGCCAAACACGCCACTACTACCTCAACCCTGAGCGTTCCAGCAGCCCGGAGGCCCTGGAGGTGCATGGTTTGACCGACGAGTTCCTGGCTGACAAACCAAAGTTTGCAGAAATTGCCGATGACTTCCTGGCCTGGCTGCAAGGGGCGGAGGTCATCATCCACAACGCCGCGTTCGACCTGAACTTCCTGAACCACGAGCTCAAGCGCCTGGGGCGTGAGCCGTTCTCGCGCCACGTGCCGGCCGTGACCGACAGCCTGTTGATGGCACGCGATTTGTTCCCTGGCAAGCGCAACTCCCTGGATGCCCTGTGCACACGGCTGGAGGTGGACAACAGCAACCGAACCTTGCACGGTGCGCTGCTGGACGCCGGCTTGCTGGCCGAGGTGTTCATCCGCATGACGCGCGGGCAAGACAGCCTGGTCATCGATCAGGGGCACGGGCATGCACAGGCGCTGGGCGAGCAGAGGGCGGCCACGCAGGATCTGGCGCGCCTGGCCGTGCTGTTGGTGCAACCCGATGACCACGAGCTGGCAGAGCACGAGCGGGTCTTGGCCGAATTGGACAAGGCCAGTGGCAACAAGACGGTATGGCGCGAACTTGTGTCATAATGGAAGGCTTCCGGACGCGAGCAGCGCCACGGGCCGTGGCATCCCCCTGCTCCTGCAGGGTGGGTTTCACTGCCGGGCCCATGCGAACCAAATCCGGGCGGTTAGCTCAGCGGTAGAGCACTGCCTTCACACGGCAGGGGTCGCAGGTTCGAACCCTGCACCGCCCACCAACAAAACATTGACTGAACAAGCACTCACGGCGCCTCACGGTGCCGTTTTTGTTCGTCTCACGATCACTGCCATGTCGTGGCAGGGGCACGGAAGCCCCGGTGTAGCATCAAACGACTGCAGCCATACGTGGGGTCTCATGTCCGGTTTCGAACTCCGCCTCGCCACCATGCAGGATGTTGAGAGCCTGCGCTCTCTGATCGCCGCCTCATGTCGGCAGCTGACGGCGGGTGACTACACCGAAGAACAGATTGAGGCCGCCATCGGCTCGGCGTGGGGCGTGGACACGCAGCTGATTTCTGACGCTACGTACTTTGTGGCCCACTCCGGTCACGAGATCATTGGATGCGGTGGCTGGAGCAGGCGCAGCACGCTGTTTGGGGCGGACGGCGCCAGCGGAAGAAGTGCAGCCGAG
>JACCDW010813614.1_pt1 | contig 29914 bp, 28 predicted proteins | sample 7449781 | NCBI WGS metagenome assembly JACCDW01 (sample SAMN15323449, study PRJNA562643) | freshwater metagenome | isolation source: river surface water | place: USA:Blue River Watershed | collected 2017-08-18
ATGCGAGATGACAAAGACAGCAAAAATCTCTTTGACAATCGATACACTCCTACCCCTCCGCAGATTGCAGAGCTCCGACGCTTGCCTCCTCTGAATCAGCCTGGCTTCGGTCGCTCCTTTGAGTTCCAAGTCGAGATTGCTGGAGATCTCTTTGTGGAACCCACCCTTCTGATTGATCTTCCCTCTTGGCTTCCTCCCCCTCAGGCAGCTCTGAATCCGACGTCACTCATCACGGATGCCTCAGGTGTCTCCTATGGCTATACGAATGGAATAGGGTACTTTCTTTTTGAAAAAATCCAGTTGCTTCAAGACAATATCTTGCTTCAGGAGTTTAGCGGTGACGCACTTTGGGCAACAAGTCGGAGTCGGGGAACACTGAACTCAGCATTTCTAGATAATCGTCTGACAGGTCTTCATTCGGGGTCAGCACTGGAACTGGGGCGGAATGCGACACCTGGACGACTTCGCCTCCCCTTACCTTTATTTGGATGTCAAAGTCTTGATGACGGTGGATTTCCTTCTTGCTGTATACCCCAACAACAATACCGGATTCGTTGTTTTTTGCGAAAGCTAGAAGACCTGGTGGAGGCTTCAGATGGAAGGACGAAGCCAGCTCCTTGGTCACCGCAGGAGGGATCCGGTTGGTTCCTACGATCGAGCGCTTCAGGACCTGCGAGTACATTTTCTACCTTACCCATTCAAGAGATTCAAGCTCCCTCAATTTTGTTAGAAACACGGCACATCTATACCGATGCGGAAACTCGCCTTGCACTCCAGGATCGCAGGAATGAGATCCCCTTTGAGCGCTTGTATGAAAATATCTTCACGCAAAACCAATATGACTATGCTCCTATCGAGCGTGGTGCTGTTGCAGCCATCACACGAAGGCTCGAAGGCACACATCCTGCAGCTCGGATTGTCAACTTCTTCCGTTCCCAAACAGCGCTCCAGAAAAATCAGTTGTGGAAGATTTCCAATGACATCTCTGGCGGACAGTTTTACAACAATCTGAAACTGATTATCGCAGGAAAAGATCGTGAAACGCTCTTTTCACCGCTGGTCTGGAATAAACTTGTGGTTCTTGCCAAAGAAGAACGAGATCCTGGATTGCCCTTGGCGATCATGAACTGGACTGTAGGAGATGTTCGATCCAGACGGCAACCCTTTGCCAGACAACCCGAAGGGAGTGTGAACTTTACAACAGCAGATCGTCCAACTCTGTATCTGGAGTTGAATGATATTGTAATTGGACCCAAGAACTCTGTACTCCATAGTATTGTGGAAACCTGGGCCGCTATGGTCACCGAAAACTATCGAGCAACCTTGTGGTTTGGAAACTAATCTCCAGGATCACTAGATGCTGAGACCACAAAGGGTCTTACGGCGAGAAAAGGGAACACGAAGTTTGGTTCCCTCTTCGATTGAAGCTGCCCTGCAAAATCTTCAGAGTATAATCATTCAGGAACCGAATCCACTTGCGCAACGCCCTGTAAAATATAGACAACTTCAATCTGCGATTGAACAGTCAGATCTGTTTCTTGAAAAGAGTGACGCTGTTCTCCGTTTGCTCCAAGGAAAGCCTGAATGGACTTCTACAGAAACTGCGTTAGCAGCTGTAAGAGATCAAGTCCAGGAGAAACGGAACACCTATCAGGCTCAGATTGCAAAGGTAGAAACGGTTTTGGAACAAGAAGAACACAAACAAGGATTCGAATCACTCAAAGACTACCAAAGGGCACAGCTTCAAGAAAAAGCTCAGCTTCTTGCTCTTCAGCAAGAGGCCAAAACTATTTTCAAACAACGAGGTCCTCTTTGTGATAGTGAAGGCTATTATCAACACACAGGCGAGTGCTGGAGTGATACCCTTCAACAAGTCTTTTTCAATGCGGATGGACTCAAAGAAATCAGTCAACGACACTTGATTGTCTATCCTGATATTGACACACGAACTCTACCTGATGTTCTCTTTGCACCGTTTCTATCTCCTATCGTGGATGATCTAAGCCAAGACCCTCTTTCTGAAGAAGATCAAGCTGCGGTAGAGCAGTATGTTCAAAAGAATCAACTGTTTATTCACGCTCAGAAAGAATGGGTTTCCTTATATCTTCATGAAATCAAAAAACGCTTCCTTCGTCATTATCTTACAGAAGCAACCCGTCGTATTACCTTAGAGACATGCTCTCTCAAAGAACCAGGTCAGGCATCACTCACTGCCATTGCTGCTCTTTCGAAAGAAGCGAAACGGCGGACGCAAGGAAAAGAAGGAATGACCTCTGCGATTCTTGGAAAGCTTGGAGTCTTTGACAAAAAAACCTCAACAGGAGAACAGCTTACAGAATACTATGGGCTCGCATCTCCCTCTCTTGAAAGCTATGCGAAAGGAGAGGCACCGTTTCTCAAGGGAGGAGACACTGGGACGCATACTCTCTTGATGAACCTGTATAATCATATCTTTTTTTCCAATACGCTCTTTTTTTCACAAGAAACCGCTCTGGAGGATATTCAAACCTATATCTATGATGCTGAACAGGCCCTCAAGGACATGCGTGCTGTGTTTTTGATTACAGACATTCGTGAACAAGGGAGTTCAGAGAAAATGAGTGCCCACATGTTTGCATGTTATACCTGTGGAGGAAAAGAGTTTCTCTATGATGATAATGCTGGCTTGATTCCATTTCAGTGGAAGCTCTTCTTCCAGAAGGTCTTTGAACTCGCACCCTCCACTCCAACGCTTCAGTTTGTGACCTACAGGCAAAAAACCCCCAGGATCTATCTTAAAACAGAGTTTTATCCGATCCTAGTCTTCCCTACAACGCCTCCCACCTACGGAGCTGTCTTAGACGGTGTCTATACAGAGATACACTCGTTACCCTTCAAACAAGGAAACATCTCTCTCAGACAAGAACGCATCCAGGATATGACACAGATGGTCTTTGTGTTTCAATCCTCTGTACCTTCCCTCCAGAATACAAACTTTGAGTTTCGCCCTGAAGCTCGGATTGGTCGTCTCCGAGAGGAAAATCTCACTCCGTTCCTTCAAGCCGCAAGTGAAGGACCCGAAGATGAAGTCTTGAGACTTCTTTCCTCTCTGGAAGTTCCTCTGAGCCTCACTGTTCCAGCGCCCAAAACAGGAGTTCCCTATCCTCTGGTGTATCTCGCTGTGAGACGCCAACAGCCCAGAGTTGTAGAGGCCTTGTTGAAGAAGGGATTTGATCCGAACAGTGCGTTGACTACAGGAACAACTGCTCTTATGCTTGCAACAAGCTACAAACGCTTGGATTTGGTTCAGATCTTACTGGTAGCAAAGGCTGATCCAAATCGTGCAGACTCAAAGGGATTCCGAGCCATTCACGCTGCAGTCCTCCAACTGGATCTTCCTATTGTTGAGGCCCTCCTCAATGCTGGAGCTGATCTGAATGCACAAACCAGCACAGGCATGACACCTTTGTTTCTTGCAGCCTCCAAGGACTCTCTGGAACTCGTAACATACTTGTGTCGCAAAGGAGCTGATCCGAGTCTCAAAGGAGCAGCCTTGGAAGGAGATCCTCCGAAACTTCCTGTTCTCGCAGCAAAAGATCCTCTTGTGAGAGCAGCTCTTATGAAATGCAGTCTCCGAAAGGGAGGAACACGGCGCTTGAAGAAACAGAAGAAGAAGACACGAAAGACCCTTCCTTCTCCTTTGTAAATTTGAAAAGTACAGTGGTGGGAGGAACGGTACACCAACAATGAACACGCTTCGCTCACTCTTCTCGTGCTTTGCACCTCGCATTGAGATCCGAATGGGACTCGATGGAAAGCCCAAGTATCATGGCAAAGGCATCTGCAGGCGGTGTGGAAAGTCTACTGCTGATCTGCACAGATGTCCTATTACCAAGATTCCTCTGTCCAGTACTCGCAGCCCTCCTTCGCATTCTTTATGAAGAAATCTCTTTAGAGAGTAGAAGGAGATGGCGGAAGGGTTGGCTCCCAACGAGAGGAATGAAATTCAGAAACTTCCACTTACAAATAAAAAAGGTTCTGGAGCCTTTGGGGAAGTTTTTAAAGTTCTTTACAAAGGAAAGTCTTATGCCATAAAGAAACTGAATCCTGCAGTGCAGAAAAAAGAAGATTTTCTACGAGAAGTTACGATTCACACAGAACTTAGTTCTAACCCTAGCACAAAGAACTCTGTTCCTATTTTGTATGGCGCCTATGAAAGAGATGGATCTTATTTTATAGTAATGGAATATTTAGAGGGTTTAACTCTCAGAGACCTTTGTACCTCGTATGGAAAACTTCCAAAAGAGACAATTGATTTCATTCTCTCTGACGTGAAAAAAATACTCAAAGCCTTTCATTCAATAGGGATTGTATTTCTTGATTTAAATAAAGACAATATTTTTATTGAAATAGAAAATAATACTATTACAAGTGTAAAACTCATTGATTTTGGTATGTCAAAGAAAGTCGGTGATCCAGGGTGGGAAGAGAATGAAACAGTAAATGAATCAATGAATTGGGAACGATATACTTCTCTTACGGACTCTCTTTCATATTGCGAACAACCAAAAAAAGGTGGTTCTGCAAAAAAAAAGAAACGCACAAGGAAAGTGACACGAAAGACCCTTCCTTCTCCTTTGTAAATTTGAAAAGTACAGTGGTGGGGAGAACGGTACACCAACAATGAACACGCTTCGCTCACTCTTCTCGTGCTTTGCACCTCGCATTGAGATCCGAATGGGACTCGATGGAAAGCCCACCTATCGTGGCTTGGGCATCTGTGGGCGGTGTGGAAAGCCTGCTGATGGGCACAACTGTCCCATTACCAGGATCCCTCTGTCCAGGCCTCGCACCCCTCCTGCGGAGTCACAATAGGACTGTTCACAAGCCCCGTAAACCCCTGTTCAGTAAGATAGTCTGTCACATTCCGATTGTATTTGTCCAGAAACTTCGTGACATTGCGAGCCAAGACAAACAGAGTGAGTTTGAGGGGGTCACTGACCACCGCATACTCATACTGATCTTTTACAACAGGACCGAGTTGGTACACCCAATAGGGTGCAGGAAACTCTGTGGTCTGAAGATGAACTGTGAGTTTGCCTGGCTGAGCCGAGTCCTCGGCGGAGGCCCATCCAAAAATCTGACGCTCAGGTCCCGTGACATTGTATTGACGCTCCCGATTCCAGACACTGATCGTCTTGTTCTCGTTGAGTCCATAGTCTGCGGTATCACAAAAGGAACTATTTTCAAAGGTGGCATCCACAAAGAGATCAGAATAGATCTGATACCAACGACCCAGGTACTGTGTTTGATTGAGCTCTGAAACTTGAGAGTATACGATGCCAAAGAGGGATGCAAGCAGAAGCAACATTCTACGAGAACTTTGTTTCCAGCATTTAGGTAGAATGGAAGAGCTAACGGACGCAGAAAAGGCGTACATAGCCTTTGTTGAAACGCCAACCCCACTTCGAACAAAGCAAGACATAGCAGACTCTCTCATCATATTCCCCAGTAGTACCTATGATTCAAAGGGCCGTATTGATACATCTCGCAACTATTTTTTTGGAACCTTTCAGTTCTCTGCCAGAACTCTTTCTGGAACAGAATCAGCCATCTCTCTTCTTCAAACCACACCACAGGAAGAGCGCATCCGTGTGCTTGACAAAACAGTGGAGGCAATGATGACCTATCTTCCTACACTTCAGGTTGAGATACCGAAGGCTCCACCGGAATTGACAGACTCTCCTACGCAAGAGAGATTTCTAAGACATCTCCTTCTGAATCGGGACAGATTGCTTCGAGGCCCCCCGAATGAATCTGAGCATACAATCGATCCAGACAAAGCCCAGGCGTGGGTTGCAGCACAGATCACACCTGAACGACAACGAATCGCCGCTCTGTTGCTGAGCCACATTCGCTACATTTCTCACAGAGAGCTTCTAGACGCTCTTCAAAGCTGTGTTCAGTCTGCTCTGCGCCTTCTAACTCCAGGACTCCCTGTTGTATTTCTTGTCGGAACCCCAAAGAAATCGAACTATTATATTTCTCTGCTCTTTGCTCATTTTTGGTTGGAAGCAGGTGGACCGATTGATGGAGTGTTTCAGTCGTTTGCAAACATAAAAGGGTTGCATCTCGCAGCAAACTTTCTTGACATTGATGACATGACCTATTCTGGAAATCAAACGGATGGTGACTTGCGCTTAAGTTACAAAACCTATGTACAAGGATATCGTGATCTTGTTCGGGCGAAGCTGTCTGGAAATCCTGAGTACAATCGCACCTACATGTTTCTTCCACGATACCTCATTGAAACATCACTTGATGCGATTGGCTTTCGGTATCTTCTTGTAAGAGCGTTTATGAGTGAAGCAAGTTATCAGAGATTTTCATCCCAAGCAGGCTTGCGTATGCCAGTTACCATTGTAACGCATGAGAGGATCCCCTTGTTGCCTGGCGTCTCTCCGAGAGACAAACAGCTTCTTGAAGCCACCTTTGGTACAGAACCTCCAGCGACAACTGTCTATTTCAATCACAAAGTCGCAGATCCACCCTCTACATATTTGCATGTCATCTCACAAGGGATTGTTCCAGAACGAATGGTAGCCCATAATACCGATGGGGTTCCTGTAGATCCCTCTCTGAACAATGGTATACAAGGAACAGGAGCCACATTTCTTCCATTTGTTCGTCATTGTGAGGATGGATCTCATTTGATTCCGTCTCGCACACACCCTGACTTTTGGGAGTTGCCTGATCAGTACCGGTGCCCGTTTGCCTGGTACAAATCACTCAACTACAATGCGCCAAGTGGTGGAACACGAAAAAGGAGATTGTCCTCTCATTCAAAGTCTGTGAGCCATCGGAACTTGGGATCCAGGGCAAGGCAGAAGGCGAGAGCAATCGCTCGTTCTTCCAGAGGCTCACGAACAGGTTTCCGCAGAAGAGCTTCTAAGAAGTTCTGATTCGTTCGTTGCGCATAGGCCACAAACTCTTCAGGAGATTTTCCTGAATGTCCAATCTTCCGCTTCAGAAACTCTTCACGCAGTGTATCTACAGACACATAAGGTCTATGAGTTGCCTTGGGACGGATTCGTTTCTCTTTGGGTGTATTGAAAGCTTTTTCGACTGCGGCCAGATACCGATTGGCCACCAAGACTGGATCTTCCTTCCATTCAATCGCTCGGGTATGATTGAGAATCTTAAAATACTCAATCACTTCCGATTCTGAGGCACATTTCTTCTCTACAACTAAGACATCAAAGTCCTGTATCTCGGACTCTTTGATGAGACTGTGACGGTGTTGTCCGTCAACAACAAAGGAAAGGATCTCTTCCGTTTCATCCTCTTCTACAGGATAGGTTACAATATGAAACGGCTTCAAATCCAGACTTTTTACGCCATGCTTTAAGGAATGTGCGATCGCCTGCTTGTGTTCTTGATTTAAGATTCGATTTCCTTTCCAAATCGGAATCTTTACAAGGTCACGAGCAGGCATTTTCCGAAGAACACTGCCATCCGAAAAGAGATGAAGATGACTCTTGGGAGGTGGCGGTGGTGCTACACGACGAGGAGCAAGTGGAGGATCCATAGTTGCATACAATAGTTTGGGGAACAGCCTCAATTTTTCCGTGTCTTCTTCTTTCCTTTGCGTTTGCGCCGTGTTTTGCGTTTTCCTCCAACAGCAAGAGTCTCACCAGGCTGGAGAAAGTCAAACTCATTGGTGGAGGGAGGAGGCTTCGGAGCAGGTTTCTTGAAAAACTTTGCGTAGGCTCCTAAGGATCCTTTCAACACAGGTTCTGGCGCAAAGGGAACAATCGGCACACCTGTAAAATAATCCAATACCTTTTGAACCTCATTTCTGGTCATGTAGTCCACTTTTGCAAGAATGTCTCTTTTGGGCATCAGTTCCAACGCCCTTTGGACAACAGCCTCAAGCGCTTTGTTTTTCGCTTGGGCTTGGGCTTGGATTTGTTCCAGTTCAGATCTTGCGTCAAATCGTGGATCTCTCACTTTCATTCGTCGTGCCACCTCTTGTTTCGCTTGGGAGAGCGATCTATGAAGTGCCTCATAGGAAGCGATAAACTCAGACAGACGAGAATCAGAGGATCCAAAGAGTTTTGAAAGGGCATACACGGTTCTGAAGGCTGTCGTGGGAGTGTCTGTGTAGAAATAAGGCGGTCGAGCATTGAGTTTCCATTCTACATTTTCAATCCCTCTCAAGCTACCACGGATCTCCTCTTCATGAGTTCGCTCCCTAGTCTTATTTCGATTCTCGATCGCAAGACGGTTTTTCTCCAGATTCTGTTTGAATCCTGTATTGATCGCCTTTCGAAACAACGAGCGCAGATTGCTATTGTCTCCTCGCTCAAAGATATAGGTAGGATAGTTTGTTTCATGAGCACTGTGATTCTGGAGAGCATAAGAACGGGTTGCAAACAGATCTGTTTCAAAGAAATAGACGGACTCCCAACACGCTGGCAAGAACACATAGAGTAAGATCTGCTCGTCTTTTCCAATCCGAGCTGTATTGTGTTCATTGCTAAAGCCTGTTTCTGTTCGTTTGGACAAAGAGAGAATATAGTCAAGAGATTTTTCCCAGAGCGCAGTGGAGGTGAAGCAGGGCACAACAGGCATTGTACTTTGAAGTCCCGCAAAGGCTCCGAGAGGAGCTGTAAGTCCCAACTGTTTGCTTGTGTGCCAAAATCGCTTGTATCCAAGACTTGTTCCAAAGAACAATCGGTTGGGATGTGCTTGTGCTCCTTTCAAGAAGTTGCTTTCCCAACGAGACACACGATTCACATCTGCATCTAGTGTTTTTGCACTGGTTTCATAGTCACTGATTGCCCAGAGCGTATCAGCATCTCGCATGAAGACAGGGACGGTTGGAAAGTCAAAGAAGGCTCGGAGACGCATGCACCGTAAAATATCACCATTGACTTTTCCATCCTCTCCTTCGTAATACGGCCATCTCACAACGATGAGATGAACGGCAGGATTTTCTAAGAGAGAGGTTACTTTTCTTGTCTCAAGCACACGAATCGTAAAGGCATCCGTATACAGTACAATCTTCCACTTTGAAAAGAGAGAGTCTTTCTCTTCAATCGCTTTCGAATAGAGAGAAATCCCAAGCAGATACGGGTTTGCTTCGAGATCAACTTCCTCATACGGAATGTAAAAGGAAAACGCAAAGACACCCTCTACATCTGACGGAAGGTCTCGGAGAACCCGAAAGCTTCCTTGATAGGGATCGTCTGATCGTTCAGAGAGCGGGCGCTCCATCTATTCGTTCTAAAGAATTCCAAAGGCCAGATAGCAGACAGCCCATGGCAGGGTCCTTCCAGCGTCCTTCTGGAGACATTACAACCCTCTTAGATCTTGCAGATCGAGATGCACAAGACAACGCCTACTTTCCTCTCAACGCAAAGGTGAGCTGGTTCACACGCAGCTCAGAACGGCGCTTCATGCCTTACACACCTGTTCTTCAAGATTTCCAATACAGAGGTCCAGCTGGCTTCGGACAGCGCTTCTCCTTTGATATTGCTGCGCAGACCTCTGGAGATCTACTCTTAGGAGCTGTCCTTCAACTCCAACTGACCAGTTGGTTTGATCCGACAACGGTTCTCAATCTTCAAAGCCAAACCTATCTGTATCAGACGCCTTCTGAAGCATGGTACTATACCAATGCGATGGGACAAATCTTACTTCAGAAAGTGGAGCTTGAAATCGACGGAAAGACGATTGAAACGGTAGATGGGGATCTCGCAACTGCCTTTAGTGTTTTGTATCCGGATCTCAATACACAGACAGGCCCCTCCTGTGATCATTTAGGGATCGCATCCTTGGCCCAGCTCCAGACTTGGCCTTCGTATCGTGTCTTTCCCACGGAGACAGGATTCATTCATTGTCTCCTCCCTCTGTTTTTCCAGCGCACACGCATGAAGGAAGGACTTCCTCTTGTCGCTTGTCGTGAAGGAACTGTTCGGATTCATGTGACGCTGAGACCTTTTGTGGATGTCATTCGTCAAGCCCGAGGCTTTCGCAGCAGTTGTGACGCAACCCCCATCAATACAAGTATCACTCTCTTAGATAAATCGTTGCCGTTTACACGAGTGATTCCTACACAAACAAGTGATGCAGAACCCATGCTCCAAGCTGTAAGACTCGTGACCTGGGGTGCTATGCTGGATGGTTCGGTTCGTTCTGCCATGATTCGCCAACCCTTTGAGATTCTTCACCGCTCAATCCAAACCTTTTTCTTCGAAGAGCCTTTAAAATATGTCGTCGCAAAACCTACCCAAGAAAATCTCATCCGGATTCAACTCCCCCTGGAAGCCAATCATCCGATTGAAGAGATTCTCTGGTTTGTCCGTCGCAAAGATGTCGCCAATAACAACGAATGGACAAACTGGTCCTCTGTCTTAAACAAGGATGTCAATCCAACCTACAATCCCCGACAGAGCATGGTGGTCGCAGCAAAGATCCAAGCCAACGGCATTGATGTTGTGGAGGCAGAAGGTGAGTTCTTCCGCCAACTCATTGCAAGACATCATCGGGGCGGGATTGTTTCCTACAATCAGTTCCTCTATGGGTATCCCTTTGGCAGATGGCCTGGAGATGTTCATCAGCCTACAGGAACGATTAACGCTTCTCGTCTTCAGAATCTCCGGTTAACCCTGGATGTTCGTCCTCCTGTTGGAGCAGACGGTGCTTCTGCCTCCTGGGAAGTGAAGGTCTTCTGTGTGGCCCTCAACTGGCTCCGTTTCCAGAATGGCATCGCCAATCCGATCTTCACAGACTAAGCATAAAATTGAAGGGTGTCGACTTGCTTGGATGCGTACACACCCACTCAAGCTCTCTACCATGTTCCGCTTCTGTACCAAGGCAACGGCAGCAGTTCCGCCAACGGATCTGCCCTCGTTTCCCAAATATATGGGAGCAGGCTGCGTCTTCACAGACGGAAAGCATATCCTCGCAGGGTATCAGCCTCACAAAGCCAAGCCTGGCATCAACGGAATCGGTGGACACAAGGAGTCTGGAGAAACCTATCTTCAGACAGCCTTTCGGGAGACAGTCGAGGAACTGTTCCATGTGGAAGCGTCTGTGATTCCTCCGAAGCTCATTCCAACTCTCATTCAGAAGCTTGTGCCCACACGAGTGAAGCTGAAGAACGACTATGTTCTTGTTCACTTCACCCTAGATCAGCTTCTTGTCTTCTTGCGGCTTGTCAAGGCCTCAGGACTCACTTCTCCTCTCTTTGCCACGATGCCCCTTACACTCCTGGATCTTCTTCAGAAGCGGCGGCACGATCCGAAGGCAGAAGTGGCTATCCTGTGTCTCCTTCCTGTGATGAAGCATCCGCTCGCAAAGAAAGGAAAGGAGTTTGTGACTCCCTACTTCGTGAAGGACTTGTGGGAACTCTAACTAAAGAACAAACCCCATCTCCGATAGAATGGTGGTGAGTCTCCTCCAGATTATTGCTACAGGTCTTCAAGATGAACGCCTTCTTCCCACCAAAGGAAAACCCAGTGTCTCCTTTTTTCAAAAAGTCTTTGTCAGAGCGGGTCGCTTTACAACAGCATGGGTTCGATTGGACTTCGATACACGACCCAACTTTGGGAGTCAAGCGACGATTACATTGCCCCGACAGGGTCATCTGATCACACGCCTCTACCTTGTGACAACGATGCCTGACATTCTCACACCTCAACTGGAAGCTCGAGCTGCGGCAACAAGCACCTTTCTTGGACCCACCTTTGGCTGGACGAACAGTCTTGGCCACGCCTTGATTCAGTCTGCAACCTTAGAGATTGGAGGCGCTCGTGTAGAGACCTTGAATGGGCGTCTCCTCGAACTCCTCGATGAGTTCAATACTCCTCTGGAAAAGGTCACCTCTATGAATGGGCTCCTTCCTCGGATTCAGAATGGATTTACACCTACAAGCATCGGATGGACTGACTCGCCGACCGTTGCAGTGACTCCCTTGCCTTTCTGGTTCTCTCGGGGAGATCCTGGAGTCGCCTTGCCGATTGATGCGATTAACAATGATCAGGTTCGCTTGAGTGTTTCGTTTGCACCTGTCACTTCGCTCTATGTAAGTTCAGCTCAAAATCCCATTTCCACCCGATCGCAACCTCCAGCGGGGTCTGGATATTTCCCCTTGCTCAACTCTCCCTTTTATCAAACGGGCGGAACACAAACCGTTACGGGCCTTACAGGAAATCCATCTGTCTCCCAACTGGTCACCGATATTTCAGGAAAACGAATGCCTGTCAGCCTGACTCTCGGAGACACCTATGTCCTCGCAGAATATGTCTATCTGGATAAGCCTGAAGCGAATAAGTTCCGCATTTCTGATATTCAATATCCCATTGTCCAGCACTATCTGTTTGAACCCACCGATTCGAATGGATTGCCGAACCTGACGATTCCTCTTCGGGTTCCGAATCCTACACGAGATCTCTTTTTCTTTGCACAGAGGTTTGAAGCCGCTGCGTACAATGCACCCTTTTTAGCCTCACGAGATCTGAGTGGTCTGGGCGTAGCAAATGCTCCTTGGTGGCCTGATGCGACAGGCTTAGATCCTGTGAACCTCGGCTTCTTGGCTCCTGCGTTCTCGACACGGCAATCAGAGCCCATAGACTCCTTGAGTTTGGTCTATGAAAGCAAACTCTATCGGTACAATACCTATGCTCCTGCGTTGTTCCGTAGCTTACTCCCCTCGCTTGTCCAGAAAAAAACACCTTGGATCAATGCCTATTATTACAATCTGCCCTTTGGAATGGAACATGGGATCTTTCCACCGTCTGTCGTAACAGGAGAAGCCAACTTAGACAAGGTAGAAAAAGTGGAGCTTCGTCTCCAGTTCAAACCCTATCTGGGGTCTATGGATCCGAACAATGTCCCTCGCTACATTGTCTATTGCTTTGCAGAGACCTATAACATTCTGCGGATCTATGGTGGCCGTGCTGGAGTCTTATTCCAGTTCTAAGTGAGTTTCCAAACAAGGAACAGTCCAAGAAGACCTACAACTGTATCTACAGTGATATCCAGAAGACCACGAAGAGATCTTGGTGTCATTCCAATGGCAAGTTGCCACATCTCCCAGACCGTATGGAACAGAAGATAGGTAAGAAATGGACTGGAAGACGAATAGACTCCAGAGCGAAGAAGGAGTCCAAAGAAAACACCACTCAAAAAATGATTGACATGCCAGAGATTCAAGTAGAAAAGAGAGGTCTCATTTCCAATCAGATAGCTATCTAGAAACGCAACAACAGAAGATGGAAGCCAAAGATCCCCGCTTCGATACACCCAGCTGTCTTTCATCTAGAAAAGCAGATCAAAAGAAGAATCTAAACCAGCTTTCTATAGATGTCCAGATGAACTCCCTAACGATTGAGAGCACGAACTGTCGCACTTCTCTTTGTAGACTTTGTGCAGATGCTGGAACGGACAAGTCTCCTTACACACTTCATGGACATCGGCATCCCTACACGGCTCCCTATTCCCTGTTCTTTGAACCGCTAAAGCATAGGCCTATCAAGTTTTGTGAGATTGGCGTGTTCCGTGGAGCTTCCTTAGTTGCATGGAGACAGTTCTTTTCCAAAGCTCGGATCTTTGGCTATGATCGGGATGAGCCGAATCTTCAGTACATTGCCTCTCTCGGTCTCCCTGGAACCTTCTTGGGACTCATGGATGCAAGTCAAGAGCCTGATATCAAAGCCAAGTTGGAAGTTGCTGTACAAGATGGTGAACTCTTTGATGTCATTCTCGATGATGCCTCGCATGATCCTCCTGATCAGTGTGCGGTGATTCGGACGGCACTTCCCTATCTCAAACAGGGAGGCTTGTTGATTGTTGAAGATATTTTCAGGGAGCGCTCAATTGAGCTTTATGAGAAGGTTCTCAAAGAAGTCGAGCCCCTGATTAGCTTCCATACTTTCATTGTTTGCGACCATGCCTTACGCTATTCGCCTGGGTGGAATAACGACAAGCTCTTAGTCTTTGTGAAAAACTAATGTCTGCGGCGTGTCTGTTTTCTGTGCTTTCGTTTTTGTTTTCGGGTGCGCTTTCCTCCTGTTGTTGACGCTCGGATCGAAGGAAGTGCAGTTGTAGCGTTTGATCCTGTAGCAGGAACCCCTTCGAGCATCGTTGTATTCCAAAACGCTACAAACTTGGAGTAAATCTTCCTGTGAAGCTCATTGACTCTGGCTAACTGATCTGGATCAATCGGCAACTTATCTTCGGCTCGTCCATTTGTAAATACTTCTCGAAACAGTGTGTTAAACCGCCGTTCACCCAGGGGTAGAAACATCCCAGGCTGATCTGGATCTGCAACGAATGGAAGATGAATCCGATTGGGATTGTCATCTCGAATCTCTTTTCCTCTCCATTCAATCGTTTCGACTGTATACATGAACGGTGAGATATCCTCAGGCTTCGCAGTTCGATTTGCATTTGTTCGTTTGGGGAAGTATCCACATCCACTCCGAGATCGTCGTTCCTCCCGAATGTACTTTGGAAGTGGAGGATGCAGAGAAATGTGCGCAATCTCTTGTTTCTGTCTCCCCTTCACAGGACCACGATTTAAGAGAATGCGAATCGTAATGTTGTCGCATTTTTCATAATCAGCATTCCTCACAAGTTTGCTCTCCAAAAAGGCCCAGGTGGCAGGCCTCCCCCCCATGGCATTCCATTTGGATTCAGGTGGAAACGGCCCATAGCTATAAGTCTTCACAATCTCTTCACTCAGTTCTTCATCGTTTTGCAACGCCTGTAAAAAACGATCAACATAGGCTTGAATGGTTGTCGCAAGCATTCCCCAATCCACAGCAGCATACAGGCTTTTATCTTGATCTCGTTCCCGAAAACAAAGGGTTTCACTCCAAAGCTCTTCTGGACACTCTTTTCGAATACCAGCTGTTCCGTTTTTTTGAAAGGCAGGAACACAGGCTTGATCGCACTGCTCTAAGGCAGGGTCTGCCATTCTAGTTAGAGCTCCAGATTTTGTTCCTCCTCCTCCTCTTGAAGGCTCTCCGTATCGGAAGGCAATGAGACAGTATCAGGTTCATACTCCTCCTCCTGATCAGGTGGCGACCAGATCGAGATGGAAGGCGTGATTCCTAGGCGCCGCCACTTCCGTTCCTGGATCTGATCCTCCAGAGTCTTCACCCTAGGCATAGGACCTACCACAATCGATTGCGTGTCTGTCACCCAGTCTGGAACAGACGAGTCTACAGCTTTCAATCCCTTACACGGAAGGACGACACAGGATTCCCGAAGAATCTGCTCCGGAGTATCGCCCTTCTTCAACCGCTTCAAAATCGCAGCCTCTTCTTCTGCTGCAATCGCTTCCTTCAGTCTAGCTGCGAGAGACATTCCCTGGAAGACAGTGGGTTTCGCATTTCCCTTGATAAGATCAGGAAACTCTGTAAAGGATGCAGAGTTTACCTCCTTCGGCTTGTCAGGAACGGCCTGCTTCCACGCACGATAGCCTCCAGGGTTGGGCATTCTGCTTTGGTACATCGAGAGAAATGGGTGTACTGGATCCCAGGCGATCCCTTTGTTCAAATTTTGACCTGCGTAAATTTGTTTGCAAATGTCTTGTACCAGGGAGTACAGCCATGACGAATCTTGTTGTTGTCGAAAGTCCTGCCAAGTGTTCCAAGATTCAAGGCTTCTTAGGGCCCGGATGGAAGGTTGTTGCCACCTTCGGTCACATCCGAGCTCTCCAAGAAGATCTCGATGCTGTGGGCCTTGACAGAGACTTTGATCCCAAATATATGTTTCTCAAGGAAAAGGCCAAATCCATTGCAGCTCTCAAAGAGGCTGCGAACCACGCAACCACTGTCTATCTAGCCAGTGACGATGATCGTGAAGGAGAGGCCATTGCCTACAGTGTTGCAGTTCTCCTCAATCTGAATCCCCAGACAACCCCTCGTGCTGTCTTCCACGAAATCACAGCGTCTGCTGTCCGTGCAGCTGTTGCGAATCCTCGTCGGATTGATATGAACCGTGTCAATGCACAACAGGCTCGGAGTATTTTGGATATGATGGTGGGCTTTACAATCTCCCCTCTCCTCTGGATGTATGTCGGTCCTGCACTTTCCGCTGGGCGTTGTCAAACGCCAGCCCTTCGACTTCTCTGCGAGAAAGAGGAGCAGATTCGCTCGTTCACCTCTGAAACTGTGTGGAGGTTGAAAGGGCAGTGGCAGAGCAGCAAAGGTGAGTTTGCCTTTCCTGGAGGACTCAAAGATGAACTCGAAGACAAAGAATCAGCTCTTAACTATCTGGAAAACATTCATGCGGATGGATCTGCGACAGTTCTCACAGCGACTACCAAAGGGTGGTCTGAATCTCCTCCCAAGCCTCTCATTACGAGTACACTTCAGCAAGAGGCCTCCGCACTGTATTCCATTCCTCCGAAGAGGACCATGAGCATTGCACAGAGGTTGTATGAACAGGGGCATATTACCTATATGCGAACGGATCATGCCGTGCTTTCAGAAGAGGCAAAGGCAGAGGCGAGGGCCTTTGCGACGAAAGCTTATGGAGAAGCGTTTGTTCCCAAGGAAGCCACTGCTCCCAAAGCAAAGACCCAGGGCCCCCCTGGAGCACAAGAGGCCCACGAAGCCATCCGACCTACCCACTTTGATATGATCATGCTCCCCTGTGATGAGAAATGGGAGACTCAGGAACGGAATCTCTATCGTCTGATCTGGGCTCGTTCTGTTCAAAGCATCATGGCAAATGCGAAGGGGGATGAGCGTGTCACCATCTTCCTTGCGGATGGTGATCCAGGAGAGTTCCCCTGGGAAGCCAAGTGGCGTCGAACCACCTTTCCAGGATGGAAGAAGGTTGGAGTCAGTCTTGCCCAGCTGGATGAAGTGGATCCTGCAGAGGCTGAGGCGGCTCAAGCCACCTGGATTCAGGCCCTCTCCCTTCGGGAAGGCGATACGCTGAAATGGACAAGTCTCGAAGCAGCGCCTGTCACTTCCAAAGCTCCTGCTCGGTATACAGAGGCAACACTTGTCCGTGAGCTAGAGAAGAGAGGGATTGGCCGCCCAAGCACTTATGCGTCTCTGGTTGGGACACTTCTGGAGAAGAAATATGCAGAGAAACGAGACTCTCCAGCGACACCGATGAAGATCCTCTCCTATGTACTGGGTACTGTCGGTCAATGGCCTCCCAATGAGACCTCTCAGACAAAGCAAGTCGGAGCAGAAAAAGACAAACTGATTCCTACACCTCTTGGTGTATCACTTCTTGCCTTCTGTCTCCGAGAGTTTGGATCTCTGTTTGAGTATGCCTTCACAGCTCACATGGAAGAACGCTTGGATCAGATTGCTCAGGGATCTGAGCCTTGGAAGGCTGTCTGTCGGGATACCTGGGCTTCCTACAAGGATCATTATGCAGAGCTCAAAACGACAAAGAAGGGATCCAAAGGTGCGGAACTCAAAGCAGAACGGGCCAAACAGACTGCGGAGAAAGTCAAAGAGTTTGGAGACGGATTGAAGGCCGTGGTAGGAAAGAAGGGACCCCTTCTTCTTCGAGAGGATCCCGATGGCGTGAAGGAGAAAACGAAGTTCTTCGGGTGGCCAGAAGGGATTGACTTCCAGACCATTACCAAGGAAGAAGCCCTTGCGTTTGTCCAGTCTGTTGAATCTCCTGCAGCAAGCCAGTGGGGCACCTTTCAGGGGAATCCCATTGTCGTGAAAAAAGGCCCTCATGGATACTATGCCCAGGCCGGGTCAGTCAATGTCAAAGTGCTCGATGGCGATACAGCAGAGACTCTTCAGCAGAGGTTTGAAGAGAAAGCGAGCAACTCTCTTCACAAGCTGGGAGACTTTGAGTTTCGTACAGGACAGTATGGCCCTTACATGTATAAGAAGACATCGGGTGGAAAGAAGCCTGCCTTTGTGAGTCTTCCCGAAGGACTCGATCCAAAGTCTCTCACATTGGAAGCAGCAGAACGGATCTACGCAACGGGGTTGCAGCAGAAATCAGCCTCCAGGGGCCGTGGTGGAGGCCGTGGTGGAGGCAGAGGAAGGGGCAGAGGACGAGGTGCTGCGTAAAATCCTTGAATAGGATAGATGTCTGATTCTGCGCCTTCTCGCTCACGAGCAAACTCCGATGTCTCAGGGAATCCAGTGAAGAAGTTTAATAACGGATGGACGAAGCAACAAGAAACCCTGATGGCAGAATGGTCCGACAAAGCTGGCTGTTATCGGTGGCTTCACGACAGATGTGAGAAGAAATACAGTCAGTTGAATATGGGAATCACGATTCCTGTGATCATTTTATCCACATTAACGGGAACAGCAAACTTTGCCTTGGACGGATTTATCTCTCCTGACGATCAACAGACGAAGAAATATGCGCAGGCTGCGATTGGTGCTGTGTCGATTTTTGCAGGAATCTTGACAACCCTCGGAAACTTTTTACGCTATGCGCAAGGATCTGAATCTCATCGTGTCGCAGGGATTGCGTGGGGAAAGTTCCAGCGTCAGATTGCTGTCGAGCTTGCGATTGCTCCAAAGGATCGTATCGATTGTATGGACTTCTTAAAAATCTGTCGTGCGGAACTGGACCGTCTGATTGAGCAGTCTCCTCCTATCCCCGATGAAATCATTGAAGAGTTCAAGAAGGAGTTTGAGGATAAACCCACTGTCAAGAAACCTGAGATCTGCGATGGAATGGAACACACAAGTATCTATGACAATCGGGATACGATTCTGAAGCAGATTACAGCAGAAGCCACCTTGACGCTGCTTCATAAAAAGAAGATGTTGCGTGATGAAGTGGTTCCTGATCTGAATCGTATGATTTGCAAAGAAGTCGCAAAACAAGTCAATGACTTGTCTGGATCTGTTGTTGATATCTTTACAAGGACACAAGAAGCAACACACTCAAGTAGCCGCAGAGCCTCCTTGTCTCAGGCCATTAGCAGAGCGGTAGGAAAAGGTGGAAAGGCTGCTGACGCCAACTGGAAACGGAAAGACAGAAGTCTGAGTCCTCCTGCCCGCCAGCCTGCAGAAGAAAGGGTCAATACAAGTTCCGATATTCATATTGAGATTGTGGGTCAAGGAACAAACCCGATTGTCACACCTGTTGTCACAAAGACAGACAAAGATAACATGTACTACTAACCTATCCGCAAAGGCTTCGCATCTCGGCATAGCTCATCTTGCCCTCCGCAAAGCGCTTCAGTGCTGAAGCCTGCTCATCAATGTCTGGAATGCTAGATCGCATTCCAGGATCCTTCTGAATCGCATCTGCAAACGCACTGAGCTCGGTAGGAGGATTCGTACTCAGAAACCTATCCACCGTCTTCACTGTCTCGACTGTCTTTGTCAGCTGGGCGACTGGAGAAGGACCATAGCGATCCAGCATCTCCTTTGCGAACATGTCCCATCCCTGCTTTGCGATGAACTCCAGGGTCCGCATGGTCCGACCATAGCTCGCACCGCTGTGGCCTGGATACCGCTTCTCAATCTCAGCATCAATCTCCTTACGCTTGCCTGTAGATGGAGAGAACATGAACCCCTGATCTCCAGGAGGCGTATACGCCCGCAGATACTCCCAGCCACCCTCTACAGCAGAGACTGCCTGAACGCCTGTCTCAATCATCTCCCGCTCCATCTTAGGAAGGTTCAGAGTATCAAAAGGAAGAGCCATTTCGACCAAAGGGATATGCTGAGTCAAAGGTGAGTGCGCTGTTCAAATTTTACTCGAGGAGGGGCGCAGAGAGATTGACACTGGACTTCCATTGACTCTGATCTGTCCAAGGAGACCGATGGATATCGAGTAAGCGAAGAACACTTGGAACAAGTTTTACCTTGCCAGACAGAATAGGCCCATCGATCGGATGAGGCTTGTACATCCGATTTGTCTCTGAAAGAATCCATTCCATCTTATCGGTGCGATGGTTGAGAAAGGCATAGGTAATGCCTGTCTCATCCTCTACGAGATCTTCAAACCGCTGGGCCAAGACATCGACACGCCCCCAACAAGGTTCTGTATGACGGATCAGAAGATCCAGTGCATCTTCTGAAATCGCAAGCATCTTATGGGTCAAGGGAAAGCCGAGAGGAGCCCAGGCTCCATTCGTCAGAACTGTCTGATCCCACGGAAGCCCAAACATCTGCTTTGTCGTGGCACCCTGGACCAGACGAGGGATCATAGTATACTCAGATGTCTGTCCAAAGACTGTGACACGAATGCCGACAAAGGCAAACCCATCCATGGGCTCTAGGAGAGGAACACGCCAGGAATCCGAAGCATCTTCAATCGAGACTCGAACGGTATAAATCTCTTTGTCAGAATAGTCTTCAGGGGCATTGGGATTCCAGGGGAACTGCGAGATGAGTTGAGAAAGAAAGACCATGGTGGATACAGGTCCATTCCGTCTTTGCCACTTCAATTTTTCCCCCAATAACAAGCTCCCTCAATCAGAGAGGCTCCTCCTGGTGTTTCCGTTGGCTTGGGCCACACCCAAGCCTCATTCCAGAACTGCGAGATCACAGAATGGGTTTCCCAGCGCTTGCCTTTGATCCCGAAGAGGACTTGTGTCGCTCCTCCAAGAACAATCGCAATCACACCCTTCTTTTTGAGCTCACATCCAATCAGCATTCCCAACCCTCCACATCCAATCAAGGCAATCCTTGCCTTGGAGTCGATCACTTGCTTCACAACGGAGTTGACAGCGTGTTTCCAACTCTGAATCTCTGCGGGCCATTCTGCGATTCCCTGTGCTAAGGCAGGTGCATAGCCTGTCCGAATCGGCACCCATTCCACTGCAGTTGGCAGAAGACTTTCAGAAGCTACGGGCCAAATCAGATCTTTCTGGTCTATCTGCTCTACAATCGTTTCTGCAAACGAACTGACAACAGCCACACGGTTTCCTGCCAGAAGCTGAGTCCAGCGTTGCTCAGGAGGAACATAATAGGGCTCTAAGCTCCGAAGCGGAATCCGAGGCGCTTGCACATTGATCTGGTGTAAGGCTTCTTCTTCTCTGAATTTTAAGGGAGCATACCATCCCGCAACCAAGACATCCGATAGACGAATCGCTTCCACCAAAGAAAAGACCCAGTCATCCACGGAGGCCTTTGTGGAGGGCCAGACACCTGCATGAAGTTCGAGGCGACGAACAAGGCTCTGCGGGTACGATTGGTTTGGAGCCGCCTCATACAAGCGAAACAAGAGAGTTTCCAGCTCAATCGTGCCATTGCGTCCAATCAGAGCCCCTCTCTGGGTTTCAAGAGCCTCTTTGAGGACAGTTCGGATGTGCTTAGCCCCTTCTTCAATCGCCATTGGTTCTGATTTGTGTCTCTCCCTTAGATAGAATGAAGCTTTGGCTTCTCCTTTTTCTTTTTCTTGTGGCGGCTCTCATGGTCCCGAGGGTAGAAGGCTACAAAAATGTAACGCTCTCTGCACAAACCAAGTTGGATCGCTTGACGACACGAATCTTGCCCTCAACAGCAATCTGCGCACGAGATGCACAGTGCATCAGTGGAAAATGCCTTGAGACAAACAATGAATCAACCTATGGGTTCTGCCAGTAATCAGCGGCGACCAGGAGGTGGAAGTCCTCGACGCCACTCCGGAATGCTGGTCCCAGATCCTCCGAGCGTCTGTCCCTGGCCCTGAAAGGCTTGAAATCCCTGCGGTTCCGGAGCTGAAACAGGAATCATGCTAGGCGGTTCAAGAACTGGATCAGGGGCTGGAATCGGTGTGGGAGGCCGTATCTGATCAACAGGCTCCTCAAACTCTAAAGCAACCTCTTCTCCATCACAAAGGATCACATTGGCAGGTTCTGTCTTACTCACAAAGACCTCCACAGGAAATCCACCCAACGCAGCAACGGGAATCTGCAGCGTTGTGTGCTGACTGATCACACCAAGAGATGAGAGCGCTCGCTCCAACTCCTCCTTGACATCTGAGTTATAGAAGGCTGAATCTACAACACGAAGGACAATCCGAGTGGCTTCAGGAAAGGACTCCTCATCCAGAATCTCTGCTGTGGTGATCTCTCCATTGCCTGCAACATTCGCACTGTCCATCATCCAGAGAGGCCAATAGATATTATAGGTTTCTTCGTCTCCATGAATGTCTTCGAGAACAACAGGTTGGCCAATCGGCGCATACCAGTCGTCCAATCCAGATGGATGTGCAATCCGAAGAAACTTCCGACGCCCTCCTTCTCTCCGAAAGGCCTGCTCCCAGAGCGTACGATCCACTTGTACACTATACGGATCAGGATCAGAGGTAGGCGCAAATGCCTTTGACCAGATGTGAACAGAGATGGGCATGGGGGTACAAACGACAAGGGCGTCCACCCCTTCAAGTTTATCACCCCCCACTAGAGTCCATGGACACAAAGAAATCAGAGACCTTTAGTGTTGCGCTTCAAAAAACAAGTCTCAATGATCTTCAAAAAACCATTTTTACAAAGAGGTTTTTGTCAATCTTGAGAAGTTTCGAAGGCAGATGTCTTCGGATTGCTGTGTTTTATCACATTCTTCGTGTCCTTATCACAGTCGGTTCTCTCATTGTACCAGCCCTTCTCTCCATTCAATATTCAGACACGTCTGCCAGCACCAGCATCAAAGATCCTGAAAGTTTTGCGTATGAAATCTATTGGGCAACCTGGGTCATCTCACTTCTTGTCACAACAAGCAATGGTGTTCTCACAGTCTTCAAGATTGATAAGAAGTATTTTTACTTACACACAGCGATGGAACAGTTACGAAGCGAGGGCTGGCAGTACTTGGAGTTAAGTGGGCGGTACAGCGGATTCTATACGCCTGGTGTGAAATCAACACATGACAATCAGTTTATTTATTTCTGTCATGCGATTGAAAAGATTAAGATGCACCAAGTCGAAGAAGAATATTTTAAACTCACGGATTCTACGACACAAGCCCAGATCACACAGAGTACTGATTCGAAATCTGAGAAGAAAGAGAATACGCTTGTCCATCCGACACCCCAAGCGTCCTTAGAAGAGATTGCAAAATCCTTTCCTCCAGAGTTGCTCAGACAACTCAAAACTCTCATTCAAGTAGATGGCGCCATCGCCCCCGCGTTGCCAGTGCCAACCGAGATGCAAACGGCCTCCGCTTCCCAAACTGCCGTTTTGCCGAACTCACCAAACCCGCAAGTGTCCAAGAGTGAGCCCTCTTAGTGGATACGAGCCCTCTTATGAGCCTGAACGGTGGAACTTGAAGAAAGAGGTAAGAGAAACCCACAACTGTTTTTCGTATGCCATGAATATCCATGACCCCAAACAGATCACTGCGTGTTTTAAATCCAAGACCTGCAATGTGCCCTTCCACCAACCTGGGTCTGCGTCTGGACATCCCCGATTCAGTGCTGAGAGACCCAAAACTTGTTCAGACATGGTGGCTCGGATTCTGGGTGACAATCCTACGATGCGGATCGTTCGGTTTGAACAAAAATGTCCTGCGCACACCTCCAAGATTGCGATTGTGGTTGACAAAGATGAAGACTACCATTTTTACAGACAAGATTCCAATGGCATGTGGTCTCATAAGCCCGGTGGCACTGCAGTCACAGACAAAGATGCAGATGGTAGACCGATTTATGATCCAAAGTTAGCCAATCGAAACTATGATGGAAAAGGATCGAAACTTAACTACGATATTTTTTGTTCGTATTTCTGTGTCCCTCGAGATCGTCCGTTGTATTTAAAGATTGGGGGGCATCGGCGTCGGTTCCGCACACGAAGGCACAGAAGTCTGTAGATCAGCAGAAAGCAGCATGGCTCGCTTCCTGGCAAGACGAGACGAGCGACGAGGAACCGTGCTCTCCGAGAATGAGTCCTTGACTCGTGTCGGACGGCTCCGCCAAATCGTAATCAGGAGCAGACCAAGAACAACTCCCAGAGGAAAGGCAATCATGGTAAGATCTTCCCATGTCACCTTGTGAGATGTGAAGAGGATACGATGTACAGTCGTGACAACAGACTCTACAGAGGAGAGAACAATGCTGAGCCCTTTGAAGGCATAGAAGAGTCCCTTGCCAACCGCACGAGCCACAATCACTACGGAGGATCCAAAGTCTGAAAGTGTCACAGCAAACTGACGGAGCGCTGCAGATACATCCACTCCTGCCGCTCGCAGCATACGGATTGCCTGAAGAGCAAAGCGAAGTCCCTCTCGAATGAGAATCACAAGAGCCCTGACAATCGGCTTCACAAGAACCAGGGCTCCAGCCAGAATCGGCTTCCATACATCCTTCGTAGACTCCAAGGCTACCAAGGTTGTATTGAGGATGGGCCCCAGAAGAGGATCCTTGCTCAGAGAGGTCCAGAAGATCTGGACAACCAGTGCGACAAACGCAACAACCGATCCAATCGTTGTAAGATGCGACATTGTATTCAAGACAAGATCCATGGGTGTAGCTCATAGCGTTGCACGCTGGCCTTCAATTTTCCCTTTGCGCTGCTGCTTCCGCACCGCCAACCATTTGCGTCCGAAGCGAGAGATCCACGGGTTGCCAGGATCAAACAACGCAAGAGCCTCCATACAATCCAACCGTGTCCGAGGGTTCGGATCCAGGAGACCCTGGAGCGTTGCTAAGACAAGCGGCTGCTTCGTCTTGTACTCTCCCTCTGTAAACTCAGGAAACAAGAGTAAATACTTGAGTGTATCCAATAAGATACATCCAAGAGACCATGCATCAAATCCAGGCCAGTACGTCTTCCAGAGAGCCACAAAGTCTTTCTTCTGAGCCGCTGCACTTGTCGCCCAAAACTTGTAAATCTGTTTTGCGCTCTGGTCTTTCGGAATCCCCAGGTAGACCTCCATATCTTTGAAGACCTCTTTGCCTAAGATAATCAGTTTGATAGCCATCTCTGTTGTATATTCATTTCGACGCACAGCATTCATAAGAGTCAGTTCAGGAGGCTCAGAGTTGTGAATCGAGGGGTGCGCCGCATCAGGCTCAAAGCCAAAGCGAAGACGCTTCCATCGCCCATTCACAGTGATCTCATCGATCGATGTGCCCGAAAACGAGAGACCAAAATCCAAGATCCGAATCACTTTGTCATTGCCCATCAACAGATTCCCTTGGTGAAGGTCAAAATGACAGACCCCTGCGACCAACAAGGTAGATCCTGCTTCCAGCATGTGCTTCATGAACTTAAAATAATCAAAGCGTTTGGGATTCAAGCTTCCGTCATCAAACAACTGATAGAACTGTTTCACACCTCCAAACGGCACCGTAAGTTGTCGCATTTCATAGAGATCCAAGATATCTTTCTGACTTTCCATAATGGCACGACACTCTTGAAGACCAGGATCTCTTTGTTTCTCTTCAGGGGCAAGTTCACACAGCTCCGGTTCTGGTAACAAGAAATAGGTCTCAGCAAGAGGGACTCTCCGAATCCGATTGGCCACTTGAATCTCCTGATTCGCAAACGGCTCCAAGGTAATCTTTCCAACTTTTCCTGCTGTCTTTCCTTGCTTGGATTTACAAAGAAGAGGAGGTGTAAAGACACACCCATAGGTGCCTGATCCTAAGAACCGCCCGCCTTGCATACTACTCAACAAGAGAACTTTTTGAGGTTCGTACCGAGATGATCTTTTGGTCTCTCTTGGTAGGATGATCGGTATTACTCTGGTCTTGTTTCTTTTAATGACACTTGCTTTAGCAGAGATCCTTTGGCCTGAAACGATTCGTGAAGGCTTTGAGACCCTGGTCCCTGCTGTTACACCGAAAGGAGGCTACTTTGCAAAGTTTGTGCCCAGGCGAGGAGACATTGCACAAGATGCAGAACAAGAAGGCTATGTTCAAGATCCTCGCTATTTCCGTGGCTATGCTGATGTTCAACGGTTAGGCTTTGATCATGATTTTTGCCGTATGGTTGAGTTGAAAGGAGATGCGTCGACGAAGTTCTTTGCTTGTGCCCTCGCAGGAACCGAAAACTTAGACAGTCTTTCCTTCCGAACTCCTACTGTTCGGGATGGATTCCGCCTCTCTCGTGATGACTATATGAGAGATATTGAAGGAAAAGGCAGAGCGGCTTACTGTCGGATTCTCAAAGGAAAGTCGGGTGCTTATCAGGCTCTCTGCAATAGGGCCCAAGACAGAGACTTTGACCCTGAACTTGTCTTGGATACGGAACCTCCCTCTGAGATTCAGACGATGCTGCGTTTCTATGAAGGTTGTGTCTTTTGGTATCGGTTCCGTGATGATATGCTAGACTATGTGGAGAATACGAAGCTATTAAAGGCTGGGGGTCTTCGTGTCGATGAGAAACCCAATCCTACAGTTGCGGAAGGACTTCGCTTTAACGGTGTCGACCAGTTCCTTCGCCTTGGAGACAATGTTGAGCTCGAGTTGGGCTCCATTGTTCCTCTCCGCAGTCTTCGTGGCTTGATGATGTGGGTCTATTTTGATGAGTTCACAAACAATGCTCGGATCTTGGATTTTGGAGAGGGCCCTGAAGCGAACAATATCGTCTTGGGAATCCTAGGCCGTGGAGATGCAAATATCGCAGACGCAGGGACGATTCGCCCACCTCTTCTCTGCGGTGAAGATACCACAGTTCCTGATGCGCCTTCAGGGGCTCAACCTGTTCCTGTCATGTCTCCGCAAGAACTTCTGCGCACAAGCTCAGCCAATGTCAATGACTTTGACTGTGTTGGATTTGAGGGAACCCCCAGGCGCTTGCCTCCGTCTCGAGTTCGAGACAAGACGATTCAGGGTCCGAAGAACAAAGCCTCCTTGCTCTATGAGATCTGGGACAACCAACAGCGGAAGATGCGCATTGTGATTCCAGGTGTGATTCCGAAGAGACAATGGGTTCATATTTGTCTCACAGCAAAATCAGACGACGCTTTCCGTCCTGATATTGGAATCTACATCAACGGGAAACTGGCCTTCTTAGAGCCTAGTGGATTTCTACCGCAAGCCTCTACCTTATCCAACTGCTATCTTGGAAAGAGCAACTGGTCTACTGTGACAAGCCAATACGAAAATAAAGATGAACTCTTTCAGGGAAAGATGTTTGATGTGCGGGGCTACAAACAGCAGATTAGTGAGACTGTGATCAAAGAGTCTGTTGCCTGGGGAAAGGACAAGCTGGGGCTTGATGCCTAAAAAAATTGAAGGCTGGTATCTCAGAAGAATCAGCACCCAAAATGTCTGAGTTTACGCAAGCCTTCTTTGAAGCTTCTTCGAAGGCTTGGACCGCAAACAAAACACGCTATGGCCAGGCCTCGTATACATACAAGACAAATGCCTTTCCTCCTGATCTATCGGTTCCAAAGGCTCCGAAGCAGACTGCGTTGAACAGGGCAGAACTCAGACGACGCCAAGCCCAGGATGACGAGGCCCCTCCTCGCATCAGGCGCTCTCCCCGTCTTCTGGAAGAGCATCGGAAGCAGACCTATCGTTAGTTCTGTTGCCTTGATACCTCAAGAATCGCTGCACGAAACAAATCAGTGCGACTTTCACCAAGAAGGCGACGGAGCTCTTCACGAGCCCGTGAGACATAGGGCGTCTTCTCCTCAGTTGACATCTGAAGCCAGCTCTGCCAGAGACGATTCGTATAGCGAAGAACTGACCCATGGTCAAGATCAGGATCCTGATTCATGTAAAACTCAACTCCTTGCCTCAAGAAAATAGCAAACGCCCGCTCATGAAGTTCTTCCTGCGGTGGAGATGTCATTCTGTATGTACAAACGAAAGGCTCCACAGGCCTTCAATTTTTGTCCCACAAAATTTGAAGGAAGGTGCCGTGTACCGCCTGGTACACCCCATGCTGTCCAAGGAAGTCAACTGGCACGATGATCATCCCTATGAACGCTTCGTCCAACAGGTCGTTCCACAGAGCCGATGGAGTTCCAAGATTGAACGAGCCTTGCTCCAGATCTGGGAAGCAAGCCACTACGACTACAAACTCTACAAGAGCAAGGACGAGTCTACCTTCTATGACCTGGATCTAGAGCTAATTCAGGGACAGGAATCTGCTCTGGATGCGGAGATCAAAAAGGAAGAGAAAGCCTTTGAAGACCTCGCCAAGAAGCTGGAGACTCTCCAGAAGACAGTTACAGAGCCCTCTGATCATGAGAGTGAAGAGCATTCTTCAGAGGAGGAGATGAAGCCCAAGAAGCAGGCCTCCAAGAAGTCTCCTCAACATAGTCTCAAGGCCTACAAGTCGTCTCTGGCCACTTCTCAGGCAAAACTCAAGGGTCTCCAGGAAAAGCTGGAAGCTCTCCAGCAGAAGAGAGAGGCCTATACACGATATCAGGCGGCCGATCAATACTACAGCAAAGCGATGAGGGGGATCGTCCAGCACTATATCGCCACCCAGAATGAAACCAGTCTGATTCAGGACTTGGATGCAATGTTTGATGCCTATGACAAGAAGATGCGAGAGGGAAGTCTACAGAGTCCTTGCTCAGGAACGGACTTCTGTGAAACCCATTACCTCCCTCTTGTCTCTGTTTCAACAGGGCGACCCTTCTCGTTCCACCTCCAGTGCCGTCTGTCTCCAACCATTGCTTGAGAAAGAATGTCTTTCACAAACAGTGCTCTCGGTGGGAGTCGAACCCACGACCTCGGCGTTGCATTTTTTGTATATCCAAAGATATAAGCACCTCGCGCTACCAACTACGCTACGAGAGCAAACCTCAGAAATGAGGTTTGATCTAGTATGCCTCCTCTGGGAATCGAACCCAGGGCCTTCTGTTACCATTATGATGCTGCTGACAGACAGCACCCCCCATGACGATATGAAGCCAAAGGGATCTCAGGACTTACCCAAGAATACAAGACAGACGCAATACCACTATGCTAAGAAGGCAAGCTTTTTTCACACTGCAAAAAAAGCAAATACCCCTGGTGGGGGTCGAACCCACGGTCTTCCGCTCACGGCCACAGGCCAAGCCTGTTGGTAGAAGGCGGACGCGTTATCCACTGCGCTACAGGGGTTCAAACTCGTTTCTGATGGATCGTGTATCCCAAAAACAATCCATAAAAGTTCTTCGCTATCAAATCCAAGATGTTATATCCTATATTCTTTTCAGTAGAAGGGAGCCACGCTGCGACTCCATACAGGCTCCAGGTAAACCCCATCGCTTGGTACAACCATTGCTGCTCAGGAACCTTTGATGCAAACCGATACAAAACAGCAAACGATCCAACCAATGCTGCATACCCAATCAACGAAGACCAGAGAAGAGAGAGAAGACCTAGTTCCTGAAGGTAGCCTACACCCAACATAAGAGCATTGCTCAAAATCATCAAGGTAATCCATCCAGACTGTTGACTCACAAAGGAGCCAAGTCCAAACGGCTTTTGCTTGGGTTCTTGTTTCGCTTGTAAATAGCCATAATATCCCGCTGTTGAAACTAACATTGTCGGGGTTGTAAAAAACCAATCGTAATATCGGAAGATTGTCACATCGTTTTGTTTTACAAGAAGTCTATTGCGATACCATCCGTAGAAGATCAGTTCAACAATCTGAACCGCTGTTTCTAACCCAAGGATCTCTTTCAACGCAAAATCAAATCTGTCAACAGGAATGAAAAAAGCATACAGATTAAACAAAAGAGTAAGAAGTTGAACCCCCAAGGAGGCTTCTATTGTTGTTTGGAGCAGAGTCATTCTATTCTAGAGGGATACCGCATGCGGGACTTGAACCCGCGACTGTAAGGTTACCGAAGGGTTGCTTCGCTTAAAAGCCTCACGCTCTACCAATCTGAGCTAATGCGGTTTGGTGTTTGTTGGATCTTTTGATGCGCAGCCATCCGTCTGCGTTGGTCTTACTTGTAACGGGCAAAGACTGGCCCCCCTTCTCCACCAGGTTCTTTTGCAGGAGAAGAACCAAACTCGATGCGAGGAGTGGGACTCGAACCCACGAAGATTGCTCCATGCGAACTTGAGTCGCACGCCTTAACCGCTC
>JACCDW010573320.1_pt1 | contig 29906 bp, 23 predicted proteins | sample 7449781 | NCBI WGS metagenome assembly JACCDW01 (sample SAMN15323449, study PRJNA562643) | freshwater metagenome | isolation source: river surface water | place: USA:Blue River Watershed | collected 2017-08-18
ATAATTAACATCCCATGCAAAACCGAGAGGAAAAAAACAACAAACCGCTGTTGTACACATTAATTGCCATTTTATTACTAATTGTAGTGGTAATGTTTTTTATGCTTCGAAACACCAAAGGGGAGCTATCAACAACTGTTGCTGCAAAAACAGAAGTTGAAAACCAACTAAAAGGTAAAGAAGAAGCGTTAAGTCAAGCAAATCTATTAATCGAACAGTACCACCGTGATTCGGTTGCATTAGCTGGACAGAACAAATCCATGAGCGAAGATTTAATTTTACGCAAACAGGAAATTGCTAAACTAGTGGCTCAGATTAAATCCAATAAAGCAAGCAGCGAATCTACTATCAGTGATTTAAACAAGAAATTAGCAGAGCTGACTACAAAATTGGCAGAGTTGGAAATTAAAAACGAAGAACTAACTCGTGAAAATACTACTCTAAAAAGTAGCAATTCAGAATTGAATAAAGAAGTTCAAACCTTAAGCAATGAAAAAACAAAACTTAAAAGTTTGGCTAGCCGATTGCAAGCTAGTGCATTAAAGGTTGAAACACTAAAGAAAAAATGGTTGTCTGGAAAAGAGACAGGAACATTGCGTGCCAAAGATGTAGAAGCTTTCAGAATTAGTTTTAATATCAATGAAAATAATGTTGCTGATGCAGGACAAAAAACCATTTACGTTAAAATTACTGGCCCAGAAGGCACCACCTATCCTGGTCCTGCGGGTGAAAGCACGTTTGATTTTGAAGGGAAATCTTCTAAATACACATACAAAGTAGTTACTGTTTTTGAAAAAGAAACTAAGGCTGTAGAACCTAGTATTTGGAAGCCAAACAACAGTTTAAAGCCCGGTAAATATTCTATTGAAATATACGCGGAAGGCTACAAAATGGGATCGGCCGTTTTGGATTTGAAATAATTCAACAAAACTCCATATCAATAAAAAAGAAAGCCCCGGAAACGGGGCTTTCTTTTTTATTAAACCTGGCAATTATACCAAAGTTTTGGTAGAGAAATACCCATGGAAATGTTGTTTATTTGGACATTCTCTCAAAATGGCAATCCGAATTTTTTGTATCGAAGATCAACCGATAATAACGGAGGGTTATAAAGCATTTATTGACCAAAGTGAGTTACTTATGTGGTCTGGGAGTAGTAACGGCGGGGAAGACTTAAACTTCAAACTTAAAGAACATCGATACGATATAATAATCCTCGATATTCACCTAGGGAATCTTAATGGATTTGATATATATCAGCAGAAGATTAGGACAATAACCAAAGTCCCGGTTTTGGTAATAAGCGCAACCGGCAAACTTAATAATATTCTAAAAGCACGAAATCTAGGAATTGCAGGTTTTGTTACTAAATTCATCACCTCCTTAGAATTTGAACAAGCAATTAAAAAAGCAACCTCTCCGCCAAATCGGTTTTTTGTAAGTAACGATTTAGAGTGCTTACTAAATGATTATGACAATAATAAAATCTCTGTACTTCCATTAACCCCGCGTGAAATTGAACTAATACCCCACTTAATTTCCGGGAAACCAAGTGTAGAAATAGCGAAAACACTGAGCACCAGTTATTACACGTTAGAAACACACAAAAAGAACATTTTTAAGAAACTTAATATTCAAACAGTTTTACAATTATTACATTATGCTCAAGAACACGACTTGGTATAAGTTAATACTTTTGCTGTTATCATCCATTCTATCAAGTATTTTATGGTGTCAGTCACCAATTATTTTGGAAAAACAATTTGGAGAAAAACAAATTGTCATTTCAAGTTTTCGTTGGATAACAATACAGACTACGGATCCAATACAAGCCAATGCCACTTTAGATAAAAAAGGTAAAATCACCTTAGAAAACTCTACCAATTTACACATCGGATACAAACAACCATCGGCTTGGGTTAAATTCAAAGTACAGAATAAAAATTCAGCCGATCCTACTCTGTTAGAAATCGATAATCCCAGTTGGGATGTCATTAGACTTTATGAAATTACATCCGATGGTATTCAGTTGCAATACGAAACAGGGGATACTTTCTCATTTTTCAAACGCCCAATACTTCACCGAGATTTTTTACTGCCACTTTCAATCAAATTAGATTCCACCGCAACCTATTTACTTCAATTAGATAGACATGGTTCCTACATGAATATCGGATTACGGCTATGGGAAAAGAATAAATTCATTGAATACAACGACAGCAATTCACTGATTCACGGAATGTATTTCGGCAGTGTGATTATCTACATGATTTTTGCTTTGCTTTTGTTTGTAATGATGAAAGACCTACAGTACCTGTTTTACACCGGCTGGCTATTGGGTTTCGCCAATGTATTGGCATCAGGTGCTGGATTCACATTTCACTTTATTCATCCGGAAACTCCTGCAATCAATGGGATTTACATGGTTGAATCCGAAGTTTTATCCATAATCATGTTAATTTTATTTACAAAGAGATTCTTGGATACCAATAAAAATCTGATTCTCTTAAATACTATTTTAAATGTAGCGGTTGGCACTATCATTGGTTTAACTATTATCGGTTTAACTTTCATAGAATTCTCGTTAAAGTATAGAGGACAAATAGTAATTCTATTGAATTTCATTTGGATTTCGGCTATTGTTAGTCTATTAATTTATGCTATCGCATCATTTAAACGACATCCTCAAAAATCAGCCGTTTTTATACTCGTATTTATTATCCTATTCAGCAGTATATTATCATTTATTGGAAATAGTTTAGGGATATTTCAAATTGAGCGTAGATACCTAGTAATGATACTTTATGGGGGTAGTTCGGCCGAAATATTCTTGTTTACGGTATCAATAGCATTCAATATTAGAGACACAATCATTGCGCATAACCAAGCAATATTGAAAATTCAACAGATGCAAGCTGATTTATTTGAAATTGAGAAAAAAACTGTTAGCAGCGAACGCAGTAGAATTTCTTTGGAATTGCATGATCATGTAGCCAATAAATTAGCGGTATTACTCCAACAAGTTCGAAATAAAAAAATCAGTGAAACAGAAATCTCTCAAGAATTGAATGAAATCACACAAGATGTTCGATATTTATCCCATGCTTTATCTCCATTAAATGAAAGTGAGAATTTTGAAGATACACTCCGAGAATGGGCATTGCATTTACAAAATAAAACCGGAATAAAAATCCACGTAGATAGTTCCTCTACTCTAGGTAAAATTAAAAAGAACATGTTGTTGCATATTTTTAGAATTATTCAAGAAGCCGTGGGGAATGCCATAAAACACGGTAAAGCGAACAACGTATTTATTCAATTTTCCGATTTGGAAGATAAATTTTTCATCAGTATTGAAGACGATGGTATTGGATTTTCTCCAGCCGAAAACTACTCTGGCTTGGGACTTAAACACATGCACGTTAGAGCCAAGTACATGAATGCTCAATTACTATTAACCTCTACACCCTCTCAAGGAACATATATTCAACTTATCATGACTTTACCGAATTCTCTATGAATAACTCTCAAGCGTTGTTGAAAACAGTAATTTGTGACGATCACCCAATAGTTCTTGAAGGACTTTCAGCAATTCTCTCCGCAGAAAAAGGATTCTATATTCAAAAAATAACACAAACAGGGGAAGAACTACTGTATGCCATATCGCAATTGCAGCCCGATATCATTCTTATCGATGCTCATTTAAAAAATGAATTAGGGTTTGACTTAATCCACACAATAAAAGCAATTTGTAGTACAGATTATAGTCCCAATATTTTTATCATTACATCCTACATGGATGAATACATGGTTTCAAAAGCTTTACAAAATGGAGCCACCGGGTGTATATCAAAGTCTATTTCCGGAGATGAATTTATTCAAGCAATTAAGTACCCAAAAGTAGTTCCAAGAACTAATTCTATCGAAAATAAAATCTCTATCAATGATTCAAAACAACCAGGAATTGAATTATTAACCCAACGAGAAAAAGAAATTATACATTTGATTTCCTTCGGAAATAGTTCAAAACAAATTGCTGAAATATTGTGTATTTCAATCTTCACTGTGGAAACTCATAAAAAAAATATTTACAGAAAATTAAAGTTTAATAGTGCTACCGAATTATTAGCGTGGTATTATGCAAACAAAGACTTATTATCGTTAACCACAGATAAAAAAATTGACTAGATTTCTAAAAAAAATAGGACTTTTATTGATGTCAATTGGGGGGATACTACCATCTTTTGGCAGTATCTTTCCCAAACCTACCAATCAGCTCCAACTAATCAGTTCAAAGCATTTTTCAAAACCACAATCTCCATTACAAGTATTACCCCAGTTAAAAAAATCAACAACCCAATATAATGGAATTATTAATGGTGAAGTGTGGATTTATGCAACGATATATTTAAAAAAGTCAGGTACCTACTCGTTAGAAATACCTAATGCCAGTATTGATACAATTGAGATTTTTAAAATTGGACAGAATGGAACTTTAACTCAAATACTATTCGGTGGAGATCACGTACCAGTTTCAAAACAACGTGGAGGAATACAAAGTCCATTCGTTCATCAACAATTGCATTCAGGCTACCACGATTTTTTAATAAAATATATTCAAAAAGGTCGATATCAACATCGATTATTTCACCTATACCCCATCGTTCAATTTCAAAATAAAAAAACCAAACAACTCATTGTAAACGGGCTATTTGCAGGGTTTTGTACATTTTTACTATTACTGTCGTTAGTGTTGGGATGTTTTATGCGTCGTTCCATTTTCTTTTATTACGCAATTTGGACACTGTTGCAATTACTTTATTTTGCGATTAGCCTGGGATATCTCCGATATTGGTTTTATCCGGAAAACATTATAATAAATAGTACTTTAAGAGCGTTTATTTCGGCTATAATTCCATTAATTTTCGCTTTACTTACTGTTGAATATTTAGATGAAAATCGATTTTCGAAAAAAATCAAAATGCTTCTATTTACTCTACTTTTTTCTTGTATCGGCCTATTCTTTTTTGAAAGAATATTTACCGAGTTTTTTTGGAAAAATGTTACACCGTGGATCATATTTGTTTCTGGAATCAGTATTTCTGGAACCATTATTTCCGCAATTACCATCGTACAATACGCATTAAAATCATGGAAGAAGCCCCTTTTAGTTGGAGTATCCTTTACCTTACAATTTACAATTACGTTATTGCTAATCTGGTTTGAATCCAAGCCTTTTGCATTCGATTTTATTGAGATTTACACGTATGCAGGATTTTTACCCATATTAGAATTAATAACCTTTGGTATTCTCATTGCCTGGCGTATGAATCAAACCATCTCTGCCAATACTAAATTATTAAAGGAAAATTTACTACTACAAGCACGTTCTCAGGAAATCCACTCCAATACCGTAGAAGAAGAACGTAAGAGAATTGCCATGGATTTGCACGATACTTCTTTAAATCGAATTTCAATTTTATCCATGTTGCTAACATCCAACCGCATTGAGCCTCAAAAAGCAGGGGCTGAAATCGCTGCAATAGGTGAAGAAATAAGGGCAACTGCCTATTCTCTCTATTCCCCCTGGCTTAGCGACCGCGATATTGGTTTTAAAGAAGTTATAAAACGAGAAATTCAACATATTGTTCAAACTGTCAAATTAGAGTTGAATTACCAATTTTATGACTGGAATACGGAACCTACGGAAGTTCAAAAATTGCATTTAATTAGAATAATTCAAGAATTCATTCAAAACACCGTAAAACACGGTGCTGCCATGCGAATTGATATGCATTTTTTTGAACGAGACAACAATTACTTAATTGAATTGGAAGATAATGGAATTGGGTACGAAAGAAATCAGTTCTCCGCAGGACTTGGGAGTGTTTCTGTTGAAAATCGAATACAATTACTGAAAGGCAGAATTTCTATTTCTTCCACTCCGGGAAACGGGGTTAATTGGTTAATCGAAATTCCTATTAACCCCGATATTTAGAACAATTTATTTACGCTCAGGAGCTGGTGGGGTTTCTTTAATTGTTCCACCAACATTTGAACCATCTAACTCCTTCAATTTTGCTTTTGCTTCGGTTACCAGTTCAGGCATTTCAAAATTTTCGATCACCCCATTCCATGTGGCTTTTGCATTTAACAAATCTCCTTCTTTCTTAAATGCATCCCCTAGTAACAATAATGCCTTCCCTACCCACAAATCATATCCATTAAATTCATCCAATATTGCATAACACGAATTTTTACATGCTTCTAAACTATCTGTTCTGAACAACAATTCAGCTTCTAAATATTTCGCTTCCGCTGCAAATCGGTTGTTGTCCTTAGAATAAATGGTTTTTAACTGAGCTAAGGAAGAATCCGTTTTACCTGATTGAATATTAGATTTCACCAAGATTAACTGTGATTCCGTACGCATTTCTGCCGGCGTAGTGGGATCTGACATCACTTTCGCAGCCACAGCCACTAACTTGTCTTGCTGTTTACCCTTAACATAACAATACATCATGGATTTCCAGCAATTGTGTCTCATATCTTTACTTTTAGTTAATCCTTCAAGGACTTCTACATACGGCAAAATTTGATCACAGGAGGCATCTTTACCGCTTAAACGCAACACCGCTAATGCCGCGTCTTCTTTCATATCTCCACTGTTGGCTAATGCAACAACGCCGTAGTGTTTGATTGCATCGGAAGTCTGCTTTAATTCTTCGCATACTTGCGCTTTATAGTAATTCGCAGGAATAAAGAAAACCCCTTTCGGATAATTTTGAAGATAAACATCAAAAGCTCCGCTGGCTAATTTAAAATCATCCTTTTCGTAGGCGCTGTAAGCCGCTTCATAATACAAACTATCTTGTGCATTATCGGTAATTCCACCTCTAGGTTTCGCCCACTTTACATAATCGCTGGCTCTACCTATTTCGCTGTATATCCTGCGCACCATATCATTAGCCACCTGCGCTTCGGTTGTCCCCACAAAGCGATCATACAGTTGAGTATACATGTCGATGGACTGATCGTATTTCTTTTCGTTATAATACAATCTACCCATTGCTGAATATGCTTTCGTGGCCTTTGGACTATTGGGGAAATTAGACAAAATACCGTTGTAATACGTAATCGCTTCGGAGTTTCTACCTAAAATCATCAAAACAGAAGCACATTCATCGTATGCGTCAAGGATAAAACGAGAATTGGGATATTCTCCAATTAATCGCTTCATTGCAGCGATTTTATCCTCTGATTTCTCAAGCAATCCATAAATCAAACCACTTTGGTATAGCGCATAATCAGCATCCGCTCCTTTTTTACCTGAAACATAAGCATAGGATTTTACCGCTTCATTCAACTGTTTTGTCATGAAATTACAATCGCCATTTCGCAAGTAAGCATCATGGACTAATCGCTCTTCGTACCTGCCATTGTTGGCCGCTTGTCCTGTGAATTTATTAAAGTAAATCGAGGCATCACCGTACGATTTTTTATTAAATTGAATATATCCTAGACCATAGTATGCATAGGGAAGTTCCTCCGTTTTCGCGGCGCCGGGAGCATCAATAAATTGCTGATATTTTTTCTCTGCATCGGCAACCATAGACAGTTGCATCATGGCCTCCGCTTCCCAAAAAATAGCTTCGGCAGACAACTCCGGCTTTATTCTTTTGGATTGGCATTTACGAAATAAATCAATGGCTCCGTTGAAATTTCTATTTTTATACAGTTCCATTCCGCGTGCCAGGGTTACCTTTTGATAAACTTCTTCGGTCTGTGGATCCAACTCATCCAAACCATCCAATAATGCAACTGCTTCGCGATAACTATCCGTATTAATCAACATCCTGGCTTTCAGTTTGGTGGCTTCTTTCGCATTGGTTGATTTAGGGAAGAGTTTTACAAACTTGTCCAATAATGCAATAGCATTCCCATCACCGTTACTAATGGCGATTTTGGCTTGATTAAACAACGCGAGTTCGGCAATTTCCATATTATACCCGGATCGAAATGCCTCAGCATATGCATTCATTGCCTCTCGATTATTTTTTAATCGAAATTGGGCATTCCCCAATTGAAAACTCGCAATTTGAGCAATGGAATCATTCGTGGCAGCTACAGATTTTAACCATGGCAAACAACCGGTAAAATCACCAGTTTTATAAAAGGAATAACCGATTTCATACTGTTCTGATAACTGCAAAGTATCGGGTGTAAGATTAGCTAATCGGAAAGCTTCTGCAGCTTTCTCATAATTTGTTTTCTGATAATAACATTTACCGCGTAACCATTCTACCTGGTTTTTGGGCACTTTCTTATTGGTTTTTTCTAATTCGGCAATCGCATAATCATAATTACCTTGTTTATAGTAAACCTGGGCCAAATAAAATCGAACATTATCAAATCCCTGATCTTTAATTCGTTCAAAAGATTTCACTGCTGCATCCATATCTCCCATCATTAAGGCAGAATAACCATGGTAATAACAGGCTTGATTTCGATATTCACCCGGTGTATTGGCAACGCTTTCTAATGTCTGCATGGCCTCTTTGTACCGTTTTAAAATCACTTCACAACTTCCTTTACGGTAATTGAATTGATTTCGTTGGGTAACATCCAAGGATTTTACTTCTACATTCCTGTAGTAGCGCAATGCCAATGAATGCTTGGCTTTCTTATAATAGAAATCGCCCATGGCTAAATTAGCCTCATCCGAACGCAATGAGCCAGGATGATTTTCCAAAAACTCCTGAACCATTAACACCCCATCAGAATGCATGGCCATAAGCTTACTCATACTGTAAAAATAGCTTGCTTCCTCGATGTTGGTCGATGCTTTACTAATTGCATCCAAATAGGATTTAAACTGTACCGCGGCGGCATTAAACCTACCTTCACGGTATAATTCCGATCCACGCTGAAAATAAACATCAGGATAGCTGTTTATCGGACCATCTTGAGCCGATAAAGAAGACACGAGCGCTGCCAACAAGGCACAAATCACCAATCTCATACTTCAAAGGTAAACGGAATGGCGACCTGAATATTGTAGGCTTATACACCACTACTGTGGGTGTACGAAGAATTGTGCAGTGCTGCAGGATTAACCTTTCAATACTTGCTCCACTAAGGAAGCTGCTTCAGCTAATGCGATGGCAGAGTACACTTTTAAACCGCTTTCGTCGATGATACGTTTTGCTTCTTCCGCATTGGTACCTTGAAGACGAACGATGATTGGAATTTTAACATCTCCGATCTTTTTATATGCCTCTACTACTCCATTGGCAACGCGATCACAACGCACGATACCACCAAAAATATTGATTAAAATGGCCTTCACATTGGGATCACTCATAATGATACGGAAACCGGCTTCTACCGTTTCAGCATTGGCAGTACCTCCAACATCTAAGAAGTTAGCTGGCTCACCGCCACTTAACTTAATGATATCCATGGTAGCCATCGCCAAACCTGCTCCATTCACCATACAACCAACATTACCATCCAATTTAACATAATTTAGATTGTATTTTCCTGCTTCTACTTCTGTTGGATCTTCTTCTGCTAAGTCACGCAATTCCAAGAAGTCTTTGTGGCGATATAAAGCGTTATCATCTAAATTAACCTTCGCATCCACGGCAATAATTCGATCATCCGAAGTTTTTAAAACCGGATTGATTTCAAACATGGCACTATCAGTTTCTTCGTATGCGCGGTACAAAGCCGAAACAAACGCTACCATTTCTTTAAAGGCTTTACCCTCTAAACCAAGATTGAAAGCAATTTTGCGAGCTTGGAAAGGCTGTAAACCCGTAGTTGGACTTACCCATTCTCTATGAATTTTCTCTGGATGAGTTTCCGCAACCTCCTCGATATCCATCCCACCTTCGGTAGTATAAATAATTACATTCTGCTTTTTTGTTCTATCCAATAAAACACTCATGTAATATTCTTTTGGCTCAGACGCACCAGGATAGAAAACATCTTGAGCTACCAAAACTTTGTTAACCACTTTACCTGCAGCACCTGTTTGAATGGTAACTAATGTTCCACCCAACATGTTTTTGGCGATATCACCAGCCATCTCAGGATTCTTTGCTACCTGAACACCGCGTTGCTCCGTACCTTGAATTTTACCTTTACCTCTACCACCTGCGTGAATCTGAGCTTTTACTACACACCAGTCACTTTGGAATTCTTCCTTAACTTTTTGAGCGGCTTCAATGGCTTGTTCTTGGGTTTCGGCTACGAATCCTCCTTGTACGGCAACACCGTATTTCTTTAGGATTTCTTTGGCTTGGTACTCGTGAATATTCATGTTCTTATTGGATACAAATGCTAATTGCGCTGCGAAAATAACTAACTTTGGGCCAATTTCAGCGTTAATTAATTGATTTCATCATGGTTTTCTGCGATAATATAAAGAAACGATACGGCGATATACAAGTATTAAAGGGGGTAAGTCTTTCTGTTAAACCCGGTGAAATTGCTGCAATTATTGGCGCTAGCGGCGCAGGAAAAAGTACATTACTTCAAATTTTAGGATCGCTGGATAAACCCGATTCTGGATCAGTAAAAATTAACCAAACCGACATATTTTCTCTTAGCAAAAGAGAACTATCCGAGTTTAGAAACAAACAGATTGGATTTGTTTTTCAATCGCATCAATTACTGCCCGAGTTTTCAGCCCTCGAAAACACCATATTACCCGGTTTAATTTCCGGAGTTCCTAAAAAAACAGCAGAAAAAAGAGGATTGGAATTATTGGATTACATGGGCTTAGCCGATAGAATAAATCATTCTCCCAATAAACTATCAGGCGGTGAACAACAGCGTGTTGCGATTGCACGCGCTCTTTTCCATAATCCCAAAGTTGTTTTTGCCGATGAACCCACGGGTAATTTGGACTCCCAAAACGCCAATCAAGTGCAACAATTATTCGAAAAACTTAGAAAAGACTTGAATCAAACGTTTATCATCGTTACCCACAATCAAGCCATGGCAGACATGGCCGATCACGTGTATACCATGAAGGATGGACAACTGTAACCAATAAAAAACCGCCTCCTGTAAACAGGAAGCGGCATTGATTAATTTTGAAGATTTAAAACTTGTTCTAACAGGCTCCAATCTGTTACAACAACACAAAGATTATTATTACCATTACAATCTCATTACGGACGAATTAGCATCCTACTTGTTCGCTTAGTATTAATTGCAACTATTTCATTGTCAATTGCGTTTTGGACTTATTGAAATCCTCAAAAAATGAAAAAAAATTGAGCTTTTGTGATTTTTGCAAAAGATTTTTTTTAGCTTTACGGAAAATCGCAAAATGTCAAAGCAAGTTCAAAACCATTTCATTGAGCTGTTAAAACGCACAGCACCTGCGCATATCAACCTAGCAGAAGAATTAAGTGAATTATTAAAAGTTAGCCTTGATAGTATATATAGAAGATTGCGGGGAGAAACCGATCTAACACTGGCAGAAACGTATGCTATTTGCATGCATTATAATATACCGCTAGAAGCTTTGGCCGAGATTAACTCAGATATGGTTGCCTTCAGAATCAACAAGTTAACCCCTGATCCAGAGAGTTTCTCTAATTATTTGCGAGTATTATCCGGAGACTTGCTGTGGATGATGAAATTCCCCAACCACAAATTAATATATGCGGCAGAAGATTTACCAGTATTTTACCACTTTTTCTTCGCCAAATTAGCGCGATTTAAAATGGTTTATTGGAATAAAAGTTTACTAAATTCAGTAGCTCTGCAAGGTAGAAAAGTGGAAGAAACGCAATTACCGGATGCCTGGATGGAAGCCGTACCCAAAGTACGCGAAATGTTTATGAGTGTTCCAACTACAGAAATATGGAACGAAGACACACTCAAAAGCACTCTCCAACAAATTCGATTCTATTGGGAAGCTGGATTTTTTGAAGAAAAAGAAACCGTATTAGAAATCCTTGCCGATTGCGATGGAATTTTAAAAATGGCCGCCAAACAAGCTGAAGAAGGGAAAAAATTCAATCCCGTAAATAACCAAATTATGGAAACCCCATACGATTTGTATGCCAGCGATTTAATGATTGGAAACAATACTGTTTTCTTGCGATCCGATAGCCATCAAGCCAGTTACATTAGCTATAACACCTTCAATTTTGCTCGAAGTAACAATCGTTTTTTCAATGAAACCACTGAGTCTTGGCTGAATATAATTATGTCGAAAAGCACACTATTAAGTAAAGTGGCCGAAAAACAACGGAATCAATTTTTTAAATCTATTCATCAAACCATTCAAAATTTCCGTGATGAAGTAAATAATTCATAGAAGTACATACGTTGCATGAAATTAATATCTAATTAAAAGAAACAAAGACAATTTGCTTGAATTAATCTACCCGTTTTTTCTCATTACTATTTTACATAAACATTGGAAATTGCAATTGAAATACTGAAAAAATATTGGGGGTATTCCGAATTTCGACCCGATCAAAAACCAGTAATTCAACAAATTTTAAATGGCAAATCTACGTTAGCCCTCCTTCCCACGGGCGGAGGTAAAAGTATTTGCTTCCAGGTTCCTGCATTGGTTATCGGAGGTCTGACACTAGTTATTTCTCCATTGATTGCATTAATGAAAGATCAGGTGGAAGGCCTTAAACGTCGTGGAATACGTGCTGCAGCCATTCATTCCGGATACAATAGCCAGGAAGTCAAGCAAATGATGGAGAATGCCTTACAAGGACATTATCAGTTGATTTATGTATCTCCGGAGCGTTTAGAAACTACCAATTTCCGAGAATATCTTCCCAATCTCAACATCAAACTGTTGGTGATAGACGAAGCCCATTGTATTTCAATGTGGGGCCAAGATTTTAGACCCTCTTACAGACAAATTAAAGAAGTAAAATCATACATCCCCAAAGCCATTATTGCGGCATTTACGGCAAGTGCTCCCAGTTGGATTCAAGAAGATATCATCCAACAGTTAGAACTGAAAGATCCGTACGTTTTTAAGGGTGAATTCCACAGATCGAATTTGAATTTTTACGCTGTAAACACGGAGAATAAAAGCGGGTACATTTTGCGATTATTACGAAGAACATCCGGTTGTACGCTCATTTTTTCATCGTCGCGAAAAGAAACGGAAGAAAATGCCCGCTTTCTTCAATCGCAAGGAATTCGTGCTACTTTTTATCACGCTGGATTATCAGCCAAAGATCGATCCGATAGACAATCCCAGTGGATGCAAGGCAAATATCCTGTTATGTGTTGTACCAATGCTTTTGGAATGGGGGTTGACAAATCGGATGTTCGATTGGTTATACATACTCGGCCACCAAAAAATCCTGAAGATTATTACCAAGAAGCAGGTAGAGCCGGTAGAGATGGGAAGGAAAGTTATTGTATACTCTTACATCAGGCTTCAGACTGGGTAGAAATTGAACAACAATTGCGTGAACAACATCCCAATAAAACCGATTTAGAACGTATTTATCATGCAACCGCCAATACCTTGCAATTAAGCCCGGGCCAGGGTCATATAGAACCTATTCCTTTCTCACCCACTTTGATTTCAACTAAATACTCGCTATCGCTCCGATCTGTGAGCATCGGTTTAAAAGCATTGGAGGTATGTGAACAGATTCAACTGCTAGAATCAGGATATATGCCATCAAGAATTCAGTTTATTGCACCGTATCAAGAGGTGTATAACCTAAGAATACAATCCGATATTCTAGCCAATACCGTAGATATCCTATTGCGTCAACACGGCGGTATTTTTGAATTCCCAACAGTTATAAATGAAAGCGCACTCGCAAAACGATTGCATCTGCCTGATATAGAAATCCGAAGACAACTTACCCATCTACAGAAGCTCAGGCTCATCAATTACTGGCCACAAACAGATTTGCCTAAAATTCTATTTCGTGGCGGCAGATCCATGTACCCTAGCATCAATACCAGCCCATTAAAACAACTATTACACTTACGGCTAACATCGTTGGAGCGATTAAAGGAATATGCATCCATGGAACTTTGCAGATCTGTTTTCTGGCAGCAGTATTTTGCTGGAGTTGGTAATTACAGCCCTTGTGGAAATTGCGATGTTTGCAAAAGAAAGAACAATAAACCCACGTATTCCGAAAAATGGATATTACAACAACTTCAAAAAAAACCACAATCCCTAACAGAATTATTGCAATTGATTCCCACGGAACTACAAAATAATTGTACTAATTTGGTTAGAAATTTGATGGACGATGGTAAAATAAGCCAACAAAAAAACATGTTATTATTGGTCAACTCAAACAGTTTGAAATGAGTAAGTCCCCTAAAATTATTTTCACGGTTACCAATGATTTGGTGCTTGACCAACGTATGATTCGCATCTGTTCTACTTTGTCCGAGGTAGGCTATAGCATTCAATTGGTGGGCCGGAAACAAAGAAAATCTTCTGATATTTCAGTGCAATCATTTCAGCAAACAAGGATGTCGCTTCTGTTTGAATCGGGCAAATTGTTTTATATCGAATATAACCTCAGATTACTATTATATCTGTTATTTCAGCGATTTGATGCGATTTGCAGCATCGATTTGGACAGTGCTGTACCAGGTATATTAATTTGCAAATGGCGGGGCAAGACCCATTTTTTTGATGCCCATGAGTTATTCCCCCATGTTCCAGAGGTTGAAAGACGACCAGGCATTCAACAAGTTTGGAAAGCAGTTGAAAAATGGGTGTTTGCAAAAACGCATGTTGCTTACACCGTTGGAAATGCGCTAGCAGATTACTTCCAAAACAACTATAACAAACCGGTTGCAGTTGTTCGCAACATGCCCTTGCCACGCCAAAACAAACTAGATTTTTGGCCAACTTCTTTACCCGTATCCCTAAGAGACAAACCATTTTTATTGTATCAAGGTGCATTAAACGAAGGCAGAGGATTGGAAGTCCTAATAGATGCAATGCCTGAGATTTCCATTCCTTTAGTATTGGTTGGTAACGGAGACATCGCGGAACTTTTAAAAAAACGTTGCTCGGATTTAAACCTCAATACCGTCTATTTCGCTGGATTTGTAATACCACAGCATTTACCCGCAATAACTCAATATGCCTGGTTAGGTATTAACGTATCGGAGAATGTAGGGTTAAGTTATTATTTATCGTTAAATAATAAGTTCTTCGATTATGTTCAAGACCAACTACCTTCCATCATTAATCCGTTTCCGGAATATTTGCATTTGTTAACCCATTACCAAGTGGGACTTACTTGCGAGGCAAATTCCCAACAAATCATCGAAACAATTAAACAACTACAAGAAAATCCTGCACTGTATACTCAAATGAAAAACAATTGCATCGAAGCTGGAAAAGTTTGGAATTGGCAGTTTGAGAAGCAACAATTAATTAACCTGTATCAAACCCATCTTCCCTTTAAATAAATCTCTATTTTCGTATTTTCTAACGATATAATTTTGAGTCAGCACCTACATCTCATTGCCTTTGATCTGCCCTATCCGCCAGACTATGGAGGGGCCACTGATATCTATCATAAAATCCGATCATTGCACGCATTGGGAGTAAAAGTAATCTTGCATGTATTTCTATACAAGGGTAAAAAACCAGCTCCCCAACTTAACGATATCACTGTAGAGACTCATTACTATTTCAGGCGGAGAATGGTTAATCCATTTTGGGGGAAAGAACCCTATGTTGTAGTAACGAGACAAAGTAAAGCCTTGCTTCATCGCTTGCTGCAAGACGATTATCCCATACTATTTGAAGGCTTACATACTACAGCATATTTAAATCATCCAAAACTAAAAAGTAGAGTTAAATTGGTTCGAGCCCATAATATCGAACACAACTACTATAAGGCACTTGGTGACGCGGAGTTAAGAAGTTGGAAAAAATCCTTTTTCTATTTAGAGGCAAAACGATTAGAAAAATACGAATCCATATTATCCGAAGCTACTTCCATTTTATCCATTTCCCCAATGGAAAATGCCTATTTCCAAAAAAAATATGGTAACACCACTTATGTACCTGCTTTTCACAGCAATACCCAAGTGGTTTCCATTATCGGTAAAGGTGATTACATCTTATATCATGGTAATTTAGGAATACCAGAAAATGATCGTGCTGCCAAGTATTTAGCCACTGAGGTATTCCCGCAATTAAAAATACCCTGCGTCATCGCTGGTAGTCAACCGTCTCATGCATTACAAAAAGCAATGAGTAACTTAAAACATGGAAGTTTAAAAGCCAATTTATCGGCCGATGAAATTTTCTCTTTGGTACAAAATGCACAAATAAATGTTTTAGTAACATTTCAATCCACCGGTATCAAGTTGAAGTTGCTAAATTCTTTATACCGTGGAAGACATATTGTAGCCAATAGTTCTATGGTGGAAGAAACAGGTCTGGATACATTATGCACTGTTACAGATAATCCCATAGAAATGGCCGCAAGCATTAAACAGTTATTTGATCGTGCATTTACTCATTGGGATATTGAAAAACGTTCGTCCATTTTAGAGGAAAATTTCAATAATGAGTCTAGTGCTAATAAAATCTTGCAAGTACTAAACAAGTACAATTAATTTGAAATACAATACTACTTGAATCTCAGACAATATGGTCTTTGATTGGCTTAAGATCGTTGATTGATACACCTTTTACTCCGAAAGTTATTTACGAGCCGCTGGATTGTAGCAGAAACGTCTATCCTTTGAATCGAAGTTACAACTGATACAAATATCCAAGACCAAAAACCCAGCTATTTTGCCAAGCACTAGCACCTGGCTTCACTAAATCCTTATCGAAAATGGAAATTAGTGTGTAGTTAATATTTACGTATTTACTCAATTTAGCCACAAAGTTGAAATCAATCCGACTATCCAATACGGCTTCTGTAGCGTAATAAGGTGCGAAACCCAAATAGTTAAATTTTAATTTGTAAATATTCGATGGCCCAAACTCTTTCACCAATCCCAGTTGCGTTTGAACACCCAACTGATTATTTATAAAATCGCCTTTGGCAACACGGGCAATTACCTCCTCGTTTCTTGTTGAATATAAATCTTGATTTAATACGTATGTTTGTTTTAGTGTGAAATAACCCATTCGAACAAAAAATCGCGTACTGGGTTTAAATTCAAGTCCAACCGCCAATTGCGTTACGCCCTGACTTAAAAAGGAAGAATTCAACACCCCAACTTCCCTGCCCTGAGCATTTCGAACATACTTGTATCCATTAAGTAATTGGGTTTGAAAGTTCAAACCACCATAAGCTGACAATTGATTATTTTGAGGGAAAACATGACCGAATTTACTGTCCAAGAATATATTGTCTAAATTCTTTTTTGTTATGTAATATCGAATTTGATTATTATCAATTTGTCGGGATCTAATCCCCCCAACGTTGATTTTAAACACATTATCGAAACTGGTATGAGTTCGCTTTACTTGAGCAAACGCTGAGAGAAAACCGTTACCGTTATAGTTATTTGAAGCACCAGAACTCCAATTGGGTGATGCCTGTGCAACGGAAAAATTCGCTCCAAAATCTGCTCCATAAGTAATTATTCTTCTGGCATTTGAATCTCGATGGTATGGACTCTTTCCAGGAATACTGGTGACTGGAACATTGGAGTTTACAGTCCCAACACCCAATAACATGGTGACATTAAATAATGAGTACAATCCAACAGTAATGAGCCCTTTATACAGACTCAACCGATTGCCATATGATAAACACAGTTCAGGCATCAACTCAATATTTATGCAAATATCCGTTGAAAATTTCAGTTGCGATTTATAATCATCCAAGGGTGTATACTCCACGATACAACCCTGGACATTTCAATTTTATGATTACGCCGTAGCCGATTTATTGGACGCGCGCTTACGTTCGTTTTCGTCCAATAAAATTTTACGCAAACGGATATTCACCGGCGTAACTTCAACGTATTCGTCCTCTTGGATATATTCCATCGCCTCTTCTAAAGTAAATTCACGCGGCGGAGCAAGCATTGAATTATCATCTTTACCTGCGGCGCGGAAGTTGGTCAATTGCTTGGCAGTACACAAATTCACTACCAAATCGCCAGGTTTAATATGTTCCCCAATAATTTGACCGGTATAAACTTCGGCTCCAGGATGAATGAAAAAGCCTCCTCTATCCTGCAATTTATCCATAGAATACCCTGTTGCACTTCCTTTATCCTTCGATATCAAGACCCCATTAATACGAGTAGGCATGGTACCTTTCCAAGGTTCGTAATCTTTAAAACGATGTGCCATAATCGCTTCTCCTTGGGTTGCAGTTAATAGATTGTTTCTTAATCCAATCAAACCACGAGATGGTACCTCAAATTCCAATCGTACCATATCTCCTTTTGGCATCATAGAAAGCATCTCCCCTTTTCTTTGACTCACTTGCTCTATTACTTTTCCGCTATGATGTTCCGGTACATCTACTGTTAATACCTCAATAGGCTCGCATTTCTGACCATTGATTTCCTTAAGAATAACGCGTGGCTGACCTACTTGTAGTTCATACCCTTCACGTCTCATCGTTTCAACCAATACGCCCAAGTGCATTACGCCTCTACCATAAACTAAAAATTGATCTGCACTTCCCGTTTCTTCTACACGCAAGGCCAAGTTTTTCTCCATCTCTTTCATCAATCGTTCACGCACTTTCTGAGAGGTAACAAATTTTCCTTCTTTACCAAAAAATGGAGAATTATTGATGGCAAACAACATGCTCATGGTTGGCTCATCAATTTTCAATGCTGGCAACGCTTCTGGATTTTCTATATCGGCAACAGTATCACCAATTTCAAAATTCTCCAATCCAGTTACAGCACAAATATCTCCTGCATGAACTTCAGTAACTTTTATTTTACCTAATCCACTGAACACATACAATTCTTTAATTTTATGCTTCTCTATTTTACCATCGCGCTTTACCAAACTCACTTGCATGTTTTCGCGAATATGCCCGCGTTTTAATCTACCAATAGCAATACGACCCGTGTAAGAAGAATAATCCAAACTCGTCACCTGCATTTGAACGGTTCCCTCTTCAATCACTGGCGAAGGTATTACATCCACAATTGTATCCATCAAGAAAGTAATATCTTCGGTTGGTTTATTCCATTCAGGACCAAACCATCCTTGCTTGCCAGAACCATAAACGGTTGTGAAATCTAATTGTTCCTCATTGGCACCCAAATTAAAGAACAAGTCGAAAATCTCGTCATGGGTTTTATCAGGATCACAATTTGGCTTATCCACTTTATTGATAACAACGATAGGCTTTTTACCCAAGGACAAAGCCTTTTGTAATACAAATCGTGTTTGTGGCATTGGACCTTCAAAAGCATCTACCAATAGGATTACACCATCTGCCATATTCAATACACGCTCTACTTCTCCACCAAAATCTGCGTGGCCTGGGGTATCAATAATATTGATTTTAACACCTTTCCATTGAACACTAACATTCTTTGCTAAAATGGTAATTCCGCGTTCTCTTTCTAAATCGTTATTATCTAGAATAAGTTCTCCCATTTCCTGGTTTTCACGGAATAAACGAGACTGATAGAGCATTTTGTCTACCAAGGTGGTTTTTCCGTGGTCAACGTGAGCGATAATGGCAATGTTTTTAAGTGCTAATGACATGTTGGGGCTAAAAAGTTCGCAAATTTCGTGATAAATTCCCACATTTCGCCTACTTATACATTAAATACATGTAAATAATATAGCGACCAAAAACAAAAAGGCTGCATTTAGCAGCCTTTTTGTTACACATTTAAATTAAGTTTAACGAATAACTAAAAACTTTGCACCCATAGGAATTCCGTTAATTGAAACGGTGTATATTCCAGGTGAAAGGTCATTTGTACTAAAACTAATAGACTCGCCGGGGGAAGAATCGTTGCCTTGGATTTTAATATTTCTCAAGATCTTACCCTGTACATCTAAAATTTGAAGTTCTGTATCTGCATTATTTTTTAATCCATCCAAGCCAATTTGCAAATTATCTCCTTGTTTAACTGGATTCGGGCTAACAGCTAGGCTTAAAGATTCTAAATCTAGAACTGCCGAAGGACGCACGGTTACCGCATCTGCTAATCTACTCAAAACCATATTGCAAGCAAACCAGACATCTTTACCTACATGTAATGTTTGGTAAGTAAAATTATCGGCTAACGGCTTACTGGGAGAGGAGTATAGTACATTTCCAGTAGGTAATCCATGTACAACACCCAAATCCGTAGAAATCCAAGGGTCGTTATTAATATCAAAACTAATATCTACAATGTACTCAGCTTTGTTTGGCAAGTTTGAAGAAGCTACCGCAGTCCAATTTGTACCATCGAATTTTGCGTACCCTCCATAGGTTCCAACCCATAAATTCCCATTATTATCAGTAGAAATAGAGGTAATATAATCTGAAGCCCAACCCGTAGTTGATTTCATGATTTTAGACCAGGTAGTACCATCGAATGAAACCAATCCACCACCCCAAGTACCGGCCCAAACCTTATCATTTTTATCAACAAAAACGGTAGAAACTTCGTCTACAATAAGTTTACCCGATGCTTTATTGAAATTCGTTGCTGTCATACCGTCGAACTTAATCAATCCACTATCGGTAGCCAACCATAAAATATCTTTTGAATCTATATCCATATCATAGATGAAGTCCGAAGGAAATCCACTAGTAGCAACATCGTAATTATTCCAAGAATTCGCAGACTGGTCAAATTCTGCCAAACCACGGTAAGAAGACATCCAAACTTTGTTTTTAGAATCAAATTTAATTGATGTAATTACCTCGTTTGGAATACCTGTACCATTGGAGCGATACACGGTCCAATTGACCCCATCATATTTAGCAATTTCAGCTTCCCCACCAACCCAAACATTATTATTTTTGTCCTTTGATAAAGAATAAATTCCTGAAGTGGTAAACAAACCCACTTTATTTGGATTGAAAAATTCCCAACTTCCCGAAGAGTAAAAAGAAATACCCTCTTCTGAATTTACAGCGGCTATGGCGGACGCATTTCCTGTAAGGCATGCAACTCTGTCCGATCCCAGCCCTTCACTAGGGGTCTGATTACTAAAGCTTACCCCATCGTAAATCGCAATTCCTCCACCTTCTCCTGCAATCCATAGTTTTCCATCGCGCGCAACCATCAAATCGTTCACCTGATTTAGATAAAATCCCATATCTCCACCTAAATACTGCAGGGTGGTGTCCGATTTTATTTGATACAAACCATGATTTTGAGTTCCAACGTATTGAATATTATTTTTATCGAATACAATGGAATATATCTCAACATAATCAACCGTATCTAATCCTAATTTTTTTTGTGTAGTCCAGTTTATTCCATCAAAACTCCACATCTCATAACCATAACCCGCAGCCCAGCAAACACCATTATTATCGATCCCCAACGTTATTGGATAATCATTGTAAAATCCAGGATGGGTTGCTTCTGTATATTTGGTCCAACTACCATTTTTATATCGATGTACTCCTGGCCATTGTATCGCCCAAACTTCTCCGTTTTTCCCAATAGCCACTTTTTCAACTGCGATATCTTCAAAACTGCTATTTTTATCCGTGAATACCTCCCATCCACTTCCTTTGGTATGAAATAATCCTGAATCCGTAGCGGCCCAAATGCTTCCATCAGGTGCTACCGCAACTGATTTTACATTATTTGACCCCATTTGAGAGTTATATTGATTAAAATTCTCCCAGGTTGAGCCCGCTTTCACCAAAAGCCCATCTCCCATGGTCCCAAACCAATAGTTACCCGATGAATCCGCTGCTGCAGAGGTAATCGATGTAGAACCATTGCCATACCAAGAGGTCCATGTTTGACCATTAACCCCATTAATTGTTAAAACAACAAACAGAATAATAATTGAAAGTATTTTCTTTCCCATAATTTCAAAGTTAAAGAATTTTTTCGTTTAAAACTCGAAAACTACACTGACACCCACCTATATTTACTTGATTGTTTGAATTTATTAGAATCTTTATTATGTTTTAAAAATTTCAATAAAATCAAAATACAATTGAAATTATTTAATATTTCCTAACAATTTGGATTTGTAATTAATTATTAAAATATTAATTTTCAAATCCCTGCTCCCCTGTAACCATCTGCGATTATACCGTACCTTTGCAGCGCTACTATATGGCTTACGAAATAGAAATTTCAAAACGCAAAACTTTCGCAATTATCGCTCACCCGGATGCAGGTAAAACCACCCTTACAGAAAAGTTCCTGCTATTTGGAGGACAAATTCAAACAGCGGGTGCGGTAAAAAGCAACAAAATCAATAAAGCCACCACCTCTGATTTCATGGAAATCGAAAAACAACGAGGCATTTCGGTGGCCACTTCGGTAATGACCTTCGGTTATAAAGACAAAATGGTAAACATTTTGGATACTCCTGGTCACAAGGATTTTGCTGAAGATACCTACAGAACCCTAACTGCGGTAGACAGCGTTATCTTGGTTGTAGATTGCGTTAAAGGGGTTGAGGAACAAACAGAAAAACTCATGGAAGTATGCAGAATGCGAGATACTCCTGTTATCATTTTCGTAAACAAAATGGATCGGGACGGTAAAGATCCATTTGATTTACTAGAAGAATTAGAAGGCAAATTGAATATAGGCGTTCACCCCATGAGTTGGCCAATTAATGGCGGTAGAGACTTCAAAGGAGTTTATTTGTTACCTACACAATCGTTGAATTTATTTGAATCTACAAAAACAAAACTCGCCGATGATGTTATAAAGATTGAAGGCCTTTCGGATAGTCAACTAGATACCCTGTTGCCTCCAAAGGATGTTTCCAAACTTCGGGAAGATGTTGAATTAATCGATGGCGTCTACGGAGAATTAGACAAAGCAGATTATCTCTCTGGAAAAATAGCACCCGTATTTTTTGGTTCTGCTTTGAACAATTTCGGAATTCAAGAAATGCTTGATACCTTCATCGAAATTGCCCCTAATCCAAAGCCACGTGCCACGAGCACACGTATGGTTGAACCTACAGAAACTAAATTTAGCGGATTTATTTTCAAAATACACGCCAACTTGGATCCACGTCACCGCGATAGAATTGCCTTTTTACGCGTTTGCAGCGGTAAATTTGAACGAAACAAAAACTTCAAACACGTTCGCCTAGAAAAACAATTCAAATTTGCTAACCCATATATGTTCATGGCCCAATCGAAAGAGGTGATGGACGATGCCTATCCTGGCGATGTGGTGGGTCTATACGACACCGGAAACTTTAAAATTGGAGATACCCTTACCGAAGGAGAAGTATTCATGTTTAAAGGCATCCCGTCGTTTTCCCCGGAAATTTTCAAGGAACTGATAAATACAGACCCCATGAAAAGTAAACAATTGGAAAAGGGAATTGAACAATTAACAGATGAAGGGTTGGCCAGTTTGTTTGTACAAGAATTAGGAAATCGGAAATTCGTGGGTACCGTGGGAGAACTGCAATTTGAAGTACTCCAATATCGTTTAGAGCATGAATACGGAGCAAAATGCCGATTTGAGCCTCGCTCTATACATAAAGCTTGTTGGATCAGTGGCTCGGAGGCCGATTTGAAAGACTTTATGAAATATCGTCAAAACAACATCGCATTCGACAAAGACAAAAATCCCGTATTCTTAGCGGAAACCGGTTTCATCCTAAAAATGGCCGAAGATAAATACCCCGATATTACCTTCCATACTACCTCGGAGTTTAAGGTATAATTCCGTAGAAACTTACTATCTTCGCATCACAATTATTGAACAAAAAAACATGAAATTCGATATCGTTGTAATTGGCAGTGGACCTGGTGGCTATGTTGCTGCTATCCGTGCCTCTCAATTGGGCAAAAAAGTTGCCATCATTGAAAAAGCTGATTTAGGCGGTGTTTGCCTAAATTGGGGCTGTATACCAACCAAAGCGTTATTGAAAAGCGCTCAGGTTTTCGACTACATTAACCACGCTGCAGATTACGGGATTCAAGTGGGCGAATTCAAAGCCGATTTTGATGGTATGGTTAAGCGTTCTCGCGGTGTAGCCGATGGAATGAGCAAAGGCATTGCCTTTTTAATGAAGAAAAATAAGATTGAAGTTATCAAGGGTACAGCAAAATTAGCGGGCAAAGGCAAAATAGCGGTAACTGGTGAAGCAGGTGCCTCTACCGTTGAAGCGGACCATATCATCCTTGCTACCGGTGCCAGAAGTCGTGAATTACCAAACATTAAAATCGATGGTAAACACGTAATTGGATACCGCGAGGCCATGGTATTGCCAAAACAGCCTAAAGAAATGTTGATCATTGGTTCTGGTGCTATTGGAATGGAGTTCGCTTATTTCTACAGCAGCATTGGAACTAAAGTAACCATCGTTGAGTTCATGAACCGCATACTTCCGATCGAAGACGAAGAGGTAAGCAAGGCCATGGCTTTAAATTACAAAAAACGCGGAATCGATATTTTAACTGAAAGTTCAGTAGAAAAGGTAGAAGTTAAAGGCGATCGTTGTCACGTAACAGTAAAAACAAAATCTGGCGAACAACAGTTCGAAACCGATATCGTATTGAGCGCTGCTGGTGTTCAGACCAATCTAGAAAATCTAGGTTTAGAAGAAATGGGCATCAAAACCGATAAAGGAAAAATCATGGTAGATGAATTCTATCAAACTTCAGCACCTGGTGTTTATGCTATCGGTGATATCGTACCGGGGCCTGCATTGGCACACGTTGCTAGTGCCGAAGGAATTATCTGCGTAGAGGCAATTTGCGGTCACCACCCTGAGCCATTGAACTACGGTAATATCCCTGGTTGTACTTACACTCACCCTGAAGTTGCAAGTGTGGGTTACACCGAAACACAAGCCAAAGAGAAAGGTTATGACATCGTAGTGGGTAAATTCCCATTCAGTGCCAGTGGAAAAGCTTCAGCAGGCGGACATAAAGATGGTTTCGTAAAAGTAATTTTTGATAAAAAGTACGGAGAGTGGTTAGGTTGTCACATGGTAGGCGAAGGCGTTACCGATATGATTATTGAAGCGGTTGTTGCTCGTAACCTCGAAACTACTGGACACGAAATCTTAAAGAGTGTTCACCCACACCCAACCATGAGCGAAGCGGTGATGGAAGCCGTTGCACAAGCTTACGGCGAGTGTATTCATTTATAATTTAATTTCCCAAACTATAAAAAAGGCTATCTCAGAACATGAGATAGCCTTTTTATTTTGGAGACAACCAAGTTTGCCCAGTTATCTAAAACAAGGTATTGAAGCTATTAATCGATCGATTCAGATAACATTACAAAACGAGTTCTTCCCGGATGATATACTTCGAAAACATGAGTAATCGGTTCTTTGGGAGGATTTTTCTCTGCAAAACTACCCAAGGCCGGATATGCCCGCATCGCTGCGATAATCATGGAAATCATACCTGAAGTTTTTTGATCGCAAATAATCGCATTACCTTTAGGAATCTCTAAATATTTCGCATCTTTCACCCTATTTACAAAGGCTATGCTATCGGCCGAATTAAAAATTTGAACCGCAGCAAAACTCAATAATGAATCTTTGGGTTTACTGCTTGGATCATCAAAATAAACACCCACTGTAATCCTATCGGTAGCCAGCATTTCTTTGGTTGTACTGTCCTTCCAACCCAGTTTTCTCGCTGCTTCTCCAACAACTCCAAATGCCTCTCCTATTTTTTCGTAAGGTCCACGATGATAGACTCCCATCAATCGATAACCACCTTCCGTGCCAGGCACTACCGTAGTAGATTGGAAAGCACCGTTAAATGCCAAAACTCCCAGAAATAGAATTAAAATTACACCAAAAACTAGAGCGATTTTTTTAAGCATAGCGTTTCAAATTTAATCGGCTTTTAACAATAAACGATATTTATTCTATATTAAATCGATGAAAAGAATCAAATGCGGTAATTTTGTGACAACAAACAATAAATGAAACTCCACTGTTTCACCTTTAATCCCTTAAGCGAAAACACCTATCTAGCTTGGTGTGAGGAAAGCTTGGATTGCGTTATTATAGACGCCGGCATGTACAATTCAAGCGAGCAAAATCAACTTCAAACGTTTATTTCTGATAACCAATTAAATCCCGTTGCCTTGCTTGGAACCCATGCTCATATCGACCATATTTTTGGAAATTGGTGGGTAAAACAAATCTATCAAATACCCTATTACTTACATCAAGACGACGTTAAGTTGATAGATCGCTCCGAAACGATGGCCGCATTATGGAATTTGGCATACACTCCATCACCCCAACCGGATCATTTTCTAAATGGAGGGGATACAATTACAGTAGGTAAAGATTCTTTCCAAGTACGATTTGTACCGGGTCATGCACCGGGACACGTAATTTTCGTTAATCACTCAACCCAATTCGCTGTTGTTGGAGATACTGTTTTTCAAGGAAGTATTGGCAGAACCGATTTACCCGGCGGGAACCATCAACAATTGATAGAGAACATTGAACGAGAAATTTTCACTCTACCAGACAATTACACCTTATTTTCTGGCCATGGAAATCCAACTACCGTAGGCATGGAAAAAAACACAAATCCGTTTTTTAATTAATTCCATCAAGGGTTTTTACCAAGAATTCCACCAATAAATACATTTTAATTAAACAATGGAAATCCCCCAATTATCCCACAATCTTGATTATCTTACTCAACTTTGGGAAGAAGCAGGCATTTTCCATTGGGTGGTATCGCCAGGATCGAGGAATGCACCAATTGTTGCCGCATTGCTAAAAAATAAGTCCTTTACTTTGCACAGCGCACCGGACGAACGTTCTGGAGCATTTGTTGCTCTAGGAATTGCTCAATCCAATCGATATCCGACGGCATTTTTATGTACATCAGGAACAGCATTAGTAAATGCGTATTCCGCAGTTTGTGAGGCCTATTATCAGCGAATTCCTTTATTAATTGTTTCCGCAGACAGACCGGAACATCTAATTGATCAATGGGATGGTCAAACACTGCGCCAACAAGGTATTTTTGGAACTTATTCCCGCCAATCACTTCATCTTAACGCTAGAAATCTGCATTTTCCCGATTGTGCAAGCCAAGTGTATGGACTAATACAATCTAGCATGCTACCTATTCCTGGACCCGTACACATCAATATCGCATTGGACGAACCCATTTACGAAGGAGTAGCCGATTTCCCATCCACCAAAATTCCTGTACCACCATTCGTATTTAAAGAATTTCAACAAAACCAAGCACCCACCATTGAAAAACTTAATGAAATCTTTGATACACTGTTGGTATCTACTCCGAAAATAGCCGTAGTAATCGGACATTCCACTCCTAACAAATCCGTATCCGATGTTTTAAACCGACTACAACATACCCTACCTGTTTTCGCGGATGTTTGCAGTCATCAAAGTGAATACGGACTTGCAAATTGGGATTGGGGTTTACTAAAACGGGATATTCCTGATGCATTGAAACCCGACTTATTGATTACTTTGGGAACCACCGTTTTATCAAAACCCTTAAAGGGAAAACTCAAAGATTGGAAGCCAAAGCATTTACATTTAGGCATTTACGAGGAAGTAGGTGATCCCTTTCAAACCCAACCCTTGCATTGGAAAGGATTTGAATCAGACCAATTGGAGACCATTCTCATCGCAATTGATCAAAACCCTGAATGGAAAAATCACGTTACAGATTTCAAGAAAATTTGGACTGATTATATTTCTAAACAACAACATACTTACCAAAATATTCCTCAACCCTTTTCTAATGAATTACATTGGATCCATGAATTGATGCAACAGATCAACTCAGAAAATCATATTATCCAAATGGGGAATTCCATGCCCATTCGCTATGCTTCCTGGAGTACTCCAACGGCAGCAGCAGTATATGCAAACCGGGGAGTAAGTGGAATTGATGGTTCAATAAGCACCGCCATCGGAACGGCTTATGCAAACCCCAATAAACACGTTTTAGCGGTTGTTGGCGATGTTTCAACGGTTTACGACTCCAATGCCTTTTGGATGGATTTTCCTACCAATTTAACAGTTATTGTTATCAATAATCAAGGAGGACGAATTTTCGATTGGATTTCGGGTCCAAATCAATTTCCTCCGCTGAAACCTTTCATACACACACCAAAAACCTTTGATTTTTCCAAAATAGCAGATTTTTTCCAAGTCCCCTATCTTCAACTTTCCATCGCTGATTTCAACAATTCCGTACAGTCTGCTCTTGCCATTTCATCAGGTATTGTTGAACTGATTTAAAATGGTAGAATGAATTAGCGCAATCGCATGCGCTCCATGTCTTTTTTAATATCTTTCTCTTTCAAATCTTCTCGTTTATCGTAAGTCTTTTTTCCTTGACCCAATCCTATTTCCAATTTCAAAAAACCACGTTCATTCTCGTACAAACGTATAGGAAACACCGCATAGCCTTTTGTTTTTATTTTGGCCTCAATTTTTGCTAATTCCTGTCGATTTAAAAGCAATTTCCTTGTACGTAGCAGTTCATGTTTATTATAGGATGATTGCTTAAACTCAGAAATATGCATATTCTTCAACCATAATTCGCCATCTTCATATAAACAATAGGCATCACCCATATTTACGTTGTTATCTCGTATCGATTTCACCTCACCCCCCATCAAAGCAATACCGGCTTCGTATCGTTGTTCGATATGAAAGTTAAAGCCTGCTTTACGGTTAACAATCTCTACTCTTTTAATGGTTTTCTTGGCGCTCACTGAAACATTTTCTCCAAAGTGCAAAGGTACAACCAAATATTTGTTGTAGTGCTTTATTTCAGTAAGGAAGATTTGCAATTATCGCAACTCCAAATTTTGCGTTTCAAAGACGCTACTGGATTTTAATCCATCCGAATAGAATCAGTACGAGCAAAGTAACTGAAAAGAAACTATGGCAACTGAAGCTGTTTTTTAATTTGATCTAACTTGTCTTTTTTCAAAATCTTTTGTCCTTGTGTGCCTTCTGCAACCAACCTATCGTTTACCCAAACAGTAAATGAACAGTTCACGGAATTACCTTCTACCGCAGTTAACTCTGCTGCAATTCGAACCGTTTGCCCCAGCATAGCAGGAGATTTGTGTGTAATATTTAAGAAAGTACCTATACCCTCCTCATCTTCTTCTTTCATTTCGAGAACAAACTGCCTACAGGCCCATTCTACATCCCTACCCAAAGCAAATGTCCCATAAAATGGATGTACATTCCCTGTTTCGAATGTGGCTAAATCGTTCTCTTCTACCGTTTTCGATATCTCGATTTTTTCACCAATAGCACGAACTATTCGCATATTTACAATTCCGAAAGTAAACTATCGGTGGTAATTTCCATGTGAGAGGCATCAAATATGGCCTCTCCGTCCTTGATCACAATGACTTGCGGGGATTCATGAAAAACATGAAAATCCTCAGCAATAGCATTTGAAATATTTCGATAAGCGATTAAATCTAAATAATAAAAATCCGCCTTCTGATAAAATTCTTCGGTTAAACTTTTCAAACGATTTAAGGCCATCGTGCTAATAGAACAACGCGTGCTGTGTTTAAACAGCACTTGTGGTCGAATGTTGGAATCCGATACAATTTGTTTTAAGTGATCGGTATCCGTTAAAATTTTCCAGCGATTATCCATGGATTGGCTGAGCAGAACCGGTGTTTTTCCCTACGGATGGACAACGATCTTGCTTGCGAGCGCCACAGCTGCTAACTACCGCTGCCAAAACAATAAGAAGTGTTAATACCTTTGCAGTTTTCATGATGTACAA
>JACCDW012114515.1_pt1 | contig 29878 bp, 27 predicted proteins | sample 7449781 | NCBI WGS metagenome assembly JACCDW01 (sample SAMN15323449, study PRJNA562643) | freshwater metagenome | isolation source: river surface water | place: USA:Blue River Watershed | collected 2017-08-18
ACGCCATCGAAGCCGACCGCGTGTTCACCATGCTCATGGGCGACGAGGTGGAGCCACGCCGCAATTTCATTGAGAGCAACGCGCTGCGGGCGGGGAACATCGATATTTGAGTGTGTAGGTTCTCAGATGTGATGCAAATTTTCTCAACTTTGCAAATAACAAAAGCCCGGGGTTCCGGGCTTTTTCATTACTGGCATCAATTGATATATGAAATCCGAAAATGCGATAAATAGCTGTCTCGAAGGGTTTTTTATGAAATACATCGGTGTTCGCAGACATCTGCCGTCGATTAAGTGTGATCTCTAAAGGCTGGAAGCGTAACTACCACGCCCGCGTGCTCAACGTCAGCAACCAAAAGCAACCGGTCACCCAGCTCGGTGCGACGAGTTTTGTCCTGTCAAGCTGCTTGTGGTGGAGCCGGGTACTTCACGAGCATATGTAGCATCCAAACTGGCGGAAGTGATGCAGGCCGCTTGTGCAAGGAAGAATATGTCTTATCCCAGGTATTCAGCGTGACATCGACTATCAGGTCGCAACCTTCAGCCGACTGCATGGCGGCCCGGATGGCCTGCCGCCAACTGGTCGCATTGGTCTGCGGAACGTATCCGAGAAGCCCGCCCAACTGACCCCGGGTTATTGGCTCTTCTTCTCGTATGAAACGTCCAAGCCCTTCATCACCTAGGTAGCGGTTGTCAACATCGGCCTGTTCGAACAGCGGCTTTGCTTCGATCACGAACTCCGGGCCGTCTGCGTGGTACGCCTCGAATCGAAGATCCAGTCTCTTCTGATGGGATCCCGCCAGCCGCTCGGAAGCCATGGGGCGTTCAAAATCGAAATGGACCTGTCTAAAAGGATGTTCGACTGGAAGACCTTTGAGGTGCGCGTGAACGTAACCGCCAATCTCGTAGGTCAATGCGTTCTCATCAGGGCGTCGCACCGTGTTCTTCGCGCCCTTTCGAGCCTTGCGCGTTGCGCCCTTTTTTTCGCAGAACGTGTGCCAAGCACTGCAGAGCTGGGCCTCTGCATTCTGGAGGGTCTCAATAGCACACTGCAGTACCAGCTCCATGTAATAGGCCCGCGACGCTGAGTATCCGGCGCGATCCACCAATTCCCTGGGGGACAAATCAGTGGGCATCATTTGATTCATTCATCAGTTCCTCGATCACTCGATTTCCGTCAGCAAAGGCCGACTCGACGGTCCAACGGAACCGCTCGCCGGGCTTGAACAGCGTCATATGGCCGCCTGCCTGGATATCTAGCCTCGATCCTTCGCTGACAGTGGCGTTAGCTGAATATGGACTCGGCGCGGCGCCTCCGGCATTGTCAGCATAGGAAAGCTTGACCGCCACTCGGATCGGTAGCGCACCGTCACTGATCTGCTCAATGCAGATCTCCGGAGATCCGGCGTCAATCGGCTTGAGGGCAAACGCTAGTGCTGTACCGTACTGCTGCACCTGGTTCGCAGTCGGGTTTTCTGAAAAGTTTGCAGGTACCCCACCATCTTCAAAATGATGCCTGAACGAAGTGTATTCTTGGACTGCAGCGAGAAGCAGTCCATGCAAACCGAAACGTTCGCACACTAATTGGGTTTGCTCAGCCGCGCTTTTTGCATTGAGATAGGAATCAACCAGTGAGTCATTCACGCCATTGAAAGGCACAGGCACGTCAAGGATATCGTTTTTTTCCAGTCGAGTCTTGTCAAGGATCCACAATTTGCCAAACAGAGCAAACAGATAATTTGCAACGCTACTTTCTAGGAATAGACCCAAAGCAAATAGGAACTTACGGCGAGCTTCCGCTTCTTCCTTCTTTACGTCCCCCAAGAAGAAGATGGCATTCACAGAGGAATTGAAGGCCACCGGCCACTTCGCGAAAGAGATGTTCACCATGCTCCGCGGAACGAGTAGGCAATTTCCGGAGAAGCGACGCGTGAAGTTCTCAGTAGTCGTGGCCAGCCACGCCGAGTCTGGTCGCTCATCGCGATCGACAGCATCGAAACCCTCTAGGCCCGGCTGTGCGTATGCAGAGGTGTTGCGCTGAATAGCACTTACCAGAACGCTGACGCCAGGCGCGGCTCTGACGTCGTTGTACTTGTTCTTGTCTGAACCGTACAAACGAGAAGAATCTAACCCGGTTTGAGCTGGAGAGCCACCCTTTCGTATCTCGGCGCCGACATTGCGAAGGAGGCTTCTCAGCGTAGTGGCCTTACCAACGGAAACCGAATCGACTAGATAGCGCTTGATGTAGCGATCGACTGCCTTCAACATCAACAGCGCGAACCAGGAGTCACCGTTCACATTGCGGATCAGTTCGCGCTGTCGGCAGTGCTCCACGTGAGACCTGTCGAACGTAATCAGCCAAGGCGCACCTTTGGTAGGCCCGAGTAGGTGGGCTCGAGAAGGCGAGTAGATCCATGGTTTCGACTGTGAGCTTGGCGGCCGATTGCGTACCATCAGCAAGCAAGCCGCTTGGCGTGCATGAGAGAACAGGGTGTACCGGAGATGAGATAGGTTGACCACGCCGACAACTTCAACCTTCTCTGCCAGCGCCCGAGGAAACTTGTCGGCGCTAGGTCCGACAAGAGATTTCGTCGGTAGCACCAACGCCACTATGCCGGAATTTGGTTCGGCGAAGTTCTGCAAAGCCCACCACATTGCATGTTCGGCTGTTTCACCGGAGTCGACCTGGCCACCGTACGCACCATCCAACCGTTCGAACTCCAGGGTGACGCTTTCGCAGTGCTGCCAAGGCGGATTTCCAACTACCACGTCGAACTTTCGTACGGACAAGTCAGGAGCCGCCACTCGGAAGACATCGCGGCAGATTAGGTTCTGCTCTTTCAGGGATGGGAAGAGCTTCTCGTCAGCTGTGCCTTGCAGGCATTCTTCAATGTCAGCGGCCTCGACATAGTCGAGCATTGTTAGGTACAAGGAGAATGCCGCAACGGCATGTGCGGAGGAATTCTTCTCAACCCCGAAGATGCAGTTCAACAGCAGTTGGCGCAGTTCTCGCGCTGGCATGTAAGCCGCTTTTCGGCCTACCAGCTCGGCTTCAATGATTCGCCGATAAGCGCCAACGATAAATACGCCGGACCCTGCTGTGCAATCGATGACTCTGCGTTCCGCACTTAGCGGAACTTCATCCTCAACCCGATCGAGCACAAAATCCACCAAGAACGGTGGGGTGTAAAAGACACCATCTCGCCGTTTGCTCTGACTGTCCTCGCTCTCCAGAAATTGCTCGTAAATGGCCGACAGTGTTTCAGTCTGAAGACTGCTCAGATCGAAGTCGAAGAAGCTAAGCTGAAGCGCCTCGTCGGTGAGCGTGTCTCCGAGCTTGATGCAGTCTCGAAGTAACTGAATATCGACATCCTCGAAGGCATGTCGCTCCTGCTTTGCCGCAGGAAAGATTGTGCCGTTGAGCAGTTCATCTAACGCGTCGAAAACACGCCAAACCTTTGAGGCGGTCAGGCCTTGTGCGCGTTGATCAAAGACGCCGACTCCGTCGAAGTTAGAAAGCCAGTCGTCGGTGATGAATCCCCGATCTCTGAGGATATAGAAATACAAGAACCGGCCGATCAGCGCATTGGAGGCCGTTACGGACGCGTCACTTTGCACGGTCAATCGCTTGCTGAGTGCCTTGAGCGTGAAGAGCAGTCGCCGATCGACCCGCTCCTCGGAGTTCAGCTGGAAATCCCGCCATGCCAGCGCCGAAGAGAGCCGGATCGCGTGCAACCGTTTAAGCGGTTCCATGCCAATCGCATCGGTGCCAGACCGACTCAGCGCGCTCACAGCAATTTCAGCCACCTGGGAATGCCAGTTCTCGTGCGAGAAGCCGAAGCCTTCGCTGATGTAAATTTTTTTCGGTGTGACGACGATGAGTAGCGGCACCAAGCCTTGGCTCCATACGCGGCAGTGCACACGCTTCGCCTCTTCGGTGTCCGCCGCCGTCGCTACATACAGCAAGGGCGCAAAACGCTTGCCTCCTGCCGCTCCGATGCTTGCTTGCCAAGTGCCGAACGCGCCGACGACGTTCATTGAGGTCTTTGCCGACCGCAACGAGCTACGAGGACCTCTGACGTCATTGAAGCGTTCTGCTTCAAGCCAGCCCGCTGATTGGCGATAGCCCAATAGATCAAGTACCAAGTCCAGAGCTTTGGTCATGATGCGCTCTTAATAACGCGGAACATATCGAACTGCCGCACGTTTCCCTTCTCGGTCGTCTGAGGCACGATGCCGTACCGAGTGAGGACGTCGGCGACTGAAACGCCCCGATCCACCGCCTCGCCCATCAGCACAGCTATCATCGCGTAGGTGCGTGGAACTTCGCCCGTTTTGGCATAGTTGGAGACCGACGACGGGCGGACGCAAAGATACGCTGCAAAGTCGTTGATGGTTATCCCTGCCTTCCCGAGGTGACGGCGGAACTCAGAGTAAATCAAGGCTAGGCCCTAGTAAGAAATTTTAGAAATATTACCAGATAAACTCCTGATTTTCTGAGAAATTAAAACTAGATTTGAGTCGTTGACGGAAGGGACACTGACAAGACCGCGCAACGATCAGCCTAAGGACTCTCGTCCCGTGGGCCTCTTTAGGCTCGATGCGTCCAAAGAAAGACTTGCCCCAGTACATGCCCAGCCTGGCCGTGCCACTGCCTTACCCCACCAACGACAGCCTGGAGGTCAATCGCTGGGCCAGCTACCTGTGCGAGCGCATGTTCAAACCTGAGTACCAGTACAAGAAGGCCGGAATCATGCTCAGCGAGATCAGCCCTGTCACGCGCAGGCAAGGCGACTTGCTGGAGCCGGAGACCATCAGCAATGCCAACCTGATGCAAGCCCTCGACAAGCTGAACCAGCGCTATGGGCGCGACACCGTAAAGGTGTCAACGCAGGGGGCGTTCAAGGACTGGCAAATGCTGCAAGAGAGGAAGTCGCCGAATTACACGACAGCTTGGGATGAGATACCCGTCGTCTGAGATGTCCGATTTTCCAAGCAAATCATGGCATGTATCGAGTGCTTTACTTGCAAATATGTGGTTTTGATGTTGACAATGCTAACGGTCAGTTCAGGCAAAAAAATCAAGACTTAATCAGTTTTTCCAAGACCTCTTGGCCCTGTTTCCATTCGGGACCAAGGGTGTACGACATGGCCGTCAAGGCTACACAAACATTCAATCCGATAAACAGATGATTGAGACTCTGTTGAGCGAGACTTGGATGCAAAGCGTCAATGAATGCTATCCCGAAGAGGAACACGAACGTCGATGCAGCTGTCCACATCAGAAGTGCGCCAGACTTGTAAACCCATGAGGGTTGACGTCGTAATGAAAGGACTGATCCCTGTCGCTTCAATGCGATTGAGTTGAACGCTTGTCTAACAGCCCAAGACGACAAGCCGTGAGAAACAATGTTTTTTCGTAGACGTAGCCTTGTTAGTGGCGAAACAACTTTCCCACCGAACTCAAGTTGGCTAAGGATAGATTCGGCGCAAGCCAAATTTTCATCTGCGAGCGGCGTCGCCAATCCGATTTTTGATTTGTACAGGTTCAGCCTTCTGCAGAGGATGGGGAATGCCGCTTCTTGCCACCTCTTGGGTTGATAGGTCGGTACATAAAAGTTAGGCGTTGCCGCGATCATGTTCAGGTTCGACCGGTCTTCGTTTTGTGACCGGGTGTGCCTGATACTTTGCATCCATTGGCTGCGAAGCACCTCAATTTCAGGACGCAGGAGCTCGGGCGACTTCACTGCGATTCCCAAATTTTCTTAACGACACTCTGACGGTCACGACTACCGTTTGGTGTCACACCATTCGCCTTTGATTGATGAATCTCATAAATCTCAGCAACCATGTCCCACCTGTAGCTTGGCGGGCAATCTGGGGCATGTCTTGAACAGAAGTAGTCCACATCTTCGTAAGCCTGTTTGACCATTTCCCAGTCAATCGATGACTGAATGGTGAGCTTGGCAATTGATTCAACGATGTCATTTGATGTGCGCCCAAACAGGACAAACGGGACATCAATGCCTGTGGACTGTATGCCACGGATGTAATCGGTTGAAGGCGCGGTCTCGCCTGATTCGTAGCGCACTTGTGCTGTTCGCGTCACGCCCCCCGCCTCCGCTAAGTCGGCTTGCTTAAGGCCAAGCTTCAAGCGTGCTTCTTTGAGTCGTGTGTTGAGTTGGGCGAGGATTGGAGGAATCAAGCTAGTCATTGACAAGTTCTGATAATGGACATTAATATCGCATAAACGGACAAATTCTATGCACACACCAGAAACTGTCAAGTCCACATTCCATGAGCACGGTATTTCCATCCGAGAGTGGGCGGCACGCAATGGTTTCAGCCAAGACCTGGTTTATGCCGTGCTGAATCGCCGAAACCAAGCAACGCGCGGTCAGAGCTACAAGATCGCTGTGGCTTTGGGCCTGAGAGACAAACCCGATATGTCGGAGGTGCCCGAGCGCTTGAAGGAATGCATTGCCTCCGTCAGAGAAGGCAACATGATCACTCGATAAATAGGCAACTGCCGTTGAAAAATTAAAGGAGCCCTCCCACCCCACAAAGCAAAACGCCAATCACCCTTTCGAATGATCGGCGAGAGTTGCCAGCGACTGAGAAGCCACCTAGGTTGGTACCCATAGGTGAATTTTCTCTCTAGTTGGCAGCGACGTCAAGTCACGTCCAAATTTTTCCTGATCTGAAGCGATCAGCGGGCGACCATGTCCAAAAGAGAGAAAAATGACCAAAGAAATTATCCTTGGCTCTACGCCAGTTACCGCCATCGAGCCACGATGGGTTCTAGACCATCACGCCGCTAGAGCAAATAGAAGACTTCAGTCTCGGGCATTCTTGTCTCGAGTCATCACTAACCCCTTTGAAATATCGCATGTCAAGGGGGGCTTGAAATGAGCACAAAGCCTATCAGGCGAGTAGTCACCCGCAGCGGTCGAGGAATTCGAGGAAAGTTTCCCAGTCAAAAAATGAGTGGCATGGTGCAGTGGGAGTCGGTGATTGAGGCTGATGCCATACGACTGTTTGAGTTCAATGTAGGCGTTGCCTCTTATCACCCTCAGCCAAGCGAGGAGGTTTACCACGATGCCTCTGGCGCTGCGCGCAAATTTGTGCCGGACTTCAATGTCATGTGGGTGCAGGGGGGTAGTGTTTTCATAGAAGTGAAATCGGACGCTGATGCGGCTTACCCGCCAACGAAGCGATTGCTTGGATTCAAGGCAATGGCAATGCAGATGCAAGGCAAGTGCTACAGGATCCTGACACCTTCACAAATCAGGTTACAACCGCGCTTTGAAAACCTCAAACTGCTAGAGCGCCATGCCAGAAGTCCTCTTAGTGCAGAGCAAGCCCAGTTATTGCAAAGCATCTCTCGCGACAAGACGTATCGGATCAGAGATGTTGCACCGACTTTAGGTGGCGAGGATGTCGTGTTCAGAGCTCTTGCAAGTGGCGCACTGCGCACTGACTTAAACGCTCCCCTCAATCAAGAAAGCCAAGTGTGGCACCCAGACTACAGGGAGGCCGGCGATGGTTCGTTTTCAATTTAAGCGTGGCCTGCGGTTTTTCGAGGGAGTCAGGCGATGGTCACTTGAAAAGATCAACGCCGTTGGATTGCTGGTATTTGAGTCACAAGACGCAGACTGTGAGCGCCTCTCGTTGTCGACGGCAGAACTTCATTTCGCATGGCTCAACGGCAAGTGGGTCATTGACATCGACTCGCTTGGTCCTGGCAAGGATCTCGTATGGCACACAACCCCAGGAGACCTCACCTCCTTGCCACCAAAAGCCAGGCTTGAGGCAGAGTCACGGGCGAAACTGCTGATGGAAGTCAAAGCACACTTCAAATCGATTGGCGCGCCAGTCAGGTGTGAGCCGAAAACACTGACTCACATCGTAAAAACCAAAGCAGGAGAGCTAGGGTTTCAAACTGTTCCGCACTGGAGCACGGTCTGGCGATGGTGGGGGCGACTGGCACGCAAGGGTTGTGTAACCGGCTTGGCTAATAGACCTGTCCTGTCCGGTCGGCCCATTGATCCGATGCAGCACGCGGTCTTCCAAGAAGTGGCCAACGAGATCTTTCTTCAAGAACAAAAAAATCCGGGCAAGCTTGTTGTTGACGAAATTGACCGGCGCTACATCGGCCTAAACCGAGATAGAGCTGAAGACTCAAAGTTGAGTCCACCCTCTCCGGCAACGATCTACCGTTGGTTGAAAAAGCTCAACTATTCAATAGTCTCGAGCGCAAGAAACGGAAAAGAATTTCAACGCAAAGAGCGACGGGAAGTAACGGGTTCTCTCAAAGTGGACCGAATCCTTGAACGGTATGAAATTGATCACACACCCGTCGATGTTCAGCTTGTTTGTGAAAAGACGTGGATGGTCCTGGGCAGACCATGGCTGACGTTGATTATTGACAGACACAGCCGAATGATTGCGGGCTTTTACATCAGTTATCACGCTCCTAGCGCCTCATCCGTCCTCTACGCGCTTCGTCAGGCCATATTCCCGAAAGAGGAACTATTGGGAAATATTCCCAGTGTAAAAAATGATTGGCCCGTACGAGGATGTCCGATATCGATTGCCATGGACAACGGTATGGATCTTCACGCCAAGGCTGTTGAGCAATTTTGCCTAGAGCTCTTGATTGAATTGCGCTACATGGGGGCAGGGATGCCCGAACTGAAGGGCGCAATAGAGCGCCTTTTTGGCACGCTCAGCAGAGATCTTTTTCACACGCTGCCTGGCACTGTTTTCAATAACATCGACGCTCGCGGTGACTACCCTTCGGAGGAAAGAGCGGCGCTGACACTTCAGACATTTACCGAGGTGCTTGTCAAATGGATCGTCGACATATATCACCAAACACCTCACCGCGGCCTCAACGGGTATACGCCGCATGCGGTGTGGAATCAAGGTGCGCCGACCACAACCATCACCCTACCTGCCTTTCCACGTCAGATGGACTTGATGGTCGGAAATACAGCAGTTCGATCAATTTTTCACTATGGTGTGGAATACGACTGCATTCGCTACAGCTCAATCCAGCTGCTAGCGCTCCGCAATGCCACAAAGGAAACGCCACTGGTAGAAATCCGTGTGTACGAGGATGACGTTGGCTACATCGATGTCAAAGATCCTGAAAGCGGAGAGTTCTTGCGTGTGCTCGCAGTCGATCAGGAATATGCCCGGGGGCTGAGTCGTCATGTACATAAGCTGATACGGGCCGAAGTGCGAAAGCGCTTCAATGATCGGGAGACGCGCGAGCAGCTTCTGCAGGTCAAAGCCGAAATTCAGGCGGTAGTGAAAGCCGCTGTTGCAGATAAAAAAGCAGGTGTGCGCAAAAGGTCTGCTGCCTTGAGGTTGGTCGACAGCGAAAACAAGCTGGGAAACCGTGCATCTGACGCGTTTTCCAATGCATCTGTGCCGACGGAATCAACTGATGAGTCTGAGATCAAGTTGCACAACTTTGAAAATGACGTGCAGCCAACCTTCAAGCGTTTGACTGGTGGAGGTTGTTAATGAGCTCAAATCAGGATATTTTGGGATTGCTTAGTTCCAGACATGCGATTCATTCTCCAGGGTCGCTCCACCACTTTTCGCTGAGAAAGGAACTCATTTCATTTCCAGCCTTCGAGCGAACGGTTGAAGAAATCGCATTACTGCACTACCGATGGCGAAATTCTGGTGTTTGTGAAGGTCTATTGGTTTTTGGACAACACGGCAGTGGCAAGTCGACAGCGATCAAACACTATCTTAAACAGTTCCCTCGCAAGCGGGCAAGCGGAGTCACAAAAATACCGGTGTTACTGGCGATTACCCCTGAAACGCCCTCAGTGGTTTCCCTTTCTGATGTGTTGCTCTCCTCTTTGGGCGATCCTCTGGCAACACGTGGAACGGCAGCAACAAAACTAAAACGGATCGTCCACTTCTTCAAGGAGTGTGGCGTAGAGATGCTCATCCTGGATGAGTTCCACCACTTCTATGACACGCATCGGGTGCACGAAGGACGCCGCGTCTCTGACTGGCTCAAAAATTTGATGAACCTGACGGGAATTTGTGTGGTGCTGGTTGGCCTTCCACGATCGATAGCCGCACTTAACTCAAACCCGCAGCTCAGACGACGATTTCGCTCACCACTGCACCACCGTGAATTTGGTTTCGTCGAAGCGGCTGCACAACGAGAGTTCTGCAAATTGCTGGATGCCCTTGAGCAGTGTCTGCCTGTGCAATTCGATCCACCTTTGAAAACGCCTTTTACGGCTCGACAGCTCTATTACGCTACTCATGGGTTGATTGACTATGTCGTCAAGATCCTAGATGACGCGGTTGCTAACTCGGGGGCAAAGTCAGGGGCGGTAATTGGAAATAAACAGCTCATTTCTGCATTCAAGCGGCAAGTGTGGGCCGAATGCCCTGATTGGATCAACCCCTTTCAGACCGACAAGCTTCGGTTGCTGGTTAAACCACGTGAGCCATTTTGCGATTGGGATGACCCGGGTCAGTACTCACTGAGTGAAAGGACGCGTAAATCACACACCACAAAAGGCGCTGAGCCGGTCAAGGAGGTGTTGCCATGATTGAGCTGACTGGAAGTCAGGAATTCTTGGTCCGCCCACGTCCTAAAGGATCTGAAAGTATTCGCTCGCTGCTCCACCGCCTGATCCGTCAAAACAAACTATCACCCCGTCTGCTTGGTGAATCACAGGGTGTCGCACACGCCACAGCCACTGCATTGGCGCTGGCTGCAAGTGCTGGATGGCATCCCGAGAATATTTTGAGGCGAGGCGGACTGATAACCACGCCGGGTATTTCAGAGGGGACGATTTCGGTCGGAATATCTAGATTGGGCAAGCGTTCTTTCGTGGGCAATCAACGCCGCATTTGTCCACAATGCATAGCGAATAGGTCAGACACCCCACTTGCATGGGAGATTTATGTGAATCGCGCCTGTCACATTCATGGTTGCTTACTCGTTGACAGATGCTCAAGCTGTGAAGAGCCCTTTGAATGGCTGACTTATGACCTTGTATGTAGTAGCTGTGGCAACTCTTTGTCCCAAATGACGACGCAGCAAGCACCGAGATGGGCACGCACGCTCTCTCAATGGGTGCATATGAGTGTCTCGCGGTCGATCAGGGAAATACGTGAAGATGGAAGGCAAGTAAGCGACCTATTTCGAGTGCGCCTTGACAAGCTTTTGCTCATGGTGGACGTTCTAAGGCACGTATTACTCCGTCGATGGCTCAATGCTAGGGTTTGGGATGAGTTCAACCTACCTTGGGCAATTGAGTTACTCAAGTCGCCTGACTTCAGGTTTTGGCTGTGGAACGCTTTATTTCTGCATGCGGCAAAAGATCCGATGACGCTAGCAAAAGCATTGGTTCCTACAGGAACGGGTCTCGCATCTGCATCGTACTTTGATCATCTCTCAACGAATGCCCCCATTCCGGTGTTCGTTCTCGAGTCACTTCGAAATCTCAAAGAGCGACGACTGGTCTCGCAGTTGTCTTCCTTGGAAATATTCGACCCACGCCTTCACGGAATCCGCCCATCCATGCAAATTATGAGTCGATACGGAAGCAAGGAAAGTCGATGCGATCGAACCCACATTCGCGAGTTTCATGAAGAAGTGCTTGAGGACGAAGAAGCCGGTATTTTGGTTTCGCCATGCTGATCAGGCCCGCCCCCAAACCATTGGAAGGTCACTACTCCTTTCGGCTACGGACTCTGCAGGCCAATTTGATACCCGGCTCCATGACAGGCCTGCTCAACCTGGACTGCGAGTTCGACGATGTTGCCGCTGATCGATCAGTCGCAGACGATTGGATTCATCGACTGTGTCGCTGGTGCCCCCAATGCCTGCGCGCAGGTGATGAGCCGTATGGACGTATTGGTTGGGAAATTCGGTTTGCAGATGCTTGCGCGGCCTGCGGAAGTTGGCTTGTTGATCAATGTTCATCTTGCGGAGAGCAGGTGCCTTGGTCTCGTTCAATTTTTTGCACTTGCCGCTGCGGTGAGCCACTGAGTTCTGGGGCCTCTGCTGAGGCTCCCTCCTCGCTTGTACGTCTTTGCAGAGCGCTGGAGAGCCGTGCAATGAAAATGCGAACAGAAGACTTGCCGATTTTTGATGACCTAACTCTTCACCAATGCCTCCAGGTGATCCGGTGGCTGGGATGCTACGGAGGTCGTATTCCGCAGAGAGTACGGCAAAAACTATTCGCGTCAGACCTGCTTGAAGTTTCCTGGCCCATCACGACACTGGCGGCAGAGGTATTGGTCGATTGGCCCAGAAGCTTTCACAAGCTGCTGAGCGATTTGAGGGCGGATGCCGGCTCTTTCGATGGCGGCAGCCTGTCGCGATCATTCCGCGGCTTCTATCGTGTGCTGTACACGGTTTTTCGTGGCCCAGAGTTCAGGTGGTTACGAGAAGCTTTTGAGGACTATGTCGCCGAGCACTGGACCGGCAGCATGGCCAGACGCAACCGCAGAATTTACGAGCAGGCCGCCGAAAGATTGGAGTGGATTCCTGACAACCTTGCCGCACGACATGTCGGCATCTCCAGAGCGGCCCTGCATCGACTATCTACCCAAGGCTTGGTTAGCGTGCAGAGCTATGAGACTGCATCAGGCAGGAAATTTTCGAAAGTCAGCAAGGCATCCTTGGCTCGCCTTTCAAGCTCGGGCTTTGCTGAATCTCTAACGCTGACAGAGGGTGCAAAAAAACTTGGCCTGACAAAGTCCCGACTGCAGTCTCTTATAGGGGCCATCTGCCCAGATGCCTTCAAGCTACAGCCTACCAACGTGTGGATGATTCCCCAAATCTGGCTGACGGAGCTACTTGCACAAATTCAGCAACTTCCTGTCCTAGATGACGCATCCACGGCACATGATTGGGTAACGCTTGATTGGCTTTTTCGATATGAACTCTCAAGCGACCAGGCTGCTGGTCTTTTGATCAATTCGATTCGAGACGGCTCCTTAATGGCTGCTCGCAACGCAATGACCACTGAGCTGGTCGATGTGATGGTCTGCCGATCCTCCTTACGAACGTTATGTGGTCCGCCACCCGCTGACGATGCAAGGCACATTAGCTTGATGGAAGCAGCAGCCGTGATGCAGGTTAAGCAAGAAGTCGTCTACTCATTAGTTCGATCAAAGTTGCTTTTCGCAGAGCTGAGACGAATAGGTCGCCGCCCAGCCCTATGGGTGACGCGTGATGAAATTCAACGTTTTGCCACCACATTCATATTTGGCCGTGATCTGGCTAAATCACACGCCACTTCATCACGTTCTATAGCGACCAAGTTGGATGATTTAGGTGTTTCGCCCGTTGCCGGACCTGGTATCGATAGCTGCCGTCAACTCGTTTTCCTGCGTTCTGACATTGCTGCTTACGGCTTGTAATTGAACTAGAAACCGTACCCGCGAATAGATACCCATGGACAGTGTCGAAAGGGTGCGACAACGCGAGCGTTTGATCGTTTCGATAGTGTCCATGGATTGTGAGGAAAATAAGGGCTTTTGGCGCCGGTCTGTCCATACCGAAGTCGAATTCACCTATTGCCAATGGTGTGCAATATAGATGCTTGTGTCGATAGGGCGTCACCGACGCACGGCCACTTGTGCTGGGAATGTATGCCATCGGCGCTGGGGTTCATTGACGACCCCCAAAGCGGACCTACCGAAGGGCTCATATCGACCCAAAGCGGAATTCTAGACAACCATTCTCAGTGCCGTGAAAGCGGTCATCGGTTGTCCCCCCAGGGCGGCCAGACCTCTGCGGAATGCGGGAGATGGAGCAGACTCAGCACGACTCCATACTGCTCTGCACTAATCTTCATCTCGCGCAGCGGCGTGTCGGCTCTGGCATGTGGAAACCAGACTGATGCGGGAATCAGAGTTCCTGTACGGTCGTGTGGAATCTCTGACTTGGCGGCGAGCGAACTGTCAGGCACGGGAATCACGCTATTTCGTGTCCTGAAGAAGGCCCCGGCCTTGGCTGCAGGTTCGCTCGACCAGGCCCAGTTGATGAAGCCATCGTTGGACATCACAAGCACGGCTTTCTCGTCCGTGTATTGCAACCATTTCAAAATTGCTGCCGTCAAAGATACGCCGTATCGGTCGGCACAGTGCCCCAGCAAATCCAGATCGACGACATTGGTGACCTGCTTGCGATAGTCGTCGAGAGGCATCAACAAGTAAGAAGCGAACAGATCGGCTTGCCCCTCGATGTCCTTGTCATCCCTCGACCAGTTCAGCATGTCGGCGTCGTTGCACTGGAACGAATCCCGGGCATGTCGATGCAAGATGTAGTGCCCGAGCTCGTGGGCTTGCGTGAATCTCACCCGTCCTGGTGAAGACACCGTTTCGTTGTACAGCAGCAGCCACTCTTCGCGCCCATCACCGGGGAATAAAGCGCCGTCGAACCCTTTTATGTTGGCCGCCTGTACTTGTGTGATCGGATCGGACCAGCCGAAGATACGGGCTGTTTCCAGAGCAAGTGATGGAACATCTACCGGAAACCGATCCACTCCGTGTGCCGCGCTAAACACCTCGGCCAGTTTCGCTAGTCGATTCGCTGCGCGCTGCGGTGTCCAGGGCTCCGTCATCACGAGTTCTTCTTGAAAGTACTCAGTATTTTGCGGAGTTGCTCTTTTGCGTCGGGTTCAAGCTTTTGATAGCCGCGAAAAAAAGCTTCGTCCAGATGACGTTCTTCCGGAGCCCGCACGTCCTCTTCAAGGAAATAGGTGGCCGCGACGCCGAGCGCGTCCGCCAGTGACGTGAGTTTTTCTGCGGAAGGCCTTTGTGATTCGCGGTTCTCTAGTTCCCAAAGGTAGCTCTTGCTGAGACCAGCTAGTTCAGCGAGCTTTTCGAGCGTCAGCCCGCGCTGCTTGCGCAATTCGTGCAGCTTTTCGCCGAGACGTGTCGCCATGGTCCGTCTCCTGTCCAAATGTAATGACCGAAGAGTACCACGGTACCGAACTTTTTCTTTGACATCCGAGAAAACAGGTGTAACATCCGTTCGTGTTCACGATTCCGAACTTATTTTCATGACCTACTGATACGAGCCGCAGCGCCATAAAGGAGCCTTTCATATGTCCCGAACCCATATCGACCATCGCGACCTTGTGCAGTTCGCTGAAGATAAGGTCAATCTGCCCAAAGACAAGGCGGACGAGTACCGCGCCCAGGCGCGGCGGCTGCGCGAGAAGCTGGAGGGCTACATATCAGACCATCCAGACTTCTCGCTGAAGCGGATCCAACTGTCGGGCAGCCTGGCAAAGGGGACGGCGCTTCGCTCGCTCAACGACATCGACATGGCCGTCTACATCAGCGGCTCAGATGCGCCGCAAGACACGCGAGCGCTGTTGGACTACTTGGCAGAACGACTGCGCAAGGCATACCCCAACTTCAGTCCAGATCAAGTCAAGCCGCAGACCTACTCGGTCACAGTGTCGTTTCGCGGAACCGGCCTGGATGTCGACGTGGTGCCGGTGTTGTATGCCGGCTTGCCCGACTGGCGCGGCGACCTGATCAGCCAGGACGACGGCTCCTTCCTTGAGACCAGCATCCCGCTGCATCTCGAGTTCGCCAAGAAGCGCAAGCAGTCGCAGCCGAACCATTTTGCCCAGGTCGTGCGCCTGGTGAAGTTTTGGGCGCGACGCATGAAGCAGGAGCGGGACGGCTTCCGGTTTAAGTCCTTCATGATCGAGATGATCTTGGCCAAGCTATGCGACGAAGGGGTGGATTTCTCTGACTATCCCGAAGCGCTGCAGTCATTTTTCACCTACGTGGCGAAATCTAACCTTCGCGAGCGGATCGTCTTCGAGGACCACTACAAGGCATCGAGCGTCGCCAAGCTCGACGATCCTGTCCAGATCATCGACCCCATCAACTCGAGCAACAACGTGGCGCGGCTTTACACCTCCGAGAACGCCGATGACATCGTGGAGGCCGCGCTTGATGCAGGCGATGCCATAGATTCCGCCTTGGCTGCACCGAACAAGGAACTGACGGTGTACTACTGGCAGAAAGTTTTCGGTCCTTCTTTCCAAGGTTGAACATCATGAGTTACAGCTATACCGCAACCGAAACCAAAACCTTCACGGTAACTCATGCGCGGCATCTCGCGGCCAAAGTGGCCGCGGACCTCAAGCGTTTGCAACGCTTGTACGGGGGCGTCTCCGACGAACGCATCGCTCAGTTTGAGGGCGAGGCCACCGAACTGCTCCGGCAGGGCTATCTCGGGACCGTCACCTATGGCTTCAAACGAGATGGTAATTGGATCGAACCTACGCTGCGTTACACGGCGAACGAACTGGCGAATGGTGGTACGGACGATGACCCAGGGCGCGTGCGTCCAGGCATCGACATCAGTGGCGCGAGTTTTCACAGCTACTTGACCTATAGCAGCACATGGTGGGCATTGACCTCCGATCAGCGCGCCGTCGTCGAAGTACAACTGCCTCTGCAGCGGACGAGCCAAGTAGAGCCGCAAGTGAACGGCTATTTTGCCGACGACAAAACCTATTCTTCTGGCGGCCGTTCGCTGGGCCGCGCCAGCGTGAGGAGCAATTGATGAGCCAGCAATCCAATCTTCAAGGCCTGTTCGAACGTCCGACTACATTACCTGACCCCGATGCCCAAGGCCGCCTTGCTCGGCTAGTAGGTATAGACGACAAGATAAAGCGGTTGGCGAACGTGCTGGGGGTCCTTATCAACCCCGCTGGGCTTCGGAAATGGCAAGACACGCACCATGCCGAGGCTGGTGGTCTACTCGACGCCGTCATCCGCCGTCCACCACTGGTGGTTCTCTCCGGTGATGTCGGCTCTGGCAAGACGGAACTGGCGGAGACCATCGGCGACAAGGTTGCACGGCAGGAGAGCATCGATATTACGCTATTGCCTTTGAGCCTGTCTTCGCGTGGGCAGGGCCGCGTGGGTGAGATGACCCAACTTGTCTCTTCCGCGTTCGAACATGCGTTCAATGAAGCCAGCAAGTTCAAGTCGACCAAAGGCGCCGCTCGCGGCGGCGTGATACTTCTGGTCGACGAAGCCGACGCCTTAGCCCAGTCGCGTGAGTCTGATCAGATGCACCATGAGGACCGTGCTGGCGTCAATGCCTTCATCCGTGGCATTGATCGATTCGCGAATGGAGGACTTCCTGCCGTGGTGCTGATGTGCACCAACCGACTGAACGCTCTGGACCCGGCCGTACGCCGCCGCGCGGCAGATATTCTTGTGTTTGAGCGCCCCAGCGCTGAGCAACGGCTCGAAGTGTTTTCCCGCCGCTTGGGAGCTGCTGGTTTTAGCAAGGCAGATTTGCTGGCACTGGTGGCCGCAACAGGCGAACAGCCAAAGCGCGCTTACGGATTCACATATTCGGACATCACGCAGCGTTTGTTGCCGGCCATCGTGCTCGATGCTTACCCGGACGGCCCAATCAAGCCATCGCGTGCAGTTGAGTTGGCGGGGGCGTTTATGCCGACGCCGCCGTTTCGCGATACGTAGGCCCGATGGTCGAAACACGGGCAGCCAATCCGAACTGAATAAGGACCATCATGACCCAAGCCGTTGCCGTTCGCAGAGACGGGGATGCCTTCCAGGCCAGAATCTTCTGGCGCAAGGCTGCATGCTTGCTGGACCCAAAGAGCCCGGTGGCCCAGGTCGGCTTCGAGTCCGGGCCGAAGGGCTTCGACGATGTATGGGTGGCCTATGCTGCCGATCGGGCACCGAACGATCATGAAGGTCGGCCGATCTTGCGAGAGCACATTCAATGCAAGTGGCATGTATCGGTGAACGACTTTGGCCATGCGGACCTGATTGAGCCCGAGTGGATCAACGCCAATAAGTTCTCATTGCTACAGCGTGCCCGTGCTGCGCAGGTGACGCATGCGCGCGACGGCTTCAGTGCTCGGTTTAAGCTGCTCACAAACTGGCGTATCGCTCAGGATGACCCACTGCGTGGCTATATCAATCAGAAGTCGAAGACGTTGCGCTTGAAGGACTTGTTCGACGGATCAACCGACCGCTCTGCAGCCGGCAAGGTCAGAAAGCTCTGGCGTGAACACCTGGGCATTGACGACCAGGAACTCATGCTGTTGGCACGAACGTTGTCGCTGGACACGGATTCCACCTCGCTGGAAGACCATCGGGACAACCTGGACCTGCTATTCGAGAACCGCGGTCTGCGCCGCATCCCCGTCAGCGAGAGCAGTTTTGTGTACGACGATGTTGCGTTTCAGTGGCTAGCGCAAGGTCGGCTGGACTTCAACCGGCAAACGTTTCGTGAAGCCTGCAAGCGTGAGGGGTTGCTTGACGGCGATGGCCGAGCACATGTGGTGTTCGGCGTGAAGTCGTTCGAGCACACCTTCGACCGACTCGAGGATCGTTGCTCCGTAGTGCTTGATCTGATCCAGCACTTCGACGAACGCGCCATCCGCGATCAATCGGACTGGGCAATTACTCTCTATCCAAAGCTCAAGAGCTTTCTGCAGACTTCCGCCACTGGCAACCAACATCTCCGACTGATTCTTGACGCGCACATCACGCTGGCCTTCGCAGCAGGATCGGTGCTCAACATCAAGTCCGGCCGCGACGTCGAGATCGAGCAAAGAACCATTCATCGAAATGTCTGGCACTCGAGCGATGTGCCGCGCGATCCGAGCTGGCCAGGCTGGCAATTCGTTCTGGAACCGTTGACGGAATCTACCGGAGACATGGCTGTCGCAGTGTGCCTCACTCATGACGTGGTCGCGGCCGTGAAGGCACACGTCGCTGCTTCGATGCCCCAAGTGAGTTCCTTGTTGATCGCGCGCCCAACGTGCGGCTCTGGCGTCAAATCCGTTGTTTGCGGCCAACACGCGTTTGATCTGGCTGAGACACTTGCATTGCAGATCAACCAGCAGCGACACGTAAACAGGCCGCCGCTTCACCTCTTCATTGCTGCGCCAAATGCGTTCACGTTTTTCTTGGGGCAAAGACAACCCGGCTTCGGTAAGACCACACTGTACGAGTACGACTTCGAAGGCGCGACAGGTGGCGGCTACAAACCTTCTCTTTCGTTACCAATTTGATGCACTGATGCTGGGGAGTGACCGGTCTCGTTGGAATAAGCGCACATGCTGCCTCCAACTACTGTAGTTAGTAGTGAAGATGCTGCCGATTTCCAGTTCTTGATTGAGCGCTTATGCTGCACCACCAATCAATAAAAAAACCAAGGAGGTTCTTTTGGCTAAGTCTCTCATCCGAGTCATGCTCTCAAGCCGATGCATGGACAAGTTTCCTGCAGGAAGCGACACCTCACTAACTGACTTGCGAAAAACACTAAAAACGGAAATCGAGTCGGTTCAAGTCCTTGGGCGCAAGCTGTTCGAGGTCTGGATTAACGAAGACGCACCTCCAGGAGAAGGTAGCCAGGATAGTTGGGATGCTTGTCTGCAGGCAGTCCGAGATTGCGATGTACTCATCGTGCTGTCAAATGGCAACGCGGGCTGGGCAGCTGGTGAGCAGGATGTCGGCATCTGCCATGCGGAATACATGGAAGGACTTCGATCCGCACAGGCCAAAGTACGCTTGGTGGCGTTGCCTACGGTGGCTGAGGCCAAGGGCGTAGTTGGCGCACGCAACAAGCGCTTCCAGGACTATCTTTCCAAACAAACCGCCTTTCGGGGCGGCGAAGTCAGAACAATTGCCGATGCGAAGAAGCGTGTATTCGAAGCCCTGTCCGAGGCCGTGATACTGCTAACCCAACGAGGCGTGCAGGCCGCAGCCTCGACACGTTTTGACATCGGGGCTGCGTTGGACTGGACACGACTCGACTTTCGTCAGAGAAAAAAGGCCATGGAGGCCACGCTCAAAACTGCACTGAGCGGAATCAAGGACGCAAAGGTTGCTGATGATGGTGTGATCATCAACTTAGATGGCAAAGAAGTGGTCGTGGTGATCCACGCAATTCCCGCCTCATTTAGCGTGGCGGCCGCAAGAGAGCTTGTGGGAAGGCCATTCCTTGAGGATCACCAACGCGTGGGCTCGCTTGCTTCAGCGCACGGGCCACTGCATTTGATTGCCTGTCACCGCGGTGCGACCGAAACACAAGCTACGACATTGTTGGGATTTCCGGACGCTACGGTGGTCAGTGGCCCCTTTGGGGTCTTTGTGGCCGACGACGTGCAGAAGGTGCAGTTCGCTTTCCTTGCCAATTGCCGTGACGACACCCAAACTCGCCATGCCAGTCAACGATTCTTTGAATGGCTGCAGCAGACTGGGGAGGCCGCGCTTGTAGCGCGACGAGCGGTCTCTCGTGCTCGGATTGTCAAAGTAGTGGCGAAAGAAATGAATTCATAAGGGAGGAGTCGGCAATGAACGAAAAAGATCTTCTATTGGGGCCTGTCTTGTCGTTTCGTGGGATCGGCAAAGGCGATCTCTGGAAAGTGACAGCACTGGTTGGCCTCAAAGCAGGTGCAGCTGTCCCAAATCTCCAGGTAGATGGAAAGGCATGTCCGGCCCCCAAGGAGCTGTTGGCGACAAATGGCGAACGCTATCTACGCTATGACATCTCTTGCAAAGTCTTGAAGAATGAACGCACGGTGAGCTATAGCATTCCTGGAGGGCTGACGTGGAACATGACGGTTCCTGGCAAGGACTTCTCACCCCGCATGGCGTACGTGTCTTGCAATGGTTTTTCTGACCCCGCCGTAATGCGAAAAATCATCCGCACTTCGGACGCGGTTTGGGAGGACCTGCTTTACAGCCATGATCGCAAGCTGCGTAGAGAACCTGGATCAGGGGAAGTCAAGCTGCTGGACAAGGAGCAACTGTGGCATGAGAAACGCATCCATGACAAAGGTCTGCAGCGCTTTCACTTGATGCTTATGGGGGGCGACCAAATCTACTTCGACTCCATCTGGGAAGACATCACTGCCTTGCGGCAATGGGTCGCCTTACCTCGAAAAGCGCAGCTGGATTTCAAAGTCACGAAGGCCCTTGAGCGAGAGATAGAAGCCTACTACTTGGGGCTGTACAAACAGCGGTGGCTCCCCATTGACAGGAAGCCGTGGTCGTCCGCAACTGCTGCCCTTGATGCGGGTGCCGCTATGGCATCCATGCCAACCGTCATGATGTGGGACGACCACGACATCTTTGACGGCTGGGGCTCGTACAGCTGCGAAATGCAGAACTGCCAGCTCTTTCAAACGCTTTTCCGCTATGCACGTCGGGCATTCTGGGTGTTCCAGATGCAACATGCGCTAGAGGATCTTCCTGAATTGGAGGACACAACGCCCCCAGGGTTTTCTCGTCAAGATCCCATGTTCAAGCCTATCCCCTGGGGAAAAGTGCTTGCCAAGGACACCCTTGCGCTCCCTTTGCTTGATGGCCAGCCGGGGTTTAGCTCTGCCTATTCCATCGGGGCAGTCACGATCGTCGCTGCTGACTTGCGCACAGAGCGCTCTCGGACCCAAGTCATGGGATCGGACACTTGGCGGCAGATCAAAGAATGGATGGGTAACTTGGAGTCTGGACCTATTGGTCCCCAACCGAGCAATAGGTGTCAGCACCTTTTGTTCATGTCCTCCGTGCCGGTGGTACACCCGAAGCTTCCATTGGCAGAGCTTTTTCTGGATAAGTTCGGGCAAGACCACGTCACTGACAGCAACGCAGACGACCTAAAAGATCACTGGTCACATGATGACCATGAAGGTGAGCGCAAGCGACTTCTGGAGGTCTTGTCGACTCTGGCGCGCGACAAGAAGATTCGCGTTTCCTTGGTTTCCGGTGATGTGCACGTGGCGGCTTGGGGTACGGCGTACCGCAAAGATCTGCCGGCCTCGGAAACCTGGTCACAGATGCACCAATTTACGTCGTCTGCCGTTGTGCACCCTTCACTGATGGGCGTGACAGAACGGTTGTTTCTTGCCTGGTTGAACTCCAATGCCAAGAAGCCTCAGAACATTGACGTTCAGTACGTCGCCGAGGTGATGACCTTTCCTGGGCACGATACACATGTAATGGCAGCGCGCAACTGGCTTGCTTTGGAATTGGATCTTGGGTCCGCCGAGGGATGTAAGCTGTGGGCTACTTGGCGATGCGAAACCGAGACTAGTTTCTCAAACCACTTGGTTGCAGTTGTTCCCATCGGGTAGATTAAATCTCTTGCATCCGAGTAGGTATATAAACCAACTTCATGGAATATATCTATCTAAAAGCACAGATCAGCCTACTTCAGACATGACAGGTCTGATAAGTTCTGAGCCGGGACCCCCGAGGCGCAGGAGCTGTGTAACGGAGTTGGCGCTTGTCGATTGGACTGCCAAAAGTGGACGTTGGTGGAGGTCGGCTCCTGGCCCGTCTGAGTCACTCGACAGTGACCGTCGCCACCCAACCCGTTGCTGACAAAGACCTATCCAACCCGTGCACCCGGTTTGCAGCGTGAGCTGCCGATCAGCCCTTGGCTGTGCAGGTCTGCAATCGGCCAAGTGCAGTCGTTGCAGAAGATCTATATCTGACGTTCAACGCTCAAGAATTAGACGGCTTTCTGTTGAACTGGCGTGACATTGGCTTACTGTTGAGTGCAAGTTGGGTTACCACCTTGCTCACGTAGGTAGATGCACTGCTCTCTTCATCTAAAAATGCGACGAGACAGATAGGATGCTCTCCGCGTCGGTTCTGCAACATGAGCTTCCCTAGAGCAGTCGCCACTCTATGGTTGTCCCGAAACTGGCCTCGGAGCAATCGGCGCAGTCCGCTAGCCAATAAGTCTGCGACTTGCACGCCTTCACTTGACTGTGAGTCAACAAACGTCATCTCACGGCGCAAGATCTTGCCCAAGTCGAATCCATCCATCTCGGGAAGTCCATACTCTTTCTGTAGGTAGTCAGGCGCCTTGCCGTCCTCGAACTCGTAGGCCTTCATGAAGCTGTAGTTGAAGCCACGGACCGCCTCGAAAGGCTGTGCTATTGATCTGATTTGTAGAAGTGGTGGAGCGATCTTTTCGAATGCTTGTTCAAAAGTCGGCTTGTTGACATTCTTCTGATCAATCCGCCATCGAAAGTGTCCAAGGGTCTGTGGCCTCCGTTGTGCGTAGTAGTTAATTGATCGCCGAAGTAAATCGTCGATCAACCGTACCTGACATACAAGCTGAACATAGAGCTGTCCGGATAGGCCTTCGAGTTCGTCTGCAAGGATCTCGAGGCCTATAAGTCCACCTTCATAGCGCATCCGAGGAAGGTTCTCTCTAATACTGGCGACCTGCATGCTTTGATGCTGTGCAACTCTTTGCGATGTGTTCAAGCCTGCATCAGTGGCGGTAGCGAACAGCAGGACGTCTTCGCGGTCAAGATTAGCGAGTAGGTCGAGATAGACAGCCTCATCAACTTGTTTCAGTTTGACTTCGTGCAACGGGAGACCACCGGATGCGATGCGGAGTTGCTTCAGACCTTCGCTCATTGCTGAGCGCGCAGACTCTGCAACAGCAACTGCGGCAACGACGTTCCAACTCTCGAGTTGTGGAGAGTTGGCGAACGATCCTGATTCATCTAAGTAAACGTTCATGGGCTACATGATTACAACACCTTGCCGTTACGGTCAGCTTTGCTGGCGGTGTGCGAAGGACTGCAATGGATCGATAGCTGTCGATAAGGGTTTTCACATCAATGACCGCAACCAGCCTTGATCGGCCGTTGACACGGAAAACGTGAAAATCAGGACTTGGCCGGTCAGAAACATGAGCGCGCTACCGCTAAAGCGGACTTAGCTAGCAACCGGTGGTTCGGTCAACAGTTGCTGGCGACATGCCTCCAGGTGCTGTTATGCACGATTAAGCGGGGTCACCTACCAAATTACGTAACGGCCCTCCATGGAGTGGCTTCATCTTGAAAACTTGGTGGATTCGGCGCATTGTTGCCAAGCGTTACGCCCGAGTCTGCCGATTCAGAGGCGTTGGGGGTGGTCTTAATTCATCGAGTTGCATCTCGGCGATCTTGAGTTCCCTGGTAAGTTCTACTATGCGGCGGAATGCGCTCGCCAACTGTGACTGGGCATCGTCACGCTGGGCAGCAACTTCGATAAGGCGATCCTTGAGGGTTGCGCGTGTTTTTCGCTGCTTGATCTGCACCTGTCGATTGGAAGGACGTTCTTGCTGACTAATTTCAACGTACGCTTGAATCTCTCGGATCAGCGACGGGAAGCGCGTCTTTCGCAATGCGCTTGGGTCGCATCCCGCTTCCTTGGCGACATTATTCTGCGAGACCGGGGTTCCCGGTTTTATAACCTCCGGTTTGTCTGCCTTGAGACGTTCGAATGCTTGGCGAAACCGCTGCTCGGCGGTGAGGTGATCAGCTTCGGACGACATTTAAGAAGTTCCCCAGTCCATTTCGCTCAATAAGTAATGCCTTGCGGCGTGGACTGCCGTCTGGAACTGCAGCCAGTTCTCGATCAACCCGTGAAAGCTCCTTCTCCACCTCAGATGCCTTCTCCCGGTCGTAGAGCGCATCTGAACAGGGGCCATCACCGTCCCCTCCAGTGCAACGAGCGACAGACTCAACGCCGCCATAGCTGCAGTGTCCACGCTTGGTGCAGGCACCCAATCGGATTTCACGGAACGTCGTTTGCCCGCGGCGAGCGGCAGCGGCCAATGTCTGGACGTCCTTGTCGCCGACAAGATTGATCAAGATGGCTTCCTTGCGCTTGTCGCCATGTGGCGACACAAATCGATCGCCCATTGTCGAATGCAGCTTATGTGCCATCGTCTCGTACATTGCCGAGATCACCATGCTTTCAACGTCCTCATTGAGATGCAGTTTTGTGTAGCCACGCCCATAGTACAGTGGCATGAGTCGTGAAGCATGTTTCATCTGAAACTGCATGCTTGAGTCGGAGAGGAGACCGCTTGCAAACATGTTGACTGCACCTGTGCGACGCAGTTGATGCCAAGATAGAGGCCAGACCTTCCCAACTTCGAAACCCTTGGCGGCACTGAGATTGGGGGTTAGCATCCGCGCGGTTCTCAAATCGTCATCAGTGATTCGAAGTTGCTCCGTATCGAATAGGGAGGTTTCGGCTAGAACCGCCTTGTAGGCCAACGGGTAGGGTCGGGTTGAGTAGGGTTGTAATGGGCCACTGGCCCACGGTTCAAACGACCTATCGAACAAATAGGGATTGGCCAGATCGGCGCTACCTGGCCGAATATCGGGATGCGCTGCGGCACATCGGAGGCGAAGTCGCGCAACAGCACTCATCGCAGTGACGGCTCTTTCGACACTCGGGCTGGTCGGCCATCGCGCATCGGAGTCCAAATCGGTCTTTGTAGTTTCTCCACTGACGATTGGGATGGGCCCCAATCTATCATCATTCTCCCACGTGAGACAGTCCGCGCGAAGTGACGCGACCTCGCCGATGCGTTGAAGAGTGAAGTTGGCGATGTACGCCAGGCCGGTAATCTGGACAAGGCTCAGGTATCGAGAGAAGTGGCGAATGTTCAAGTCGCCGTCTGGGACGGATACCCATTTTTGGAGGAGCTTGCCAATGTCGAAACGTTCGGCCGTTAGACCAAATCTTCCATAATTTCGGTAGCCGTTTTTGATGCCTTCACTCTCCGACCGAGGGCTCCGAAATGGCAGGCGCGATCTTGTCATCTTAGACGTCATAGCGCCTTGCAACGAATGGTAGTTGTGGGCGTACGCGTCGACGCAAAAGTTAAAGCAGTCTTCAACTTGCCTTCGGTGATCGAGAAAATCGTCTAAGCATGATCGCAGTCGCTCCAGTTGATAGTTCCAAATACGCGGCGGAAGGTATGCGGTCTGCATGTGTTCATGGTCAGGTCGACAAGCGGATAAGAATCTGATCCCCTGCTGGTCCAATAGGAAGAAGCCGATCTGGTCTCGAGCGTCCCAAAGCCGATGAAGCTCGGTGACGACGGTTTCAAATGAGACTGGTCGAAGGAGCCCAGGGATATGCTCCAACACTCTCGGAAAGCGCATCAGATCGCTAGCGCGAATCCCCTCGCGGCTGCAGAGCGCTACGATAGGGCGGATCAAGTTGAAGAATGAACCTTGTAACGTGCTGGTTGTCGCCGCCGCTCGCGGTCCCCACATGCGCCAGGTTGTGAGCAGCCGCATGAGATCCGCGTTGTCTGGATCGAGGTGCCCTGAACCCTTACCAATCGGCGCGTCATCAAAACGCAAAGTACAGGCCTTGCCTGCCCAACTTGAGAGATCCCATTTCGGATCTCCCCAACGGGATAGGATTTTTCCGTGTCGGTCCTCGGATACCACCCAATCTCTGGGCGGTGGCCAGCTTGGCGGCCGATAACACCGGCTAGACGGTGTCACCCAATCGGATTTCAAGCGCAGACCAAACTCTTCGAGCGCCATTTTCATACGAAGCCCTCAATGCCTTCGATCAACCGCCGCCAATGCGGGTGATAGTTGCCCTCGTCGACACGGGCGAGAGCCTCTTCCATCCAAGCTCGACGCCGAACATTGGACTCGCAGAACCAGCGAAGTTTCTCACTTATGCGGCTTATCGCATGCTCCCCAGGATGAATTTCAAGGTTACCTTCCGCTGGATGCCATTTGGAGACCTCAATAACCTTGAGGTGCCGAAAGCATGCCAGCGACCACACATAATCTTCACTGTCGATGTCGCGGTGGTGTTCGCACCATAAACATCCGGAGGGTCGAATGCAATCCGGTGTAGTTGCATTTTTCGGAATATCACGCACGGGCACGGGTTGACCGTTGCAATGTCCAGGGGCGGTTGATGAAGTCTGGGCAAGCGCCGGGTCATGCTTGGACCAAAAACGCATCACCTCGCCCATGGCGCGCTGCTGGCTTGGCCGCTCATAGACGTTGAGAAGGGTCTCTTTGGTGTGTTGTGCCATCGCCGCTGTAAGTTCGGGATCACCGCTGCGACGCAAGAGCCAATTAATTCGGGTATTGCGCAGTGCCTGCGGCGAAACGTAGGACACTCCGAGGTTCTTGCAGTCACGCCGGAGTCGATGGAAACTTGGAGCCTCATGCTCGGCCCGTCCAAGATTTCGTACAAAGGGAAATAGCAGGTCAGAGTCCGGAAACAACTGCCGGCGCCAATCCAGATAGCGTTCAAAGTGCGATTTGTAGTCTTTAAATATCTCGAACAGCACCTCTCCGCCTCTACGATTTTTCCTGTCCTTGACGTGGAAACCATCTATGTGACTAACATAAAAAAAGTGCCTGAGCTTGAGTTGGTGCGCTTGTGCAAGGTTCATGCCGGTCTGCCCGATTAGCATGAGTAACTCTGCCTCACAACGCAGATTCGCAAGTGGATAGCGTGTTTCGAGCGTACCCTCGGTTTCCCATGCGGTAAATTTTTGGACCGAGCTATTGGTGCAATGTTGCTGGGCAGAAGGATCGGGGTTAGCAGTTCTCCATCTTTCCAACGCACCAGGATTTCGATAACCTGACCAATCGACTATTTCACCACCATTTCGCAAGGGAATTCGCACTGGCAATGGGCCTTTTAGGACTACGTCGATCGGTAGTCCATCGCACACGTCTTGTAACAGGCGACCGAAGGCGAAAGTCTTCTCCAGGTTTTGTTTTTCAGCCTTAACCCCGCGCGCGGTCTTGCGTCTCGGTGGTGACGTTAAGCGAGTCAATCGTACTAAAGGCGTCAGTCGTCCAAGTAGTTCGTCCAAAACCATTCCGACAACAGCGCCACGTCGGTATGCTGGTCCCTGACTGATCTCGCCGGAAACACGTTGTCGATGGACCAGAGAATCAGTCCAATGAAGATAGGTTGTCTGAATTACGTCACGTGTGAGTGGGTGCTTGGCTTGTTCGGCCCAGGTAAAGAAGTGGCGAAATGAGTCGACAACAGTTTTCGCTGTTTGAGGACTTCCCCCCATCACCAGTTTGCCAATGATCACCTCGTGAATTGCCTTCACGAGTTCCAAGCGTTCAAACAGTGGGGCGCCGAGCTTTCCGGCGGCGACGAGATCCCTGAAAGTCCGCACATTAGCCTTGGTTCCGCCCAGAAAGAGAAAAGCCGTGAGATTCAGTGGCGTAGCTCTCTTGCTGTACTTCACTGAGGGAAAGTTCAAATCAGGGATGTGCGCGCCATTACGCATGATGTTGATCCCAATTCCTATTTTTCAGACCCGTGAAAACCTGGTTGAAGGCTTCTCCCACTTCTTGCTTGCCTTTGTTGCTTTCTAGAAATTTGATGTATCCGAACGTGGTGGACTCGTGCTTGTGAAGCATTGCTTGTTTTACAAATTCAATGGCGGCAGGCGCGGTTGTGACGCCCAGTGAAAGCTTCATCAGCCAAGTGCCGTAGGTGGCTCGCGTTTGGTGAAACTTGAAGCGTTCCATAAACTTGAGACCTGCGCGACTTGCGCCGCGACGCAGCCCGGTCATGAGGCGGTTGACGGAATTGCCGCTGTAACGCCCGCCACGCGTCGTTAGAAAGACGATTGATTTGTCGGTCGACTTGGCCCTTGTCTCCCGTTTAAGACGTGCAGTTGAGTACGCATAGCTCTTAAGCTCCGCAAGAAGGAAGTTCGGGATAAGAAGATCGCCTTCGGCATTGAACTTTGTTGCCACTCCTGTACCCGGCCCGACACGAAGGAGATAAAACCCCTTCATGTAAGGATCAAGCCGAGCCTGCTCCAGGTTTTCAATGCGCAAAGTGGTAATTGTTCCTAGCCGAGCCCCAGTGAGGAAACCAGTAGTCAGCATGAGGTGGAGCTCCTGGGTGTCCTTTCGACAAGTGAACTCGAGGAGCTGGGTCATGTGCGTTTCGCTAAGTGGTAGAAGACCGTCCTCAAGCCAAACTCCTGGGCGTGTGCGGTTAGGAATAGCCAAATCAGTGGCAACGCGGACCATTGAACGTTTGAAGCCGACCGCGTCGTAGTATGGAATTACCAAAGACTTCTCGCGCCACATGGGTGATGCGGGGCTGATAAATTCGTGGAAGTCAGCGTGACGATAAAACTGGATGACCGCACTCATGCGAGATCTGGCGGTGCTTGATGCCAGACTTCCCCGATCAATCTGCTCCATGAGTTCGCCGCGAAATCGCACAATTGCGCGATCGGCCAAGCGGAGAGGAAAGTGTCGCCAATCCAACCCGTGCTCCTCCAAGAAATTGGAGTACGCATAAAGGTGTTTCATCAGTGCCTTAACGGTTTCAAGTCCGGCACGTTTGTCGGATACCTTCTCCAGTGCCCAGTGATTTGCCTCCGCCCAAGCCTCGCCGTTGTTCCAGAAAATTTGTGGCAGACGCTCGATGCTCGGGGAATGCTTGTCCTGCTCCCAGGTGATCTCAGCGGTTCTAGCGAATTCCCGCCAAGGTTTGAATTTGATGTACTCGATGCATGCCATGTTCAACCCCGGAGCGTTGATTTAGAGTAACTTCGAGCCAAATCTTGTTTGCGGTTCCGGCCAAAGCCGTAGAACAAGCGGCTCACTGCGTCCTTGAGGTCGAGTCCGTATATGTGCATTGCAAGGTCGCCCGCGCCTGTGCCACCTCGCTTCGCGCGGATATCGAAAAATTCTGTTCCCGCCAGTAGCAACTCGAATTCAATATCATCCGCGTTGGCGTGGAAGCACTGGGTATACCGCGCACGGATCGGTTCAAAGCTCATTTCGGATTTGGTATAGCAGCCCAGGCGCTCAAGGACAGCCGATTCATCGATCTGTCGCCAGTGCTCAAAGGTTTGATTATTCACATCGTGCCGCACAGATCCCTCCATCCGCCAGTGCAGAGGGCCTCCCCCTGACCTTCTCCGCTACGCGTCTTTTACAAAGACGGGTTATCCAACCCCTTCGATGTCCATAGATTTTTATGCACGGGGTATGCGTCCATAGCATGCTATTCGGGGGTGA
>JACCDW011720177.1_pt1 | contig 29863 bp, 32 predicted proteins | sample 7449781 | NCBI WGS metagenome assembly JACCDW01 (sample SAMN15323449, study PRJNA562643) | freshwater metagenome | isolation source: river surface water | place: USA:Blue River Watershed | collected 2017-08-18
AATTATTTCAGGTATAATATGATGTTCTGATCCATAAAGTTTCATATTCGTTTGTTTGGCTTTTTCTTTAACACAATCAGCCTGTGATGATACAGGCACTCCATACTTTTCAAGATTGGTAGTTTTTGTTTTTAATGCAACTTCTTTATTTTGCATTGGGAACTCTGTTCCATATTTCTCTTTACATGTTTCTTTTAGCTTTGTTTTAATTATATCGGACGCAAATGGATTTTCACTACCATACTTTTCTAAGTTTGTTTTTTTAATTCGATCTTTAATAATATCAGATTTTAAACAATTTGTAGTACCATATCTTTCTATACATGTATTCTCTGCTTTCTTTTTAATAGATTCCACCTGTAAACTACATGTATTTCCATATTTTTCCAAGTTTGTTTTTGCACGTTTTTCATTTTTTGAAATATTAGTACACGTTTTACACAAAAGTCCTGATATTTTAATACGCACAAATGATTTGTCAGAGTCCGTCCCACATTTACAACGAAATGATATACGTGATTCTTTATGTAGCTTACCTACATTTTCGTGTAGTGTAGCACCATCTGAAGTAGCAATTTGATTGAGAACTTCAGAAGTATAACTCATTGTTTGTATAATTGTAATTTTATTATATGGATTGTACTGTCAATTTTTCTAACAATTTAGGTCTCTTACGTAGGTTCTCGCTGGGATACCCCCCCTTACCCAACCTTGTGCGGCATCTTCAGGAATTAAATTTTTGGGATTTTGGATGTGTTGGGCGAGGTGTGGGATCATGGGTGTGAATTGTCCGTCGAAGAAGGTTTCGGTCACGGTTCCGCAGGGGCGTTCGACGCGTGCGAATTCCGAGTAAATTAGGCCGCTCTCTACGTCTGAGTTGAGTTTGCCGCGACCCATGTAGGGAACGGTGGCGAATGGGCGGGATTGCACGTGGAGCGGGCAGCGCAGACGGCCTTCCTGTGTAGGATTGGTACGTAGTTTAGAATCCACATCGATTTCCTTGTTATTGTAGCCGAATCCCTCTTTTCCCAGTAGAGTCGGATTGGGGAGCTCGGTTGCCTGTGCCTTGTCCTGGGCGGGAACTAGGTTGGTGACGAAATAATTACCGGGGCCTGTAGAATCCTGGTATTGTTGGAGTACTTCGCAACCATCATCACGCATACGGGTGAAGGAATTGATCTGCATATCACCGGGTTGTACGGTGTCACCGGAGCGAGGAAAGGGAGTTGTCATCTTCTATGTAGGTATCCGAGATTGCACTTTCGAGATCCGCAAAATTTGAACTTTTGGTCCTCATACTTCAAAATATGCACACGATGGCATCTAGATTTCTCCCTCTTTCCAATGCGTATGATATTTATGGACCTCTACCCATTAAGGCGGCATTCCATCGATCCATGTTGGAAGCGGGGATTCGTCGCATGGAGACCTTGGTAGCCGCCGAGTTTGTACGATCCAGCTTCGTTCAACTACTGTGTCGCTCAGCAATGCGGGGACCAGGTCGCAACGCCCATACCATTGTGTTGGAATCTTTTGGAAAACCCTTATTCGTCCTGCGAAATCTGGGCGTCTACACCGATTCGGTATTTGTCATTCATGTGGAAGAGGCCTACGCACAGTGGAAAGCGCAGAAATCTTGGAATCCATGGATTGTAGCAGGATTCTGTGTAGCTGGAATTCTAATGGCAGTTTCCAACACTGCATTTCCATCCATTCGACCTCATGCCATGATGGGATTCTTCCAGGGTTAAAGAGGAATGTTCTACCGAGTATACAATGAATCCACAGGAAGAATCATCGATTCTGTATACGGCCATTAGTATATCAATTGCGGCGCGACTTATTTTTATGTATTTGATATACAAAAATAGGTCAACCAATAGTTTTTCACTAGCATTTTGTTTGATGAATATTGGTTCTTCGGGACTCTGGATGTATTATAGTATCCAACAGAAAGATGCGCGCCTGTTAGTGCGAAGCGGAAGTGAGGTGGGATTGCTGTTGGTATCCTCGGTGTATATTGTGCGCAACAAGGTGCATCAATGTCTACGCATTCAACCAAGTTAGGTTGCCACCTTCAGTCGCGGAGGTGCAGGCCCGTGCATTGCCTTCTTTGCAGGTTCTACCGGGAACACGGAAGAGCCAGTTTTGGAAGGATTCCTGGTCGTTGGGGACGGAGGTGTTGGGTTGTACAACCCATACACGTTGATCTTGGGTTTTCTGAAACACATCGCCAGGGTCGCCATAAATGCGATCTTTGAAGACATTGGAGAACTGGCGTTTGAGGAATTCACCATTTTGGGCGGGGGGCCGTTGAGGATCATCACCGATCTCTGTTAGAAGTACATTCATGAATGGGTTTGTACCTGTGGGATTGGTACGGGGGTTGGAACCAATGATATCAGGGACATATTCTTCCGCTGCTGTGCTTCCCTCAATTAGATTGTCTTCGGGGAACTTTGCAAGAGAGTCGGAGGTCTTTGTGGTCTTTGTATTAGATGGGCCCTGAAATCCCTCGCGGAGAATGCCCTGTGATTTCATGCCATGGAAGGTGGCTGCCGACACGAGTGCAATGGTAAGAGAGAGGAGCAGATATTTCCAGGAACCGCACAGAAGTCCTAGGAGGACGCCGAGGTACACACCAAATCGTGTAAAAGAGTTGAGTGCAGTTGTGGTACAACGTTTGGCAGCTGCATGAAATGGGAAAAAATCCGCTGCATCCTGTAAGAGGATTTTAGGATCTTCCGTCCAGAATGTAGGACACGCCATGTTTATCACCTTACTTTCTGGTGTGGTATTTGCCGTTGAAAAACTTCCCTAGGAGGGTCTGTTTTCCTTTTTCTGTTTTTGCCTTATTATATATACATGTTGGTATTGTTAAGTTTACTCATCTACCTCTGCATCATTGGTATCTTCCAGGCCACGCTCGATTTCATCGGGGCAGACTGCATTGAGTTGTTCGAACACAATGCGTGCGGGGATGGCAGTGTCGCAGCGGAGTTTCTTGTGTAGTGTGCGTGCAATGGCGCGCTTCTGGGCGTGTAGAGAGGCCATGTGGCGGTCCAAGTTCTTCTCGGCGCCATCGGCGAGGAGGAAGTGGTGGACTTCGACTTCCTGTGTCTGGCCGATGCGGTAGGCGCGGCCGACGGCTTGATCCACAATGGAGGGATTCCAATGGGAGGAGAGGAACACGATGCGGGGCAGGTGTTGCAGGTTGATCCCTGCGTTGCCTGCCTGGATCTGGACGAGCACGGCCACGTCGCTGCCCTCCTCGGCCGCCTGGCGGGATTTCTCGACGGCATGCTGTACGCCGTGTTCGCCCAGGCCACCGCAGATACGCCAGGTGCGGTAGCCGCTCTGCTTCAGAGCCTGCTCCGCAAAGTCCATCTCCTCGCGGAATGTGGTAAACACCAGAGTGGGTCGCTTGGCAGCGGAGTCCAGGTAGTTGCGGAAGCTCTCCATCTTGGAGGCGGACCCCTGCCACATGGACTGCTCGCCCTCGTACAGCTTGGGATGCTTCTTCATCATGGCATTCTTGTAGATCTGGGGATGTGCCAGGAACTGGCGGATCCGCAGATAGAGCTCCAGGACGAGCCACTGCTGCATGTGGCAATCCACGGCCGCCGTAAAGCGCTTCACAAGGCGATCAAACACTTTCTTCTCCTCGCTGTCCGGTGCCATAACTGTAGGATGCACGTAGTGCACTGGCTTGGCTGTAGGGAATGCAGGAACCGCCTCGCGTACATCCGCGACCGTACGGCGCAGCATAATGGTGTCGGCAATGTAGGAAGGGCAATCCTCCTTGCGATCCCAGCAGGCGTCCAGCCAGTGCAGCAAGTTGTCAAAATCCTTCTTGCGGTTCTGCACGGGAGTGCCAGTGAGGAGCCAGCGATACCTACACTCCACTTCACCGAGCACACGAAACCGCCGTGTGCTGGGTCCATTGCGAAACACATGTCCCTCATCACATAGAATGCGGTCAATCTGGAACTCGCGAATTGCACCAATGCGGCGTGCAGCACGGTCATAGGTTGCCAGGAGCACCAGAATGTCACGGCTACCAGCCACAGTCCGCCACGGATTCTTCTCGTTCGTCCCCAGAATCTTGTGGGGAATGTCGGATTGCCGCAGAACCTCGGCCCATTGACTCTGTAGCACAGGGGGAACCAGAATCATCGAAACGGGAACAGGGCGATTCAACAGGAGACCCACCGTCTCCCAGGTCTTACCGAGACCCATCTCATCGGCCAGAATACCACCGTCGCAGAAACGACCATCGGTCTCACGGTTCATCATCCACTCAATGCCCTCCACTTGATGCGGATGGTATTGGAAGGCGGGGAAAGGAGTCAACAGTGCCATGTTGGAAATCAAAAGGGAAAGGAAGGAAGGGAAGGAAAGTATGGGACAAAACCAATTGGACGCTAGGACGCTTTAGACCACTTCAATTTTTTCATATCCTTAGGAATTTACACCCGCATGAATCCATCCAAGCATTGTTGTTCGATCGACACCTGTGGTTGTCTGCCACCATGTGAACTTTTCCACAAGAGGAGCTGAGAAGGTTGGGACATTCGGTTGGTTTGCAAGTGTAGCAAGGAGAAGTGAATGATGTAGGGCGGCAATTGCATCCACCTGGTCTTTCATGGCAGTCGCGTAGTTTTCCATGAGATCCTTGGGTGGAATTACAACATTCTTTATCCATCCCTTGCTGCGAAATGTGTCCCATTTGACAATTACATGTTTGACAGCGGACCCTGTAAGCCCTCTTATCTTGGCAATGTCCTTGTCGTCTCCTGTGGAGGACACGACAACGGCTTGGGTTTCCAAATCAACACCGGATAGATCACTTGGTGTGCGAAAGAGAAGTTCCATTCTTACAGGTTCCTTCGGATTCCTTTGGCTGGCATGAAACGGAAGTCTGGATCCAACGATAGGGTCCTTCGCCCGCCACCTGGGCGGTAGAACGAGACGGTTCTACCTCAATGGAGCCCCGTTTTCCATAGACAACCCAATGGACTTCTGTTGGAACACTTGTATGAATTGTGAATCGCCCGTTTTCCACACGTGTCGCTGCAACCGTTGGAATTACACCATCGACAAGAATAGGTGTTAGATGGACGGTGAAATCGGTGGCAACATGCGGAACATAGTCGGGTAATACAACTTCCAGGTGCTGTACCACCTGGGCGGTCCCACGGTAATACACACCCGCCTCTGGTCCTTCTAGACAAGCATGCACCAAATATTTAGAGGTATCCACTGGATGGTCGATCACAAAGGTTTTGGCTGTATAACCCACTTCGTAGGTAGTAGAGTTGTATGTGAGAAGATTTGTGTGGGCCACAGAGCGCACTGGATTTACATAGAGAGATTGGGTATTGGCGTTAATTGTCGCAAATCCACCGGCATTCAACACGATACTGTTAGATGCCTGATTTGTTGTAGCTGCATTTACGCCAATTGCAATACTATTCATTCCCTGGTTATTGCAACCGGCACCTGTTCCAATGGCTACCGCATAGTTTCCCTGGTTAAATCTGCCTGCCGCAATTCCGATGGCAATGGCTGTACTCTTTTGTGAAGATTGTCCTGGTCCACCCCAACCGAATGCATCATTTCCGATCGCTATTCCGGCGGATTGTTGATTGCATTGGCCGGCATTGTAGCCTATGGCGAGACTGAAAGAACCTTGGCTTATTTGACCTGCATTGAATCCAACCGCAATACTGGTACTACCTTGATTGGAGCCTCCTGCCTGTACGCCAATTCCAATGGCAGATCCACCCTGTGATGTGTTGCCGGCGCTTTGACCGATTGCAATACTAGAACCTCCCTGAGAATTGTTGCCTGCATTAGAACCAATGGCAACACCAGCAATTCCTTGATTTGTATATCCTGCAAGACGACCCACCGATACTCCTGCGGAACCTTGTGCGTTGTATCCTGCCGAATCACCAATTGCCACACTGTTAGTTGCCTGGGAAAGCTGACCGGCAATTGATCCAATTGCAACCGCACCCTGTCCCTGTCCGGAATTTCCTGCATAATTTCCAATTGCAACGGCTGCCAATGTTTGATTCGTTTGCCCTGCATAGGGACCGACCGCAACGGCTATATCTCCCTGCGTTGTAGCACCCGCAAAATTTCCAATCGCTACTGAGGTTGCCCCTTGTGTTGTTAAGCCACTTGCATATCCTATGGCGACACTGTTGGATCCTTGGCGCGTTTGACCGGCAATTGATCCAATTGCAATACCATAGGTTCCTTGTGTTGTTTGTGCTGCACGTTCACCCATTGCAATTCCATATAAGCCTTGGTTATTGCAACCAGCACCCGTTCCAATACCGATTCCGTATGTACCTTGTGCGTATCGACCAGCTGAAATTCCAATACCAACACATGCCTGTCCCTGGGACGATTGTCCTGCGGGACCCCACCCAAACATAGGGGATCCAATGGCAATCGAACCACTTCCTTGGTTGCACTGACCGCTAAAATTTCCGAGGGCAATAGAGGCAGTTTGTTGGTTCGATTGACCGGCATTGGATCCAATCGCAATACAGGCGGATCCTTGTGTATTACTGCCCGCATTGGCTCCTATGGCAATACTCAGGACACCTTGAGATGTTTGACCTGCATTCAAACCTACCGCAATCGCGGATGCTCCTTGATTGCTTGCACCAGCATTGGATCCAATGGCGATGGATCCGATACCCTGGGTAGTCTGGCCGGCATTGGAACCGAATCGAATCGTGGATGCTTGTGAAATCAAGGACCCAGGAACTGTGAGATCTTGATTGCTATTGTCCCAATAAACTAACCGGGAATTATCAAACCATCGACTCATTTTCTATTTCCCTCTATATTTTCGAGTCGATTTTAGCGTAAGTTCAACTGTATTTTTCTTCATTTCAAGGACAGCCACGCGATCCCAGGCCAAAAAAGGGATTTCTTCCTTTCCATCCAGGCCGTTGCGGACCCATTGATCCAGACATGATTTGACTGCTTGGACTTCACTCGATTGATAAGGAAGTCCAAGTTCCTGTGTCAGTTTGCGGAGAATGACAATAGTTTGCCGCAAGCGTTCCTCCATTCCTATGGAACACATAGCATTTAGGAAGCGATATTCAAACACAGAGTTGATCCAGTACAAGCGGCCCGTCCTTTTATCCATGCATATTTTTCGGCAAATGTGGCGAATCGAGAGACCGCAATACTTTGATAAATTGCCTGGTTTCCCTTTTTTTCCACGGTTTCGGATGCATCCAATGCAGTTCCAGGGGTCGTTGTTTTAGGGACATCGGTGCATCCACAGGTTCCGAGTACAGTACTCATGTTTCTACAGGATCATCGGAAATTCCGGTAAATTCATGCACCATGGAGGCGGACACAATGCGCTGTGTGGGACTCGCGAAATCCGCGCCCCGTTGGACGGTCATTTGCTGCATGTTGGAAGTCAGGCGGGTCAGATGTACCAAGCGGGGTTTCTCTAGGTATTCCCGCATTTCCGCAATCTCCGCCTGAATCCGAAGAAGGAGTGGATGGGATTCTGCGCCTGAACGAAGAATCTGTTGTTCCAGATCGTCCAAGTCTTCTTTACGGACCGCATGGGGATTGGAACGTAGCCGGTCAAAGAGGGCGATTGATTTGGTCCGGAAAATATGGGGTATGACTGCATCCCCTTCGCGAGCTTCAGGAAGTGTGAGTTCGCCTCCACGCCAGCGGATGTGTAGGTTGGTGGGATGTCCGTCCCACACAACCCATTGTTCTTTCTGGGTACAGATGGGGCCGATCCAATAGGCCTGGGTTTCTGCACCAACTTCCATACACTCCGCATCCCCTTCCCACACAACCTCGCAATCTCCCACTTGATCCCGCAAAGCACCTACAATTCCACCGACCGTTGCCGGAATCACTTCATCCGATTCAGCAAATGTGTAGGAGGCCCGGGATCCAACGGACAACCCACGTAGTAATTCAGCATTATGGTCTGCTCCATATCCAAGCGTATGCATGGGAATTCTGGGAAAACAGCGGGCCGCCAAATGACGAAGACCCGCTAATGTTATCAATCCTTGATTCACTTGGCCGTCTGTAAGAACGAAGATGGCGTCCACGGGAATCCCACGGAGCGCCAGAAAAGCCGCTTCAAAATTCGTTCCCCCCTTGGCCTCCAGGCTCGCCACACAGGCAAGAATCCGTTCCTTGTTGGACTCCCGCGAACACAATACAGACGCTTCATGATTGTAGGAAATCAGGGATAACGCATCCTCCTCCCGCATATGGGCCACTAGCAGCTGCAGAGTAGTTCGGACTGTTTCGATGCGGCCCCGCTCACTCATACTTCCACTGGTATCAATGAGAAGTCCAATATGAAAAGGTGCATCAGTGGACTGTTGGGGAAAGATACGGAGTCCCACATATCCGCCGGACGAAACCAAAGAAACATCAGAAAGTTGCATGATGAATGAATGATGTCATTGTTTCATCGTGTAGGAAATATTCATTTTTTTAGGTTTTTATCAGGGGGTGGTTATTGCATAGAAGCCTGGTAGGGATCCTCCATTTCAGGGAGTGGCGCTTCTCGATAATCACGAACCCACACATCCACCCCCTCTTTTTGCAGCAGAATGGGTCCAGCGCGATCTGTTATGAACTGTAGGAGAACCATGGGCTTACCTGTAGGAAGTTCCATGGTTCCTGCTCTCCTCCAAACACCGGCATGATAGAGGAGTTGCCCTGGTGCTAACAGGAATCCCTGGTGGATGTGGGGAGTGCAGATTTCTTCCACAATTCCTACAATCTCCTGATTTCCTATAATACGATCTCCCAGTTTCACTTCTGTTGCAGGTTTCCATGTGCCATCGGACATCTGGACGGAGGCGGCGGAATCGAATCCGAGTGTGTAGGAGGTCGTGGGTGTTGCGATCCCTCCATTTAAAGCCTCAGAAGCCACAGTCTGCACCGTGTGTTCGACAACAGGATGGGATGATTCATCGTAATCGGCAACTTGCAGACCGGATGCCAGAATAAACCGATGGTCTTCCACATTCAGACAACAGAGAAGGGGGAGGGATGGGGAGGGGAGTGCGGCAGGATGTTGGTCTGCACGGATCCAGGATCCCGCATGAAATACCATGTGGGATGCACTGAGAATATCGGAACCGATTTGTACCATTGGAGTCCGTATTCCGGAAAATTGGAAACGTGATGTAATGACATGACCTTCCTCGAGTACCTGGCCGATCTGTAGGGAATCCATGGTTCTTTCGGATCCGTCTGCGAGACGCACCAAGGTTTTGGGATGAAAACAGAAATCAAACATGAAGTTTACCAGACTGTTGTCGGACAGGGAAAGACCGGCCGTAATGGCCGAGGTTCCCATCCAAATAATGGAATAAAATGTTCCATACACACGTCCCATAAGTGTCTGCATTTTCATAAATGTCAGCCGGATTTGAAACATGAGCGATTGTACTTTGGCGGCCACATTGCCAAAGTACTGGTTTGCAGAAAGTTTGAAGGTTCCCAGGATTTTTCGGAATCCGTTAATGGTATCTACCACGACCCCCATGGATGTTCCATACTCGCCCATTAAGGAGTAAATAGGTGCAAAATAGTCGCTAGACTGTGCCTGCATCATACTGGATATGCAAAACTTGAAATTTTCGGATGCATCGTAGCCGAATAATTCTGCAAATGGCATAAACAGGGGCGAACAACGTTGCCGGGGCCAATCATTGGAAATACCTACGACAGTAAAGGTTGCAATGAGGGCAACACAGAGTCCCACAAGGATGGCTGTTATGATTCCGAATCGAATCAGATTCCCTTTCCATGCCGATTCCCAGGCGGAATATTCTAGTTGTTTGGGAGAGAGAAGATTTGATATTCCCTCTACCAATTGTTGTGTCTGAGACATCCTCTATTTATTTTCCTCGCTTATTGTGGGGATTTTGATTTCCGCGAGGAACGTTTGCGGGGTTTTTTAGGGGACCGATGACGGCGTCTACCACCTTTGATGGGAGTTAGTGGCCTAGGAGCTTCGATTGTCTCTGTAGGAGTGGGGGCTACAGCTTCTTTGTTTGCCTCAGTTGTCTCAGTTGCCTCGGTTGTCTCGGCTTCCTTGGTTGCTTCGGTTGTCTCGGCTGCCTGGGCTTCCTTGGCTGCCTCAGTTGCCTCAGTTGCCTCGATTGCCTGGGCTTCCTTGGTTGTCTCGGTTGCCTCGGCTTCCTTGGTTGCCTCGGTTGCCTGAGCTTTCTTACATGCTTCCAGCTCTTCCCCTTCTTTTCCCGCGCATGGATCTGCTACTTCTTCCTCCTGCGACCAATTACTGAACCAGTTTCCCATTTTCTATTCTGGACTTAGAATGCCTTTAGACCCCATGTACTACGTATCCAATCCATATCAGATTTGGCAGCCTGAGATGTAGCGGGGCTTGTGCGGCGCGTGTAAATGGAAAGTGCATTGAGTTTGCGCCAGACGGTCAGGGATCCATAGGCTTCCACGGCCTGTTTCAGGGCGGCACGACGGGCTTCCTGGGACAGGCCAGAAATTTTCGTGTATCCGTAGCGTGTTAAGTTTCCCTGTTTGAGCGGTCCAATACCGGGACCACCACGAAACCCTTTTCCAGGTGCACCTACATCAGGTATACATGCCGCCGGTACCTGCACGTGTTTGCCTCGCCTCGTATACCGCACATACGGAGCACGCAGGATCATACCGGTGGGACACGAACGTACACTGCGTACCGATTTACGAAATCCCCGCATACGGATTCCCATCGTGCGACGGGTTGCCGCTACATGGATGCGACTTGGCGTACTTCGTGTTGTGCTACGTATGCAGCGTCCTGCGATGCGCCGACCTTTTCGCGTGTAAGATTTACGATATATCTGCCCTTTCTTGCATGCATGGGTTTGCATTTTCCTAAATCATACCGCGATTTTTTGTGAGATACTGATTTCCTACAGATCAAACAAGGAGATCCGAGAAGATGACAATCTTTCTCATAATGACACTGGGATTTATCCTGGTATTTGTTATGTGCCTCGGATATGGACGGCATCAAGAAATTGTCGAGAACTGGGAAACATACCGCAGAAATCCCCTGTATATGTTTACGGCATTTTTGTATAAACCAGCAGATGATCCGCGATCCCGGTGGCAGTTTGCACGTGATAACTTCCGTGAAGTCATGCAAGAGAATATTTCCAGTACACTCCGACTTTCCATGGCACCAATTGCCCTTATTTTTGAGATAATGGGGGGCGGACTGGATCAGAGTGTAGGGGGCGTTGGAAAAATCCAGGGAATCATGGCGGTTATGTTCGAGCAGTTTGGAAAAATAACGGAAGTCTTTGAACGCCGGTTTGAGTCAGTGTTGCACCGGTTTGCCATGACATTCCGCAAACTCCAAACAACTCTGGCGCGCATTTGGGGCATTGCGGCAAGCACCATGTACCAATCTCTCGCAGTCGTAAGTTCCATCTTGTCAACCTTGGATCTCATTATGAAAATTGTAATTATTATACTGGTAATTCTTGTAGCCATTGTTATTTTTCTGTTTTTGTTTTTGTGGCCGGTGATTCCCGTAATTCTAGGTGTCATTGGGATCATTACAGCCGCGGGAATGGGGGGGGCCGTGGGAGGAATGGCATCTACCTTTTGTTTCACAGGGGATACCCAGGTGGTTCTGGCTGATGGGCGTACTACACCTATTCATTCCGTTCCTGTAGGAACAAAACTACAGGGAGGTGAAGTGTTGGGAGTTCTGGAATTCCAACAGACCGCCGAGGACCTCTATGATCTTTATGGAGTCCGTGTATCTGGTTCCCATATTGTATGGGAAGCGGGAAAACCCTGTTTTGTCAAAGATCATCCCAATGCACGACAACAGCCCCCACAGTCTATTCCCTTATATTGTCTTTTGACATCACACCAACGGATTCCCATATTATCCGAGATGGGTGTGTTGGAATTTGCGGATTGGGAAGAGATTGGTGAGAACGATCAGATGGAATGGAACCGTTTTGTATTTGAAACTCTGAATCCCGGTATTGATTGGTCGGCGGAGAAAGCGGATGTGGAGGGGGAGGCAGCTTTACATCCGGCTACTCGTGTTCTATGTGCGGATGGATGGAAACCCATATCAACAATTCGTCCCGGTATGTTTGTTATGGATGGAACAGGTTGCTTGACCGAGGTGCTAGGACATGTTGTTATTGCTTCCGAGTATGTAGGAAGTTCTTGGCAACAGAAGGGAGTATTTTGGCAGCAGGTGCGAATTCCGGTGGTTCCTCATACATTAGAATATCATAATTTGTTGACGCGAGCGGGGTCGTTTATGTTGGAAACAGGGGCAGTACGTGATTTTTCCGATGTGGGAATCGATACTTTGCCAAACTCCTATGAGTGGGTGTTGGAAAAACTAACACATTGATGCAGATCATTTCCTTGTCAAAGGATAGAAATGAGCCCACGGAATACTTTCCTCGCAGTTATGTTTGGTCTTCTGCTGATCGCCAATGTATTCATGCTGATGGGGTATGTCAACTATGCAAACCATGTTCCCAATGCGGAAGGATTCATCTCTAGTCTGGCAAATGCCGCTGGTGTAGGTGCTGGATATGAGGCCATTGGAACATATGACAATCTGAAGAAGACACCATCCCATGGGCTTTCCGAATGGCGTGAAAAGGCACCCAATGAGCCACTGCTAGGCCCCGAAGTGGAGGTGGGACCCGACAATCTCTTCATCTTCAAAAATAACCAGTGTAAACCTGAATGCTGTGGTGCAAGCTTCAGCTGCGGTGGCGGCTGCGTGTGCACTACTCCCGCCCAACGGGACTTTATCAACAGCCGCGGCGGAAACCGAACCGTCGAGGAGTCCATGTAATTTCATACAGTATTTTCATAAATATAATATATATGTTTATTATATTATATTTATAAATATTTATTTAATATTTTACACTGCCGGTGGAATGGGGTGTGTTGCGGGAGGTGCAAATGCCTCGTCTAGCTCGGTTCCTCCCATGGCAACATGGGGTGTAAATCCATTCGTGTTGGAATCAATGAGTTCATTGGATTCTTGCTGGACTTTTTGTTTCAGTTCAAAAAGACGCGGATCAACGGAGGTGCCCCCCAAGGAAGTTCCAATAGAATCCACAGAGGCCAACAGAGGTTCTTTTACAAATCCTTCCATGGGAGATTCTGCTACAAGTGTCATAGTTTGAGGAACTTCTTCAATGGGAGCAGGCTGTTCTATGGGTTGCATGGGCTGCTCCACAGGTTCCACAGGTTGTTCCACAGGCTCCATGGGAGGGTCTATGGGAGCCTCCATTTGAAAAGCCTCTTCCAAAAAGTGGGTCTGAACGGGCTCTAACCACCCCCCATCCCTGCATTGCCGATAATGCACGTGGACCTGTAATACACGGTTCATACCAACTGTGTAAGGTTGTGGTTTGCGGAATTTCAGGATGGCGACACCATTGCCATCCGCTGTTGCAATTCCGGCATTTTCCAAAGAACCATAGGCCTCCCGCCATGATTTGATTTCTTTGAGACCATCGGTTGAAGGTTCGGAAGCCCAGTACAATACTTTGGCACCGGGACGAACCGAAACACTTACAGTTGTATCAGCCCCCTCGGGAACTTTGTCTTGCATAACGGAGCAGGGATAGATGGTCTCTCCCAAAAAGGGCAGAAAGGCATCCCGTCCAAACATAAGTAGGAAAAGTGCTGAAAGACCTACCAGTCCATAGACCACACCGGCCCAGGATCCAAAGAAACGGGATACGAAATTGCGACCCGTTGCCGCCATCCATCCCCAGGCCATTCCTCCCACAATTAAGAAAAGTATGGCAGCAATGTATGCTTTACGAAGCACCGACTTCATTCTATTCAAGTCGGTCAAATTCTTTCTGAATGTTGGAGAATGTCTGCTTTGCATCTTCCTCTGTTGGCATTTCAATCTTCTCATAAGACGGTTGCGGCTCCACCTTTCCATAAAAGGTATCCCCCACAACACAGGGAAAATTGTACTCAATATGTATTGTTTTATTATTTAGTGAAACAGCGCATATATTACGTAAATGAAATAATTTTGTCATACCATTTTTGAATTGTAGTACAAAATATCCAGTCATTCTTTATTGTTATATTGCCAAAGATTGGTTTAGATTTACCATTGCGACCACACGTTGCTACGACAATACACACAGGATGCTTTGCGTTCTAGCCATACTTCCATGCATTCGCGATGGATATTGTTGGAACATGTGGGGCATGACAAACACGCGCTGGTCTCCATTGTATCACAACAAATGGGACAGGTGTCCTCATCGGTTATGGGTTTTCTGCTCTCAAAAAAGATGGAGCGGCGTTGTTCTACCAATGAAGCGTTATCAGTAGGAGGTATTAAAAAGGAAGCACGTACATACTGATTGTCTGTGAAGATCGTGTTTTCCTGGACGGTCCGTAAGAAAAGCATGTGTTGTTCGGCGGTAAATTGACGTGTTTCAAAGAAACCTGCATCAAGGAGTCTGGCTACACGACACACGAGGAAGCAAATGTGTTTACAGACAATCTGTTTTTTGGTGGAATTAAATTTGTGATCGGGACAATTGCACCAAAATGATCCGCGGGTCGCAGGCAATTTGAACCATTTAATTTTGTAGGATTCCCGCTCCCCATGGCGATTCCGTGTTCCCAACATGGTGAATTCGCCCTCTAAATCGGCACGGTCGCGTGCACCGAGGAGATCCTGTGCGGATGTAAATCCTGCAAGATACATCTGCCGAGATTCACTGGGATACCGTAGCCGTTGCAGGGTATCCCGTTGATGCTCGTTGGAAACACGGGGTATTAGCTCTTCAAGTGTAATGGGTTGGTGTAGTTCCGCCTGCTGACGAAATGCTGCAATCTGAGTACGGAGAATTTCAGAAGCCCGAAATCCAACACCACTCCATTGCATTGCTAGGCTTTCATGACGATCCTGTTCGACTGCAGCCCGCCGCTGAATGTCCTCGATTTCTCCGCGTATTTGATCGATCACACGCGGCGCTCTTCCTTCACGCATTACATCGATGTAGGTATCCAACATCGATACCTGAAATTCAGGTGTTGACATTGGATTCATTGCAATACAAATCCATGGTTTCACTGCCTTAGAACTACTCAATGACATCCTCGATGATATGCCGCGATCCCTTCAACTCCCCATGAATTTTCCAGAGTTTTCCCTCCTTCATTTCATTCTCATCAGGTCGTACTGCATAGGCAACATGTTCGGATAAGACAATGGATTTGCCGGCTTTTTTGGCGTCTTGCAATAAATAAAAGTCCTCGGCATAAATTGGCTTAAATTGAATTTCCTGAAACACCTCCTTTTTCATAGCAAATGAAATACCCACATGGCTTATGCGTAATTTTGCATCACTATCTAATTCTGGTAAGGTCCAACCACTATCACTGAATCGCATCCGAAAGACGACTACATCAACAGTTGGTTCACTGTGTATTATTTCCAACAGTCGATCTACATATTGCGGCGAGACTGCGTCATCGTCATCCAAAAATGCGACCCATTCTGTTTGAACTAAATTGGCAGTTGCATTTCGTGTAGCTCCTGCAGATCCCAGCTTTTCATGATGCACAATACGAATACGGGGATCTTGGACTGTCGGGGTCTCTTTAGAACCATCGTACATGACAATTGCGCGCCATCGTGGATTCGTTTGGGCCATGACTGATTGAAGTGCCCTATCAATGGTAGGTCGTCCAATACATGGAATTACAAAGGTAACCTTGGCTTCTTCCGAAAATTGTTCTCGAACATCCCTCCCCTTTTGATAGTAAAGGATGGTTAATCCAATGACAATCATTGTCATTGAAAAAATGAGTAATTTGAGATTCATCTCTACTTTACCTGCATAAATCTTATTAGTAACCAACAGAAATGCTCGAACATATATGGTTGTTTGCAGGTTATGCGGGATCTGGAAAAGATACGGCCGCCCAACTTCTCGTGCATCTCCTAGGGGAATCCCAGGCTACCATTGGATCCTTTGCGGGGGCAGTCAAGGATGAAGTGGCGACCCTTTGCGCGATTCCACGACACCTCTTGGATTCACAGGAGGGCAAAGCACGCATTCATGTGTCCGGTATGACCTATCGACAACTTCTCATCCAACATGCCGAAGAAGAGAAGAAACGTACACAGAATCCGGCAATCTGGGCGATGCGTGTGCAGGCCCCCCCCACTACCCATTGGGTTCTCAGCGATTGGCGGTTCCTCGATGAACTGCTCCATATCCGCTTTCGATTTCCTAAAGCCGCCATTCATACAGTTCGCATTATGCGACCCTCCGTACATCCTTCGAACTCCTACACCGAACATGAACTTGATACGGCCATGTTTGATACCATCCTGGATAATTCTGGATCTCTGTTGCATTTGTCAACACAGATTCAGATGATGTTGGAACGATTGAAAATCCCCTTTCTCTTTGAGCTCAATACATCCAAAGAGAATAACTAACAACATCGGAAGGTAGTTTTTCAACCACGTAGTCTTTGAAAATGGGTTTCTCAATTTGCTGCCAGGGGACAGCCTTATGGACGTCGGCAGCAATCGCAGAATATAGATCAAAATCAGGGTAGCGTTCTTCCCCGTTGGGACACCGCAGAATGTTCTTGCCATCGTCGTCGGTTAACCACTCCCACATAAGGTTGTAAAGGGGAGACACAGTTTCTGCATATGTTTTGGGTCCTTCGCGACTCATGATCCGAACAGGGGTTGCATTCGCAGGCCGTGTTGGATACAGGGCCTCCAACATGGAGACAGCCAGGCGCGCCAAATCGAACGATGGATTCGGTTCCACCTTCTTGCCTTCCCGTGAATCAAAGAAGGGTTCGCAGTTGTATTGGTGAGCTGCATCATTTCCAGGATAGAATGCGTCACTGATAAAGAAGCCGGCGGGTTCCGGTAAATGATAGGATGCGCGACCAAAATCAATGATTTTCATAATATATCCGTGGGTCGGTACACGCATGTGGGTCTTGGAACCACCTTTGCCTTCTAGGGTGTAATAGAGATAGGGTTCCTCGGTGCGCGTCCACATAACATTGTTAGTATGTAGGTCATTGTGGACGAACCCGAACCAATGTTGGGCTGCGGCGAGTCCGGCGATCACCTGAAAGATCCAGGCACTCCATTTGGCTTCTGCGGCGGCATCCAGAGGTCCCTCAGCTTCCAACAATTCGTCCATGGTTCCTTCGGCGCGTTCAAGGAGTGATACTTGAACGGGGAAATCCTGGAACTCCGCGAAATAATCCATGAAATCGTCCTCGGATTCCTCCGAAGATGAGGAAGAAGGACTTTCAATGCGCTGAATGCGCACGGGGGGCGCATGGATCTGTAGGGGCTCCTCGGCTTCGATAGGAATGTCAATATCCTCTTCGGCAATCGGTGTGGGTGTTGTGGTCGGTGCAACGGGTGCCGCCACTTCGAAGTCCGCGTCATCTATGGCCGCCTCCTCGGAAAATACGACATTCAGCGGTTCCTTGGCTGTCCTTGTTCCCTCCTGGGCCACCTCCTTACGAAGTTGAAAGATCCCCATACGTTGGTGGCGCGTCCAAAACGACTTGCGACGCAGAGACGAATACTCATCCGAAATATTAAACATGTATTTGGCAACACGCGCAGGGAATGTTCCAAAACACCGCAACCAATGAGGGGAGAGTTTGTTGGAAACTAGGCGATCCGCCACCATCGCAAACACCGCGTCCACATAGGCCTCGTTCATGGGGTCATTCAGCTTCTGTAGCGCATTGCCCCACAACTCACTGGGAGCCGGCAAGGAACCCTCGGTCGGCCATATGCATTCGCCCTCAATGCAATCCAGGGGATTCAGGAGATGTGTCCGCTTGAGAAAGACGGGATACGTGGTTCCCTGTGTAGTGAGGGTGGCACGAAATCCGTCCTCCGCCTCCCTTTCAAATCCGTCAATTTCAGTAGTACCCATCCAACAGTTATGTGCCCGAGAAAGTGAATTTACATCGGGTGCAATTCGCTCAAGTGCTGAGAAAAATGGCTGGGCGTTCCGGAACTCTTCTAGCTTCTCCACAATCGCGGACGGAATCGTCGCCTCTTGGGGAAGGGGAAGGAGCGATGTTGGAAGTTTGGCAGTCCGAGGCTTGCAGGATGGATCTTTAGCACCGTGTTTCTTCTTCGGAGGCATGCAGTTCTACAAGCAATCGCGTATTCGGATACTTCGGTATACCGCATACTTTTTATAAACCATATGTTGATAAATTATATTGACAATACATATTTATCAATAATAATGCGTATATATTACACACTCAGTGTCAGGGTACCGCCGACGGGTTGGGCGGTACGACGACGGCTGCGTCCGGCAGCACGGGCGGTTTCGGTAGTGAATCCGCTGCGAACACTATGGACTTCCTCGGCATCGATTTGGGGGGATGCCGGCGGAGGAACGGCGCGATCTGGTATAGATTCACCAGCTTGATTGAGTGAGCGGAGGATGTCGTCGACGCCTGTAGGACCCCGCATTTCACGACGAGCTGTCATGGGAGGCGGAGAGGGCGGTGGATTGGATCCAAATCCGGCGGGGAACAGACCAGCATTGGGATTGTAGGTAGGAGGAGGTTGTTGAACGGAGGGACGACGACTGGACCCACGGTCCGACATACCCATTCCCACAAAGTTGGCGAACCCTGGACCCACTGCTTGGGATGCCGCAGCTTGTGCGAACTGCTTGGCAAGATCTGGGTTGTTACGCAGAATATCATCCATTCCTGGCATCTTGCTCTTAAACATAGTATTGGTCACGTGGCACATAGCGGCGCTCAGACCAAGCGACATAACCAGGCGTACTTCAGGGGCCACCTTGGATTTGTCTTTGTACTTGTCATACAGTTCCTCAAAAATCTCATCGTAGTCCTCAATATTCTCGTTCACCTGTTCGGACCAACCATCCAATTTTACACCCAATGGGTCAAACCGAGAGTTCAGGAACTCGAGGCCATTGGTAACAGTTGTCAACATAGATCGCTGGAAACGCACACTTGCCTCCAGTGCCTTGGAATCTTTACGACGTTCTAGCTCAGCCTGAATTTCATCAAGCGTATTTGCCATTGTCATTTTATTCCCAGTAATCCCCTTGCGATCCATACGTTCCAACATTGTCAGACTCTCGGTTTTCTTGGCAAATTCCTGCTCGGGTGTCAGATACTCCATGGGCTTTTCCGCTGCAATTGACGAACTGGAAGAACTAGAGGAACCGGAAAACCAGCCACGGATCCCACTAACAAAACCACCTGATTCAGTGGCAGGTGCGGTTGCAGCTGTCTCAGTTGCTGCCGATCCAAACCAATTCTTGACGGAACTTCCAAGACTGGGTGCAGGCGCTGTAGAGATGGCTGGCTGTGGAATGGGGGCAACAGGGCGTACTGTAGCGGAATCACGTATAATCCGAATCGGATCGGCCTGTACGGGTTGTGGTACATTGGGCCGAATCTCCATAGATATATTGTTGGATTTCCCGATATCATCAAGATTCACAAGTTCAATTTCATCAGCTTTGATGTCGCTACCGCCACCAAAGGAAGGAGATGCACGGCTAGGGCTTCCCAGTTTCTTCTGATTTGCCAACAGACCCATATCAAGTGCATCTACACTACCAATGTCAATGGTTGCACCCACATCTTCTGCTATACCAATATCCGGAAAGGAAACCTCCTCAGCAAAGCGAATGGTCGGGCCAGACATCTCTCTTATCCTATACGCCATCTCATTTTAGAACTCCTTCCGCACAATTTCATTGCGAATTCAAACTTTGTTGGAATTCGTAATTCATTCAAAAATTCATTTATTATTTGCTTGCGGCTTTGCTTACCTGAAAGGTAGCAGCTTGGTTGCGAGGATAAGATGGGAATTCCCTTAAGCTCTAAACAGCTTTGCTGTTTAGTGCTTGCGGGAACCCTTCTTACCCTTGCGGCTCTTGCGGCTTCCCTTGCGGTGGCGCTTGCCGCCCATCATGGTTTTGCGGCTTGCCTTGCGGTGCTTGCGTCCCTTGTGGGCCTTGCGGCTCTTGCGGCTGCTGCGGCTGCTGCGACGGCGCTTGCCACCCATCATGGTCTTGCGGCTCTTACGGCTGCCCTTGCGGCTCTTGCGGCTACCACGGCGGGTCTTGCGGCTGCGCTTACCACCCATCATGTTGTTGCGGCGGCTCTTGCGACCGTTCACCAGACCCATCACGGCAGAATCCACACCGTGAGTGGCCTTCTTCAGCACATTGCTGGCAGTTCCAGTCACAGTGCGGGCGGTATTACCCAGCACACCCAGACCAGTACGACCCACACTTGTCACGGCACCAGTTGCAGTACCCCACAGGTGGTCCACACCCTTCACACCAGTTGCCACGATGTTGCCAGCGGCATCCACCAGGCTAGCGGCGCTGTTTCCCAGGCGGCCCACTACAGCACCACCACGGCGGCTCTTGCGGTTATTGCGGCGGCTCTTGCGCTGAGTCTTACGGTAATTCTTTGCCATGTTTCTACAAAAAACAAAGATTTTGATTTTGGCAACCTTCTTATTTTTTACCCTTAGTCGCCAGATCCAGAACATCCATCAACCCAAAACGGGCCTTGTTGGTAAGTCCGGGTGCCGATTCGCGAGATGCACCCACGATCAAACGCATCTCTGCCACGTATGGCTCCACCCACTCCTGCTTTTTAAATAGTGATGGATTCGCCTTCCACATGGCAGAGAAACAATCCACTAGTTCCTCACAGAGCACTTTGTTCGCCTCCTTCGTATAACAACTTGCCAGATTCTCAATAATTTTTCCAACCAAGGTCCGGAAATCTTGCATAGATACCTCGCCCAATTTTGCCAGCTCGGCAACGAATTGGCTGTAGCCACGTCGGAACTTCTTCTGCTCCTGTGCTTCAACGAATGCCTTGTAATCCGCAGTTCCTACATCTGGTGCAGCCGCCATCTCGTCAAAGATACGAATGTATTCACGGAACCGGAACTGCATGGCATGGCGCAGGTGCTCGAACTCGTCCGCCAGTTCATGCAAAAGCCGGGCATACAAAGCACAGAAGGCCGTTTCAGTTGCCGCCTTCTGAAATACAAAGCGCATAAACTCCTCGAGGAAATCCTTCTCACCGGAATCCAGAATCTGCTGCATAAATGCCTTGGTTGCATCAAAGGTAGATGCGCCGATCTTATTCACCTTGGCGCGTACCTTTCCCATAATACGATCCTCCATTGTTGTTTCAGTTGTTTCATCCATGGGCTTGAAACGAGATGCGCGCCATACACCCTCCTTCACTTCTCGCTTCGATTCATCGGCAGGAATGTAGGGAGCCGAAGAACCATACCGCCTGGGTGGGGGTCCTGGACGTTTGCGTACGGAAGTCCACTCCTCGTCCTCCTTGGCACGCCATCCATCAGGTGCGGGAGTTCCGGCCAAATTTTGAAAACGCGTCCCCGTTGCCTTGGGTGGACTGAAGAATGCAATTTTACTCATTGCATCCAGTACATCTTTACGACAGGTTGTGGAAGAGGAACGGAGTTGCAGAACCTCTTGAAGATTTGTAGGAAGAATTGCAGGTGAACGGGTCGCCATTTGAGAAAGGAACGGAAAGATACTTTAAACACTCGTACGCGGCACCTCACATAATACCACACCAGTTCAATTTTTGCGGTAGGTCAAATCGTCTTTTATATACAGTGTTTATAAATGACAGATACTACTCCAAATACTATTTTGGGTAAACACGTACTCACAGACTTGGATGTAGGAAATGCAGTGTTGCCTACACGAACTTCCTGGGGTTCCCAGATGTTTCAAAACAAACTCAAGTCTCCTACAGCTGATCGCAAGGAGCTTCGATCTCGTCAACTTCCACTGTTAGCCCTTCGCACAAAGGCGACTACCGAGTTTCGTTCCGTCTGTCGCGATGAACTTACCAGAATTGGCAAATTGGAATCCGCATGGGATGATTTTACGACCGATATAGATCCCCGAATTCGTGAATCTGTCGAACAAATTCTATGGTCGAAGGATTCCATGGGATCCTTTCTCAATACAACACCCCGTGTGGTGTCCTCGATTGTCTTTTGGAAAACACTGTTTCTTCCCATTGTATCGCTCTTACTTCCCATACTGGCCGTGGTTGCACCTCTGTTTATACTGCGGTTCGTCCATGGAACACCTGTGGAAACCCATGCCTATTTTGAGAATTTGAAAGGGATTGCTCTAAAACAAGTGGCAATTCCGGATATTTTACGGGCGAAACATGATGCAGATTGGATCGGACACGGATTTGAATGGGGATTCCTTGCACTCACTGTGTTTACATTCTTCAGCTCTATTTGGACGCAGTGTACCGCGGCATTCCATTTGCGGTCCATTGCCCTCGAGATTGCCAAAAAAGGCGATACTATTCTCGAAATGGTAGAGGCAACTAGACGAATCGTGGCGGCTGGTGTAAACATTGGCGGTCCCGCCAAGAAGGCACTTCAACCTTTTTTAATGCAGGGAGAGAAGGTGTTGGAAACCCTGGCTGCCCTACCTTCCACTGGATCTTACACAACCTACGGGTTTTTTTGGAATGCCCCACACTTGATTCCGGCCCTACCCGAGTGGATTGGAATGCTGGATTGTATGTTGGCAATTGCGGAAAGTCCCGTATGCTTCCCAATCTATCGTGGCTCCCTACAGATTCGCGGCGTATTTCATCCTTCGCTCGCAAGTTGTGTAAGAAATGACGCAGTGTGGGAGAGACCCCATGCCATTTTAACGGGTCCAAACCGTGGTGGAAAATCAACCTTCTGCCGCGCAGTCGGTCTCGCTGTGCTGACAGCACAAACATGGGGATTTGCCTTTGCGGATTCCATGCAATTTCAGCCTTTTTCGTTCATTGAAACGGCCCTGCATCCCGCAGACTCCCTCGGCCAGCTTTCGCTCTTTGAGGCGGAGATTGAATTTGCCAAGACAGTTCTACAACGAGCCAAAAAGGATCGTATGTTTGTCATGATGGATGAGATTTTCCATTCAACCAATGCCCGTGATGGACTCGCTGCTAGCCGTGTGTTTCTTTCCCAACTCTTTGCCTGCCGTGAAACTACCTCGCTGATTTCCACACATTACAAAGAGCTGCCGACTGAGTTCAATGATGCTGTGGCCTGGTGCATGGAGGCCGAGGATGGTCCCAACAATTGCCTGACGTATTCTTACAAAAAGGTGCCCGGTATATCGGACAAAAGTAGTGTTATGGAAATTTTACGGGAACGTGGTCTGGTTCCTTCATAAGTGCGGTTTTCGGCATAAAAAGTCTTCAAACCCATCTATCAGAAGTTGGAAATGACCCTTCCCGATTCGTTCTATCTGGCACTGTGTATGACAATTCTGCTACTGGGTGCTGTTTATTGGGTATGGACCCAGATTCAATACGTACAGAGAAAGGTGAATGCGCTAGAGAATATTGTGTATGAACTGAAGACACTCTGTAGTACTCGATCTGAACCAGTGGCACCCTTGGTACCTGTGTCCTATCCTCCTGCACCACCCTCTGAAATTGGGGAGGAGGATGCAGATCTTTTGGAGGAAACGCTTCGCAAAGAAGTTGATGCTGAACCAGAACACGACGATATTGAAACCTTTGCGGGTATGCAAGACAATGGAATCGAAGGACTTCCAGAACATGAAACGAGAGAGTTTGAGGAAACAACGCACCCGTTGATGCAGTCCCAGCAAATTCCACAGGATCTGGATGACCTGCAACCAGGCGGGAGTGCAAACAGTGTAGTTGCACCTTCCTTTAGCTCCTCCCTGGATTCTATGAGTGTCAAGGAACTGCGTCGACTTGCAACACAAAAAGGGGTATCCGGTGCCGCTGAAATGAAGAAGAAGGATCTCATAACTGCCATTCGCTCCATCCCCATGGAATCCTTTCTTGAATAATCCTCCCCATCTGTAGAAGATGAGTACACTTGGCTCAAGTCCTTTGACAAATGGGGGATCCTGTTTTACAACCATCAATCCTAACCATGCAGCTACCGGATCTCCAGCACGTATGTATGATGGTCGTCTGTTTACGGATTACCGTCCCCGTTGCCATCAGTATCCGGTGAAAGCTGCAGAGGCATGGGGTGAGAATGAGTACCGCAAGCGTATGGTGGAGGGTGCCGAGGAACTGATGGAAGCCGCCCGGCAACTCAACAATCGCAAGGTGTCCTCGGCATCTTGTGTGGATACCATGGTTCCTGAAATGTACAAACGTGTCTGCACCTGGAAGGGCTGCAAAGTCGTCCCTGCAAACCCTGCCGGTGTGGGAACTGGCCGCATATATGTTCCCTCCATTGCCTCGGCCGCTGATGATCCCCAGATGCTTTCCGATGTGGGCGTTCCGGAAATCTTTGGGACATTCCCGCGTGCACCTCCTAGCGAAGTCTCACAATGCGGTGCATCCGACATGGAGAAGCTGTGGACGCTAAAGGGTGCTGAGGCAACCGCGAAATCCCATCCGTATTCTGCACCACGTGTGTAATGTTTCACACCCTTACAATAGAATGGAACATCGTTCAGAAGGACACGGAGTGAACGCAATTGTACGTCGCGATCCTACAACAGGAAAGGTTTCTGTTGTAGGAATGCTAACACAATTTGCAGCCATGCCACAAACTGTGGAGTGGGTTGCAGCTGCACCGGTGACCCGTGGTATCAGCTTTGCCGGATCCGGTCAACCCTATCCGAACCGCTACATTGCCATGGAAGGAACACCGAATCAGGGTCAATTCACAACACAAACAGGAGAATTCCAAATCGAACTGGCTGGAATTCCTGCAGGGTATTATTCGGGCCTCGGTGCGATCTATGTACCTCCCACCATTGAATTTTACTGCACGGCTGGCGAACAAAAAACCAAGGCAATTCTTTCCATTTCGGAGACTGCAGTTCCGTACCGATGGATTGGTGGTGCACCGGATACCATGACTCCTGAGGCAAATACCGAAGAGTCCACTGGTCGCGCCATGTATTACGGGGGACGCGACAACATCCCTCTGTTTGAAAACCAAGAGGCACTCCTGCGAGCCAAGGCATTCCCTACCGACATGACCGCCCGTGGATGGCCCGAAGCCGAAGATGCCCGCCCCTGGACCTACATCCCTGCTCCCTAAACTCCCAACAGAATCCCAAAAATAATTTGGGTTTGTGTTTGGTTTTTTTGATTTTTATGGGAGTTTAGGGTGGGTTTAGGAAATATAGAAATCGGTAGTATTCTCGTCAAATACCACCTCTGTAGACTTCCTATATCCATCCTCACACATAATGGAACTATCCGCCAATGCAGGACGCTCCTTGAGAATCATTGATAGATAGGCATGCAACTGCCGGACAGTGAGATTCGAGGTCTTTAGAGTAGGCACAGTAGAGGAAAGGGTCTCCTTTGCCTCAGACCAATTCTCCTTGACCGCCTTGGCCTTCGCCAGACTCTCCTCGGCCAACCACTTGGAATGCAGAGAATACCCCTCAGCCGTCGCCCATGCATGGCACTGCATGTACTCCTCCTCGGTACAAATGGAACGCAGAGAATCCAGAATGGAAATCATATTGACTAGTTGGCTAGTAAGAAAATGAATTTAAGAAACAAGGACACATTGTAGTTCATTGTGTCCCTGTTGTGTTTCAATTTTTTCAACTGCCTGAAAAGTTGAAATGGAAACATCGAAGTGCCTAGAAGATGCTACGATGTTTCCACCTAATTCTTACGTGGCCCTCACCGGCCAATGGATCCTACAGGATCCCAAAGCATGGATTCGAGCCCATGGAGGGATACCCGTTATTTGGAGTTCCCGTTGTACTCATTTGGCTATCGGCAAACAGCATAGGGCCGACTGTTGGAAACTCCAGCAGGCAAAGGCAGCCAACATGCGCCTTGTATATGAGGCCGAACTACCGCCTCCTCCCAAAGATCTCTGGGTCGATATCTTTGCACCCAAGGAGTTGAAAGATGTCATAGGCCACGCCCAGACGGTCAAGGATTTGCAGGGATGGTTGCGCGCCTGGCCCTCCAAGGGGCGTGCCGCACTTCTCACAGGTCCCCCTGGGGTTGGCAAAACCACCGTCGCCCATCTCTTGGCGAAAGCCGAGGGATTCCAAGTAGTCGAGATGAATGCTTCGGACGAACGATCCGCCAAATCTCTGCGGGAAAGCCTCGCAAAGTTCGTGAAATCCACGACCCTATCTTTAGGCCCGAAGGCAGAGAAGCGCCTCGTGATCCTCGACGAAGTGGACGGGATGTCCGCAGGCGACCGCGGCGGCGTCGCCGAAATTACCCGTATGATCCGTGAAGGATGCACGTTTCCCATTGTATGCATTGCCAATGAACGATCCCAGAAACTCAAGGGGCTGACGGGAGTCTGCCTGGATGTTCGTTTCACACGACCACAGAAAGGAACCATTGCCAAGGCCATCGCCGCCAAACTCAAAGGACAAATGGGAATGGAGAAGATGGATGTAGGAAGCCTGGAAGATCTCTGTGAACGCAATGGGAACGACATTCGGTCAATCCTAAATTCCCTACAATTCTCCTCCCTCTCCTCGGGCGAAAAAGACGGCATTCATCAAATCGACGCATTTGATGCAACACGCCGCCTGTTTGGAACCGCGGCATCTTTGGCGGACAGGGAGTCCGCGGCTTTCGTAGACCACTCTATGGTTCCCCTGTTGGTGCAAGAGGCGTACCTGGGTGCTGCCGAGAAATGCCGTGGGAGCGATGGACTTGCCGCAGCCGCCAAAGCAGCCGATCGGATAGGCGATTGGGATCTGTTGGATGCCCGTATTGGTCGAAGTCAGGCATGGGGACTCCTGCCTTCCGCTATGATGTCCGTGGTTGCCGCTGCGAAAGCCGCCAATGGACCCCCGCCCTGGCAATTCTTTCCCGCCTGGCTGGGGAAAAACTCCAAACGTCTGAAACATCGACGGCTTTTGCAGGATATGCGGGCACGTACCGGTGCAACAGACCCTCATCTCATGGATACCCGCAACCTTCTGCGCGCATCGTTATTTTATGCAAACAAATCCGTTGGCGAGATTGTTGCCGAACTCGACTCACTAGGACTCACACGTGATGATATGTTGGAAACCCTGGTGGAAACCTGTATGAAGGGAGATGAGATCGCCATGGAAACCAAGAAGAAATCAGCTCTTACACGCGAATGGAAAAAAGCCCATCCTGAACCGAAGGGTATCAAACAAACCTCGGAAACAGAAATCGAGGAAGAATATGTTTCTGAGGATGAGGATTAGGATCTATGTGATGAGTATTTTTCAAATATTGATGCAACAAAAGCAAGTGCCGCCATTTTTGCTTGATTTGCAGATACTTCGTAGCGCCCATACAGTTCCAGCATAGTGTTAATGGAGAGAACGGGAATTCCGCGAATTTCTACAGTCTCCATGGGCTTGCGACGGAATTCCTTGGGTGTATGAAACTCGAGTTTGGAAAATGCCGAGGTGGTCCCAGGGAGTTTGTGGAAAATGGGGGATTCTTCATATGGGTCGCAACATCTGAAGCCCGCAAGGTCCACATAGGACAGACAAGATTCCAGATTTGGTTCTTCGAGAAACGCCGAGAGATTGAGTGTAAGACCTCTGGATGTGTTTGGTAATTGTCTTGGTTTTTCCACAACATGATTGGCAAACAAAGGTCCATTGCGTTTGTATTTGAAATCCAGATCATCTGGTGCAGCCAGAGTTTCCAACAGTCTCTCTGCCTCCTCTTTGTCCGCCAAATCCAAGGGATGTGTGAGGAGTTCCTGTAAGTACAAATGGACGGCTGTGGATCCCGCTAGGGCAAATACATGGGAAGGATCCATCGCAGTGGCTTCCTTGGCAATCCGAATCGCCTCCTCCAAAAAGTGGGAACCGCCCTGCCGCCTTTGCGACCTGGATCGCCGTCTTGTCTTTGGTGCCTTCCGTGTTTTTCGTGTTCTCCGCATCTCCTACATCCTTCCACGGTTTATTCTTCCTCGTTTTTTCGAGCAATGAGGGAGATGGATTCTGTGTTGGAACCAACGAATACCAAGGCAGTCTTTGATGTGGTCGACAATGTCCCAGGATTCCTGGTGTATGCCGAGGGAGTCCTGACTGCCAAGGAATGCGAGGCCATTATTGCAATTGCGGAAGAAAAAGGGTTTATACCAGCGGCCATTTATACGGACCAACAGGGTCGCGATCACTTCTCGGACATTCGAACTTCCCACAGATGCATAGTCGATTCGGAGGCTTTTACGGCACAACTGTGGGAACGCATCAAACACATGGTTCCTCCTAAATGGAAGGGGGCGACCTGTGTGGGTCTCAATGCACGCCTTCGCATCCTACGATATGACCCAGGAGAAGAGTTCAAACCACATCGGGATGGGTGCTACATGGCACCTTCTGGCGCCCTTTCCAAACTCACACTGCTCTTGTATCTGAATGAGGGATATGTAGCAGGGCGCACGGAGTTTTTGGATAAAACAGAATCCGCATGGGTTGCCATACCACCTCATGTAGGTGCCGTGGCAATTCAAGACCAAGATTTAGTACACTGTGTTCCGCCGCTACAACTCGGACGAAAATATGCACTTCGGACCGATATCATGTATATGCCAAAATATACGCAGGGTCCTATAAAAGAAATCAAGATTTATGAATGATTGTATACAGCCAGAAACTCCTCAGGCCAACCTGTGATTGGTCGAATGGAATATCCGATACTTTTGATAAATTCAAATAATTCTTCACGAATTTGTTTCCTTGGAATTTTGTCATCATCCACAGGAACCCATGATTCAAATAAAAAAGGCGGATATCCATTGTTTGCAAGGGTTTCCAGGGAACCTTCCAGAACTTCTTTCTCATGCCCCTCTACGTCAATCTTTAGGAATCCAATATTTTTAAATTCAAAGGAATCCAGAGTCTGTGTAGGAACTTCAATTGACTGGATGTGATCGTTTGTATCCCATGGAAATTCGGAAATTCCATTGGCACCACCGTCTTTTGGATCACGAATAAAATATTTTGCTGTCCCTTTTTTATTACTCAGGGCAACATTGTATTTATCAACAGTGTAGTGCTGATCCTGAAGCGCGATGTTAGCACACAGATAATTAAAGGATTTAGGGGAACATTCAAATGCATATACATGTTTGGCTTTTTGTGCCATCGCAAGTGCATACATTCCCATATGAGCTCCAATATCAATACATGCCTTGTCTGGTTTTACAAAAGTATCAACCGCCCAATTTATAATTGGCTTTTCATACAAACCTGTGCGAACATAGTCCTTGGCAACACGAGACTCCGCAAAAAAGTAATAATCCTTTCCGCCCTGAAGGCGCTGATAGACAGGATCATCACTTTGAAAAGATTCAGTACGACAATAATACATACTTTATATTTTTTTGTAGTATGTATTCTTTAGACTTTTCATAGATAAACAATACATATGGTTTATCTAAAAATTATTCTATAAAACTACAAACCAACCAATGGGTACTGTAATTACAGTACTATTTAAAGTTTCCCGGGAAACCCAACTAAACCGGCTCCCAGACCAAACCCTGCGCCTTGACGGGATGTTAGACCGATGGAGGGGCTCAGCATATCCAGGATAGCGAACACGGTGGAGGCTACCACGGCGGTAGTCAGCACCTCCTCCATCTGAGGGGTCTTGCGGGGTATGATGATCATGGCGACGGCCACGGCCAGACCCTCCAGGAAGTACTTGATAACGCGAGTCAGCAGTTCGCTTGCAGAAAATCCGT
>JACCDW010635150.1_pt1 | contig 29846 bp, 26 predicted proteins | sample 7449781 | NCBI WGS metagenome assembly JACCDW01 (sample SAMN15323449, study PRJNA562643) | freshwater metagenome | isolation source: river surface water | place: USA:Blue River Watershed | collected 2017-08-18
CTTTTATAGCGAAGCATTCACCTATATTGATTGTCGAATTTGTATGTAAAGCCGATAATCAAAATGTATTCGCCGCCATTGAATCTTTCTTAGCTAAGTATCAGTTGAAAGCGCACGCTATTAATGACGAAGGCGAACTTGTTGTACTCTCTTCTACTATCCACGAGTGGATGACAGAGTGTAAGTATGATTCCGAAAACATCGTCTTCGTAAAGTAATGGTTCGTTTCCCACGAAACATACCCAATTCTTAATTCTTAATTCTTAATTTTTCATCATTCATCATTCATTATTCACCCAATTCTTAATTCTTAATTCTTAATTTTTCATTCTTCCTGTCTTGCATCACCAACAAGGCAATGAGCCAATAAAATATCGGACCGATCTTCACATCTTCAATTAAGTCGCTCAACATATTGTCGAATAACATGACAACCAATGCCACTAAAACAGCTAATACAATTTTCTTTTCTTCAGGATCCTGTGTTTCGATATAAATCTTTTGTCCGCGGATATAGATAAATACAATGAAAACTAAGAAGAGGAGGAAGCCAGGTATCCCTTGCTCCGTTAGTAAAAAGAGGAAATAGTTATGTACCGTAGAATGCTCAAAGTTCCGGCTCACGTAAGTCGTAAAGAGAGAAACAGCATAATCACGGTAGTTAGCCACAAAGCCTCCTTGTCCGAAGCCCGTAAGCGGCCGTGCTTTGATCATTTGCGTAGCTGCCACCCAACGATATAAACGCTCTGCAGAACTTACATCATTTAATGTTGACGTCGATTCTAGGTGGTCGGATAAACTGCTATGGTAAATTGTTTTTTTGAAGTCTGGCGCATAACGCAAGAAACGATTTTCATAAAACAAATAACTTAGAGCCACGACAGCAAGCACAGCAGCTACCGCAAGCGCGGGTTTGATCATTTTCCATTTGAAAATGAAATAGGCGCCCAGAGCTACGAACACAGCCAACCAACTCGTACGTGTATAAGAAAACCAAATCGCTACTAGGAAAAGGATAATATTAAAATCGATGAAATAGCGCAGCAAATCCCCTTTACGATACCACGTGCGCGCTACAAAGAGAAAAGGGAATATGAGGGATAATAAACATGCATAATCGACGTGGTTACGAAAGAAAGGTCCCATCACGTGGTTGGAACTTTCAAACGTGAAACCTTGCAGATAATGACGAATTAAGGTGTAAACGATTGTGAAGAATGTTGGCAAGAACAAACACCAAAAAACAATTTTAAATCGTTTTACATCTTTCACCACTAAGAAAGTAACTCCGATGAAGGCAGCGATATACCACAACTTAGCCAAAACATATTTCAGTGAAATAAATGGAACAGTAGAATATAACAATACGATACACCACCAAATAAATTGTAAGCCTAGAAGCTGCATAAATGGGTGTTTCCAATAATGACCCTCGCTAGGAGAAACCAGATTTTTAACGAGGAGAATCACTAGAAGCGCCATCATAATCGGCTCTGTAGGGACATCCGTCGTGAAGGAGCCAATATAAAATTCCATGCACAAAGGCAAGGAAAGGAATAAGGCGTAATAAAGAATAGAGAAATCGTAGATACTCCAAATCGCAACGATAATCGCGATAGGAGAGTAGGCTAGTAAGGGCACATCAAGAATCCAACCTATCGATGAAAGCAGGACCGAACTCATGGCCACTACTAATAAAGAAAGATTAGGATGCTTATCGAACCAATGTCTAACCGCTGAAAGCATGGGCTTTATGCCAATTCTTTTTTGATACTCGCCCAACGTTCCTTCAACAAAAGGAAGATCACGCTAACGCAGAAGCTCACTAATACGATTGATACCACGATTAACCAACGCACAGGCTTAGATTTACGCTCCGCAGCATAAGCAGGTTCGATTACGTTTACGGTAGAAAATTCATTGCCCGCTGCCGCTTTGTATTGTTCATACAAACCATTCAACTTGTTTAAGTCTTTGACCGCCGCTTTTTGTTGTGCTGCATAGGTGCTTATCAAATCTTGATTCGATCCGCGACGTAATTGTGCAAGCGTATCATTCAAATGACTGATTTGTGCAGTCTTTGTTTTGATATTGTCTTCCATCAAACGAATCCCTTTTTGGTTTTGTTCTGCAAAAAATGATTTGTTGATATTGTCTACGGTATGAACGATATCATTCGCCATATCAGCCGCCATTTTAGCATCCGTATCGAAAATGGTGATTTCAATCGCGCCTAATTCATTGCGCACCATCTGACTGTTTTCTTTGAACTCTTCTGATACCATCGTATGGTAGTAAGGCGAAGTTGTATCGATCTTATAATGTTGTGCCAAGTGATACTTGTTCACGATATAGCCATTGATATTTCCGCTTTTACAAATCTGCAAAACACGGTCTACATCTTTCTCCGAACCGAAATATTCTATGGGTAAATTACCGGCTTGCTCACGAAATAAATTCTGACGATCATTCATCCCTGGATTCGCTGCATAGAAAATGGTGGTCGATTTATAATAAACCGGTAGCAACATCGCCACTGCCGAACCGACAATACCCGATACGATAAGTACGATTAATAAGGTCTTGCGCTTTTGATAAATGGCTTTGATAACATCGAATAACTGCAAGGATGATTCCATGAACAGGGTAGAATTTAGGTTATTTCCAAAGATAACGATTTCTTAGTAGGTGAAAAGCATTTGATAAATTCTTCTTAAAATCAAACTTCCTGCCCTACATTTGTGTTATAGAACAAACAAAAAGAAAAAACATGTTTACATTACCTAATTTACCTTATGCGCATAATGCGTTAGAACCGCATATCGACACGACTACTATGGAAATTCACCATGGTAAACACCACCAAGCTTACGTTACTAACTTGAATAATGCAATTGGCGATGGCGAATTAGCAGGCAAATCATTGGAAGATTTGATGGCTATGATTTCTAAATGTCCAGTAGCCGTTCGTAATAACGGAGGCGGTCATTATAACCACAGCTTGTTCTGGACAGTCATGTCTCCGAACGGTGGTGGCAATCCAACAGGCGAATTAGCTTCGGCAATTGATTCTGCTTTTGGCAATTTTGAAGAATTTAAAAAGGCTTTCGCTAACGCAGCTGCCACTCGCTTCGGTAGTGGTTGGGCTTGGTTGTGCGTAACAGCAGATAAAAAATTATGTGTTTGCTCTACTCCGAATCAAGATAATCCATTGATGGATATCGCTGAATGTAAGGGTACGCCGATCTTAGGATTGGATGTTTGGGAACACGCGTACTATTTACACTACCAAAATCGCCGTCCTGATTATATTGGTGTTTTCTGGAATGTGGTTAATTGGAACGAAGTAGCTCGTTTGTATAGCGAAGCAATGGCTTAGTTCTTGCGTATTATTATTCAAAACCCCGTCTAGCATGGCTAAACGGGGTTTTTTATTTTAGGGAGGATTGTTGGTCTTTAGTTTTGATAGAATCAGCTTTTAGGAGAAATTGAACCGCAATAGAATTAACAAACCTTTGGTAAAAGCACTTAAGTTATTTACAGAAACGAGATCCTTATTTTGTAATTTTGAAAAAATAGTAAAATGAAAAAGTTTTTCCTTATCGCCTGTCTGTTAGGATTGATAACGCTTCATAAGTCACAAGCCCAAGTGCTTGCACAATCAGGCACTATCAAAGTTTCTGTGGCACCTGAAAGTCCTGACTTTCCTGACGCAAGTTTGGCTGCAAACGTCGTTACAAAAGGAGATACTGCAATTGTAAATTTCGAGGTGAAAAACTATTCGCTCGGTAATCAAACAGCAGATGCTACTACGAAACGTTGTGCGAATTCAGCCAAGGGTCAACATATTCATTATATCATCGACAACGGCGCTTATGAAGCACTTTATTCACCAAGTAATAAGAGTGTATTGAAACCTGGGAAGCACTTACTAGTGGCGTTTTTGTCACGGTCTTACCATGAGAGTATCAAGCATCCGAAGGCTGCTATTGTGCAACAAATTAATGTTGGAGAAAACAAGGATGCTCCCTTAGATTTAAAACAACCTATTTTAACATTCAGTCGTCCAAAAGGTATTTATATTGGCGCTGACACAGCACATGTGATGCTAGATTTTTATTTGTTCAACACCAAACTTTCTAAGAAAGGGAATAAGGTTCGCTTAAGTATTGATGGAAAAGTAATTGGATATCTAGATGCATGGAAGCCTTATTGGATGGAAGGTTTAAGTATGGGGGAACATACTATTCGTCTTGAATTAGTGGATGTAAAAGGATTTGTGATTAAAGGATTGTACACTGACGTAACGAAGAAAATTACGCTTGCGGCAGCGGAACCCTTAAGAAAATGATAAATGTAATGAATATCGATTAATGAATAATTGAATTCATTCATCATTCACCATTCACCATTCATCATTAGGAAAGGCAAATTCTTCCTTTCCCTCATTTTTCTTCGTAACTTCGGCACGTATGGAAATTTTAATTAAAGCCGGTCAATTACTCTTGGCCTTGTCAATATTAGTTACCCTTCACGAACTCGGCCACTACTGGGCTGCACGCCTTTTTAAGATCCGCGTTGAGAAATTTTATCTTTTCTTCGACTTCCTATTCCCGTTACCATCTGTAATGAAGTTTTCTATCTTCAAAAAGAAGATAAAAGACACCGAATGGGGGATTGGCTGGTTTCCAATGGGAGGCTATGTACAGATCGCTGGTATGATGGATGAAAGCATGGACAAAGAGACTTTGGCGCAAGAACCAAAGCCAGACGAGTTCCGCTCTAAACCAGCTTGGCAACGCTTGATCGTAATGTTAGGCGGTGTCTTGGTAAACTTCTTTTTAGGAATTTTTATCTATTGCATGATCATGTGGATTTGGGGTGAAAAATATCTCCCTAACAGCTCTCTAAAACATGGTTTGTATGCCGATACGTTGGCACAATCAATCGGCTTGCGTAATGGTGATATGATTCTAAAAGCAGATAATGATACGCTTGTAAACTATCTAGATATCGTTCCAACAATCGGCATCAATCAAGCTAAAACATTATGGGTAAAACGTGGCGACAGCACCTTTACATTGCCTATTCCCGCAGGTTTTCATGGTAAGCTCACTGCTTCACAAGGAGAAGGCTTTATCGATTTCCGTCGTGAGTTTATTATTTTAGATATCAACGGTGGTGCTGCTACTGCGGCTGCAAAAGCGGGTATGAAAAAAGGTGATCATGTCATTGCGATTAATGGTCAAAGTGCTCAGTATTATGACGAAGTTCGTAACTTCTTAAATACGCATAAAAATCAATCAGCACAGTTTACGGTTCGTCGTAAAGATGGTTCTCAAGCGGTTTTGAAAGTTGATATTCCTGAAAATGGTAAGTTAGGCGTTGCCTTAGATATCATGGATCAGTTCGAGCTAAAGACACGTAACTACGGATTTTTTGGCGCTATTCCTGCCGGTACCTCTAAAGCATTTGCTACCCTTGGTAATTATGTTAAAGGCTTGAATCTATTAATCAAAGGCCTTTTTGGCAAAAGTGAGGTGAAAGCAAGTGATTCTGTAGGTGGCTTTATTTCAATCGGCAATCTATTCCCTAGTGTTTGGAATTGGGAGTTGTTCTGGAATATGACAGCGGTACTTTCACTCATCTTGGCGGTGATGAATTTATTGCCAATTCCTGCTTTGGATGGCGGACATGTGATCTTCAATCTATGGGAGATTATCACGCGCAGAAAGCCTTCTGATAAGGTTTTAGAGTATGCACAATACGTGGGTATGATTTTATTATTGGCCTTGATGGTTTATGTCAATGCCAATGATATCTACAAGTTTGTCATCGTGAAATGGTTACACTAAGGGATATGAATTATTTCGAACTGTTAGATTTACCCTTCGCCTATAGTATCGATAAGGGATTGCTGAAGCGCCATTTTCTTATGAAGTCGAAAGAGGCGCATCCTGATTTCTTTACCCAAGATAGTGATGAAGCGCAATCGGCTGCTCTTGAGCTGTCGGCTAAACTGAATGACGCGTATCAAATTTTAAATAATGACGAGCGTAGGCTCAATTATATTTTGGAGCAAAGAGGGGTTGTATTAAAAGATGAGAAGCATCAGCTATCAAATGTTTTTTTGATGGAAATGATGGATTTAAATGAATCTTTAGATGAATTGAATCCCGTTGATGCGGTGGCATTAAAGGGAATTCAAGAGCAAGTAAATAGGGCTATGCAACATAATGACCAGCAAATGGGCGAGGCGATTGCATTGTCAGAGCAAAATAAATGGCAAGATGCCGACAAGGCCAATTTGAAAGAAATTTTCTATCGTCGCAAATATTTGTTGCGTATTTTAGAAAAATTGGCTACATTTGCACTCCATAAATAATACCAATTATGCCTGGGTGGCGGAATTGGTAGACGCAGCAGACTCAAAATCTGCCGTCCGCGAGGATGTGCTGGTTCGATTCCAGTCCCAGGTACTAAGCCCTTCTAGCAATAGAAGGGCTTTTTTATTGGTGATGGATTGAGTGAAAAAAGACTTGAAATTGGGTGCTTAGATCGAAAGTCGTCGACTTTGATTCTATTAAAAGTCTCAAAAATAGATCGAAAGTCGTCGACTTTAAATTCACACCGTTTTCAGCCACAAAAAAAGCAGAACCGGAGCCCTGCTTTTAATTGTTATCCCGTCTCGAACATTCGGGATCACTTTTAATCTTTCCTTTTTCACTTTTCACTTTCCCCATTCCCCATTCCCCATTCCCCATTCCTCTTTCCTCAATTTTCAATTCTTAATTCTTAATCCTTAATTATTCATTATTCATTATTCATTATTCATTATTCATCATTCACTTTCCCCATTAATTCCTCTTCGCCATCTCCGTATGCATCTGCGCTAAAGTCGCCGTTAGATCATACTTGTATTGCCATCCTGGATAGTCGCGCTGAAACTTACCTACGTCGCTGATATACCAAATATGGTCGCCGATACGATTCCCATCACTATAGCTATAGTTCATCTTATTACCGCTGATCTCTTCGCAAATCGCAATCGCCTCCTGCATGGAGCAGTTGCTGAAACGACCACCTCCAGCATTATAGGCCTCACCTTGCTTTGGCGATTGATAGAAATGCCAGAACATATTCACCAAGTCGTAACAGTGAATATTATCACGCACCTGCTTACCCTTGTATCCAAAAATCGTATAGTGATTACCCGTTATCGCACACTTCATCAAATAACTTAAAAAGCCATGTAACTGAGCTCCTGAATGTCGTGGACCTGTCAAACAGCCACCTCTAAAAACACCTACATTCATCCCGAAATAACGACCGTATTCTTGCGCCATTACATCCGCCGCCACTTTCGAAGCCCCAAACACCGAGTGCTTCGTATGATCTAAACTCATCTGCTCATCAATACCGTTTTTATAATAAGCATGCGACTCCGCAATCTCCCAACGCGTCTCCAATTCTACCAATGGCAAATAGTTAGGATTGTCGCCATAGACCTTGTTCGTCGACGTGAAAATGAATACCGCCTTCGGACAATGTAAACGCGTAAACTCTAACATATTCAATGTCCCATTCGCATTAATCGTAAAGTCCGTAAACGGCTCCTTCGCGGCCCAATCATGACTAGGTTGCGCAGCCGTATGAATAATCAACGCGATGTCTGTATTGTATTGCTTGAAAACAGCCTCTAACTTCTCCTGATCACGAATGTCTATCGTGTGATGAACATAGTTCTTATACTCTTCTTCTAATCTCTTCACATTCCAATTCGTCGACGACTCCTTCCCAAAGAAGTATTGACGCATATCATTGTCAATCCCTACTATCAAATCGAATTTGTCTGCTAAAAAGTCGACCGACTCACTGCCGATCAATCCACCCGAACCGGTTACAATTGCTACTTTCATTTTCGTGATTTGTATAGACAAATGTAACGATTATTCTTTAAGCCTGTTGCCCATTCCGTATGACTAAAACATAAAAAAATCCCGCCGGACAACCACGAACCGGCGGGATTTAAAACTTAGTGTTTTTGATTAACCTCTGGTTCAAATGTAGTCGCCATCCAGCCCTAAAAACATACGTAATCTCGCGTATTTTACTAACTAGATTTACGGCTCTATTATTCATTATTCATCATTCACTATTCATTCTTAATTCTTAATCCTTAATTCTTCATTCTTCATTATCTTTACAGCATGTCTCCTATCATCCCTATCGCAGCAGATCATGCTGGCTTCGCACTGAAAGAACAATTAAAGGCTCATTTCGAACAGAAAGGCTGGTCGTTTAAAGACTTCGGCACCCACAGCACCGACTCCATGGACTATCCAGATGTGGCGCATCCGCTTGCTAGCAGTATTGAAACGGGTGAATTTCCTAAAGGAATCTTAATCTGTGGCTCCGCTCAAGGTGTGGCAATGTCTGCTAATCACCATGCTGGTGTACGTGCAGCGATTTGTTGGTTGCCAGAGATCGCTTCGCTTTCTCGTCAACATAATGATGCAAATATCATCTGCCTGCCTGCTCGTTTTATCAGCTTCGAACAAGCTGTTGAAATGGTTGAAACATTCTTCAATACAGCATTTGAAGGCGGACGTCATCAGAATCGTGTCGATAAAATGATGAACTGCTAGTAATTGCTATGTGGCGTAAACTTCTGCTTATCTTATTGATCGCTTGTCTTGGAATAGCCTCTATCCAAGCCAAACACGCTTTGCGTAAAATAAGAAAAGCGAAAAAATCGCAAATTTCGCAAGCGGCCATCGACTCCCTCTCTCCAGAAATGAAGGAGTTCTATATGAACGCCATCCTGAACAGCGATTCTACCAGCTACGACTCGATCTATTATGTAGCCCTTGATACACTGCCATTGCATACTATCGATTTTAAACAAAATGTCTTCTTTCAAAAGCATCTACTCCGGGAGGAAATTGTCCAAAAACGACCAGAATTCCCTTCTAACTACCTCTTTTATTTCATCATATTTCTAACAGGCGTCGTCGTATTGGTCAAAACATTTTTTACCAAATACCTTAACGACCTATTCCGATCCTTTCTTAATTTTCAAACAGCGCAACAAGTCATGCGTCAGCAAGACCTTCGCTTTTCATTCCCAGCCATCCTTTTGATGGGCAATTTTTACCTTGCGCTAGGCCTTTTCTTCTTCCTAAACGGAAGCTATAACAACTATTTCCTGCTGAAACAATATTGGCTTTATCCTGTCTTTTCCCTTTGTATAGCGGCCTTTTTCAGTGTGAAAGTATTCCTATATCAGTTTTCAATAACGCTCTTCGCCCCAAAATCGGAAGTACGTTCCATTATTCAAATGGACTTTCTACTAGCAGAAGTCGCCGGAATTGTACTGATTCCTTTATTACTTATTGTCGGATTCGCAGATGCGAATGTTCGCTCGTATATGTGGCTAGGCGCTTGGATATTGCTCGGATTAATCCTCCTTTATCGCTATATCTTGAGCTGGCGCATGGCGGGAAGCTTTTTGTTCAGTAATGTTTTGCATTTTATTGTGTATATTTGCTGCGTCGAAGTAGCCCCTGTCCTTATTATCCTAAAGATAATTCAAGGCTTTGTCTAACTCGTTTCTGGTCAAACCTTAAAAACAACTTTGTACTGTGCCAACTGCGAAGAAAAAGTCAGTGAAAGCCGCCCCTAAAAAGGTAGCAGCCCCATCAAAGAAAACTGATTCTAAGAAATCAGCTCCTGTTAAGGTCGCCGCGAAGGCGAAACCCGAAGTGAAAAAGGCCTCATCTCCTGTCACTAAGTCCGCTAAGCCTAGTCCGAAAGCACCAATAGCAGCTCCTGTTGCTAAAGTAGAACCGACTATCGTGCGCATCCCAGCAGCCTCTTCAAGCAAAAAGAAAATTCCAGCAGCTATCATCCCTTCCAAACCTAGTTTCGATGGTTTAGATGGTAAGATTGTACGTAATATCCTCGTAACACAGCCCCGTCCGGATAATGATAAGTCGCCTTATTTCGATATCGCTCGTCGTTTTAAATTGAACATCGACTTCCGTCCGTTTTTTGAAATTCAAGGGATTACAGCGAAGGATTTTCGTCGCTATCGTATCCAAATGCACGAACATACTGCGATTATCTTCACTTCTCGTAATGCGGTGGATCACTTCTTCCGTATTATCACAGAAATGAAGACCCCTATCAGTAGTGAAATGAAATACTTCTGCACGACAGAGGCCATCGGTCTTTATTTGCAAAAGTTTATTCAGTATCGCAAGCGTAAGGTGTTCTATGGCGATGGTTCGATGAAAGATTTATTACATCTTATCTCTAAGCACAAAGATGGCGAGCGTTATTTATTGCCTTGTGGCGATACCCCTAACGCGGATATCACTAATTATCTGAAAGCACATAATTATGAATATATCGAAGCATTATGCTTCCGTAATACACCTTGTGAAATCAAAGATATTAAAGTTGAAAACTACGACCTTATCGTGTTTTTCAGTCCTAGCGGCCTAGAAGCCCTTTTGCAAAACTTCCCTAAGTTTAAACAAAAGAATATCAAATTCGGCGCCTTTGGTACTGCCACTTGTCAAGCTATCAAAGATCAAGGATTCGCATTACACTTACCTGGCCCGCAAGCTGGATTACCTTCTATGTCTTCTGTCATCGAAGCGTATATGAAGGAAAATAAAGCCAAGTAAAATTTCATTCAAAAATATTCTAATGCCTCACTTCGGTGGGGCATTTTTATTTATTTTTCAGTTCGTGTAGACACGAACCAAAACGGTGAAAGAAGAAATTGAATTAGGGTTATAGCTCTCATTATCGTGGTTCGTGGAGACACGAACCATAGCTGATAAAAAATTAAATTATAGGATGCCCCAATAGAAAATGATGCGTTTAAAATGGAGTTAATGTGAAGCATTAAAGCGAACGTCCCCGCTCACGAAGTGAGCTTTGTTCGCTTGCGAAACAGTACGAACATTTTAGCATCAGATTCTCCTGGGGCGATTTTTTACTCCATCCCGAACATTCGGGATTTGGGAAAAAGTGGAAAGAAGAAATTGAATTAGGGTTACAGATTTCATTATAGTGGTTCGTGGAGACACGAACCAAAACGGAGAAAGAAGAAATTGACCTAGGGTTACAGATCTCATTATCGTGGTTCGTGTAGACACGAACCAAAACGGAGAAAGAAGAAATTGACTTAGGGTTATAGATCTCATTATCGTGGTTCGTTTGGAAACGAACTACGATAAACCTAAAAATCCGTACTCAACGAAATATACGTCATCCTCGGCAATACCTTGCCATTCTCCACACCACGTGCAAAATCTAAACGCACATAATAGCCAAACCAGGTCGTACGCATCCCCCAGCCATAGCCCCCAATAATCGGGTTGCGGAAATAATTTACCTCTACCGTTACCGGCTCCCTAACAATCTTATCCGTAAAAGACAACTTAGCCTGATCACTCAAAGGACTAGGTCCTACCCAAGCACTTCCAACATCCCCAAAGAAGATCAGCTGAAAGTTTTTCGCCCAATTGTTTTTGATTGGAATCTTGCGAAAACTTGAAAATAATGGAAAGCGAATCTCTGAATTAATCACTGCATAGTTGCTACCATTTCTTGCATTATAAGAGAAACCACGAAGATTAGTGGCAAGTGTTTGGAAAGCATATGCACTCGCGTTATTCACAGGATTGCTGCTATTAAATTTCGTCCCGCCTCCAAGCCACCACGCATCAACCCCGCCTAAATAATACAACATCTTATCCTTTCCAAACGATGCACTCGAAGCAAAACGATTCGCCCAAATGATATTCTTCCAAATAGGATAATAATGACGGATATCACAACCTACAAAACCAAAATAATGCGATCGGTCTTGCGCTAGCTGCTGAAACTCTACAAATACTTTACCGCGTAAACCCTTATAGATATTCAATCCAGGATTGCGCGTATTATCCTGAACCAACTCCGCACGCAAAATGCCCCAGGTCTCTTTTTCCGCCTTGGCATTCAAAGTTTGTGGCATCGTAGATAAATAGTCATAACGATCATGACGAAGCGCTGTATACGCATTAAAATGCCTAAACTCATCGAACGGATAAGTAAATACCGCTTCTAAATAATTCGACTGATAACGGATTTTGTACGGATTATCGTCGATACCTAATAAGGTCGAGATAAAGTTGACATTCGATTGGCTCTGTTTATAAAAAGTGTAACGCTTATCCCAACGCTTGTGTAAATCATAAAAGCGGAGATAAAATTTTAAGTTATTAAAACTCGATGCAGTATTAATCGCGGCCGACCATTGATAGTCCTCCAACACATCCTTCATATCGATACCCGTCCATAAAGTAAGAGAAGGTAATTGAAACGACGGCGTCCCGAAAAACGGTTGATATACGTGGTTGAATAAGGTCCCTCTATCTACTCTCGAAAACACATTACTCGTATACAAATGCAAACGATAAGGCGTCGATTTGCTAGCCTCTACACGCGCTTTTTTAGGCAACTTCGAAACAGAATCACTCCTTAAAAAGGCATTATTCTCCCAAGGCATCACAAACTCACTTTGGAAAATAGCATCTACCTTTCCATTGTGCAAAGTGCTATCATAAGGAAGCGGTGCTACGTTAATCGACTTCACATCCTCTTCCTCATAGCCAATCAATTCTTTCTTTTCGGCTGGTAGCAAACTCTTTTTTCTAAAAGGCGTCAAACTTAAAGGCTCTCTATCCTTGATCGTCATACTATCACGAAGTGGAATGCGGAAATAAACAGGATTCCCTTTTTCTAATAAGGACTCTAAAACAAATTTGCCTTTGTATTGTCCATCCTGCGCTTCGATGTTGTACGAATAGTTCGTATAGGGCACACTGATGAAAGTATCTTTATAAATAGCAAGCGTTTGAATAGAGTCAACTAAAGTGTTGGGAAGATAAATCAAACTGTCGTGAGGCGTATAGCGCGGGTTAGTAACGATAGAGTCTTTAAAGTAAACGATACTGTCAGTACGCACAGAAATACTGTCACGATAGGCAAGGTAGCGATTTGAAATTCCGTTCTTATCACTTAAGTAGGCAATCAATCGTTTGGTGTACTGAATTGGTTGCGTCTCCTGATACATCGGCGTATTCGTTACGCGTGTCAGTGATTTTTTACTTAAATCATAAAAGAAGATATCATAATGCGCAATCTGTAAAGTCGTATCCTGAGGGCGTTTTCGGATTGAATCATTCGCTCGATTACTCGCAAATACTATCCCCCTTTTACCATTTAAATTAACGTAAGCCGGATTTTTATCATCCCATAAATCATCCGTTATCGTATTGATTTTACCTGTTTGTGGATTGTACAAATAGATATCGCTGTACGCGGTCTTAACCGCAGTCACTAACAAAGTACTTTTGTCAATCCCCGGCTGAACATCAATTATTTTTGAGAAAGCATTGCTTTGTACAATTACCTTCTTTTTCTTTTCGGTATCATAACTCAGTATATAATACTTCTTGTTGTATTGATAAAAACAATAAAGTGTTTTGCCGCCTGCATCCCAACTAAAAACAGGATTATAAGCATCCTGTGGTAACATTGAATTCGGCAAGCCTTTTTGCAATAATTTGATCTTGTCCTTTTCAACTGCTTGCACATATAAACGATAGCGCCCATTATAGCGTGTCAGGAAGGCGATATAGTCACCTGCCGAACTTAACTTCGCAATGGAACGTGTTTCTTTGGCACTCGTTTTTACAGTTACTCTATTTTTCTCCGCTGGACGTTTTCGTGGCGTACTATCCTTGAATCGCTTTTCAAAATAATTGAACCAATCTTGATAGGTAGCCTTACTGTCCTTATTCAATACGAATAAAAAACCCGACTCCATGCTCCGGTTGATACGAGTAATATACAGTAGATTACCCATCGTACTCGCATCGTAATTTTCCTTTACATAATACCAAAATGATTTTCCTAAAAAGGTCGGATCCATGGCTAATAAATCCCAAAAAGAATGTATCACCTCGCGATTGAATAAATCACGCAAGCGGTTGTCGTCATCGACAGTCCAGTTACAGGCAGTATATTTGACAATCCCATCGACATACCAATCTGGCAGATCAAATAACAAGGCATTTTGAACTACCTCTTGCACATTGCTACCAAACAATACATTCTGCATCATGATGCGCGCAATCCCTTCTCTAATTTGCTGATCTAAATGTTGATGATCTCCATCGAAATACACCATTATCTTATTGCCAATGACTCTAGTCGTTCCGCCCGTATTATAATTGACGTCATCCGGAACAAATCCTAAATTGCTTTGCACATAATCAGAAATGTCTCCAAAAACAAGCAACTCAATTTTCCCATTATAGATGTATTGCAAGGTATTGCGGATCTCTGCTAAATTCCGCTCAGCGTCGTTCATCACAAACTTCGCCAATGGGAAACCTCCTGTAGAATAGTGTATCGAAAAATTGCTGGTCTCCACCGTATTCCAACTGAATGGAGTGAACTGCACCCTACGTTGCCCAAACTGCTCGAAGCTTGTTTGTGCCATACCACTACCTATCCCACTTAGGAGGAATAATAGAAGACACATTAGCTTTTTATAGGCACTATACATCGTTTTAAAGGTACAAATAAATGCGTGGAATGAGTAGACAGTTTAGCGATAATTCGTTTAAGGTCTGTTAACAATAGTTACCGGATTAGACAAACAAAAATCAACTTTTCGCTGTTTCTTAGCAAGGGCAAAACCTAATTAAATGAAATCCGAAAAAAATACTACCGTTAAACATTTTTGGTCCTTGTTTCAACAATCTAAGCACGACCTAAGAGATGTTTACCTCTACGCCATTCTAATCGGCTTGGTGCAACTTAGTTTTCCATTAGGTATTCAAGCACTTCTAAACTTTGTTCTAGGCGGACGAATGGTAAGCTCCCTTTATTTACTTATAGCAGTGATTATATTGGGCGTCAGTCTGGCTGGTATTTTTCAGCTAAAACAAATGAAGATCATTGAGCGCATCCAACAAGTAATCTTTGTTGACTATGCGCAAGCTTTTGCAGCCTTCTTGCCTAAAATTGATCTTCAAAAAAACGATAGCGTTTATTGGCCAGAAAAAGTGAATAGAATGTTTGAAGTGGTGAGCCTACAAAAAAGTATCTCCAAACTTTTTTTAGAAATACCTATTGCTATCATACAAATCCTATTCGGTCTTATCCTCGTTTCTATCTATCATCCTGCCTTCATCGTCTTCGGTATTTTATTATTGTTAATCGTTGTACTCTTAATTCGTTTTACGTTTAATTCCGGACTTTATACGAACACAAAAGAAAGTACTTACAAATACGAAGTCATAGCTTGGTTTGAAGAAATGGCTCGCGTGATAAAATCGTTTAAATACAGTAATGGCACCAACCTCAACTTCCAAAAAACAGATACTAACGTTACTAACTATTTAAATGCACGCACTTCCCATTTTAAGGTACTTTTAGTGCAATATCGCGCTCTAGTAGTTTTCAAAGTTTTAATCATCGCAGGATTATTAGTTATAGGCACCTTGTTAATGCTGAACAACAAAATGAATATCGGAGCCTTTGTTGCCGCCGAAATCGCTATCGTTGCCGTGATGGCCTCCGTAGAAAAATTGATGTCTAGTTTAGAAAGCATCTATGACGCATTCACCAGTCTGGAGAAAATCGACTATGTCTTAAATGCTAGTGTAGAAACAGCAGGTACTTTAGCATTCTCCAATTCAGGTCGCGGAGTTGAAGTGGAAGTAAAAGACCTCACATTCCATTACGCCGGTAAAGAAGACCCTGTTCTAAATAAATTGAATATCACCATTCCTGCTGGCAATCGTGCAGCAATTATTGGAAGTGATGGTGCGGGAAAAACGACTTTACTCAAAGTACTTACAGGCTCTTACCAAAACTTCGAAGGGAACATACTTATTAATGCTATCCCTTTAAAGAATTATGAACTGGATTCTTACCGCAATCGAATAGGGATCTATCTCAACAATATGGAAATTTTCAATGGTACACTCCGTGAAAATATTACCCTTGGAAGAGCAGACATTTCTATGGATGAAATTATGCACCTTATTCAAAAGTTAGGTTTTAATAATTTATTGGATCACTTCGAACACGGCTTCGATACGCAACTCGAACCATTAGGTAAGAAGTGGTCGTCTACCATTATTCGTCAAGTAATGTTGCTCAGAGCCTTTTGTGTGAAAGGAGAACTCTTACTACTCGAAGAACCATGGATTGGAATGGATGAAAAATTCAAAAACAATATCATCCGCTTTCTTTGTGAAGACCTAAAAAACACCACCGTAATCATTGTCACGAACGACGGTAAATATTTAGCGAATTGTCAAACAATCATTCACTTATAATATGCTAAACGCCTCGAAATATATTTATGAAGTAAACAGAAAAAGTAATATCCGTAATTGGGTAATAATTCTGTTAGTGATTTTAATCGCTTTTCTTTTCCTTCCATGGACCCAACATATACGCTCCGAAGGGAATGTAACAAGCTTATTGCAAGAGCAGCGTCCGCAAGATGTGAATGCTATCATTGCAGGAAGTATCAAAAAGTGGTTCGTCAAAGAAGGCGACTGGGTGAAAAAAGGGGATACTATCCTTCAATTAGGCGAGGTGAAAGCCGAATATCTCGACCCTAGATTGATGGAACGTAATAAACAACAAGTTGATGCCAAGATAGGATCTGCAAGAGCCTATGAGGAAAAGATTGAAGCCACCGATCGTCAAATACTTGCGTTGAAAGAAGCGCTCCGATTGAAGATTGCTTTATTAATTAACAAGAATGCGCAGCTTAATAATAAATTGGAAGCAGAGCGCGTTGAAATGAGTGCCGCAGAGAATGAGTTTAACTTAGCTAAAGATCAGTACGATCGTTTAGAACGTTTGTACAAACAAGGACTTGCGCCACAAACGCAGTTGCAACAACGCGATGTAGCTTATAAAAATGCAAGTGCGAAAAAGATCGCTGTGACAAACAAACTTAGAATCACAGAACAAGAAATTGCAAATAACAATCTAGAACAGAGTGGGGCAGAACAAGAGTATTCTGAAAAAATCAATAAAGCACTCGCTGAAAAGTATCAAGCAATGAGCGCCATGGCTAGTACCGAAGCCGAGATTAGCAAGCTGGAAAACACAGGCTCTAACTACGAAGTGCGTAATGGAATGTATTTCGTAAGAGCAACGCAAGACGGACAAGTTGTGCAAGCAAAAAAAGGAGGTATTGGGGAGATGCTCAAAGAAGGAGAATGCGTCGCAAAAATTATCCCATCTGATCTAACACCCGCCGTAGAAATGTTTGTTAAACCGGTAGATCTTCCGCTGGTACAAGTAGGGCAACGTGTAAGCTTATGGTTCGATGGTTTCCCAACGATAGTTTTCAGTGGTTGGCCACAAGCCAGCTACGGTATTTACTTTGGCGTAGTAAGCTCAGTTGAATCTTCTATCGCGGAGAATGGAAAATATCGCGTTCTGGTTCGTCAAGATGCTAATTCCCGTCCGTGGCCCGCACAAATAAATATGGGTGTCGGAGCGAATTGCATTACTTTATTAAAGGATGTGCCAATCTGGTATGAATTGTGGCGTTCTATTAATGGCTTCCCGCCAGATTTTTATGGTAGTTCTAAAAAAGTTAAAAATGAAAAAGATAAAAAATAGTCTTTTCGTCATATTGGTACTTTTACAGACTAGTGCGTTTGCTCAGACAAAAACACTAAGCTGGGATGAGTTTAAAAATGCGATTCAACAATATCATCCAATCGCGCAAAAAGCGTCCCTATTACCTAAATATGCGCAAGTTGAAATTGGTGTGGCGCGCTCCTCCTTCGATCCTTTAATTGAGGCATCTCAAAGTGAAAAGTCGCTACAAAATATTCAATATTATACCACACAAAATATCGCACTTAAACTACCGCTTTGGTACGGAATTGATGTAAGCTCCGGTGCAGACAATCTCTTAGGACAGCGCTTAAACCCTAGCGATACACGCGGTCAGCTTTATTATGTCGGCGCAAATGTTTCTCTTCTGCGCAACCTTATCACCGATAAACGCCGTACAGCATTACGCCAAGCCTATATCTCGAAAGAAATGAGTCAACTTGAAAAGCAAGTGCTCCTCAACGATTTATTAATGGAGGCTGCGCAAGTCTATTGGGAATGGACTAAATCCTATGCTAACAGAAAAATATTAACTGAAGGGGTCACTAACCTACAACAGCGTCTGCAATTTATACATGAAAATATTGTCCATGGAGAAAGAGCGGTAATCGACTCTATCGAATTGGAAGCTACCTTGCAGACATTTATTAGCAAAAGAAATCAAGCGGAGTTGGAATGGCAGAATTCCTGCTTACAAGTCTCAGCCTTCTTATGGAAAATGGATGGTCAAGCCTATGAGCTCCCTGCTGAAATAAGCCCATCCCTCGATCTTACACAGGTAGGACCAGATGAGATACTTGCCTTGCAATCTTCTTTGGTTCAACGCGACCCGCTAAGTCATCCAAGCATTTTTTGGTACGATAAAAAAATAGGTCAACTAACATTGGAACAAAAGTTGAAGAGACAGGATCTGTTGCCGAAGCTTGATCTGAAATATAATTACTGGATGAAACCTAACTATCCATCGACTGTTTATCCGAACTATACTTTTGGCATGCAATTTCAAATGCCACTTACCTTGGCATTTAGTAGAAATCAACTTAAATCGGTGAAGCTAAAATTGCAAGAAGCTGAATTGATGAAACAAGATAAACAACGTCAAATCAACCTAAAGTACAAGTCGTATTTAAACGAAGCATCCTCTTTAGCTCTTCAATTGAAAGCACAAGAGGCCGCTACGCAAGCAAATAGAATGTTACTTGAAGCGGAAAGACAAAAGTTTACTATCGGAGAGAGTTCTGTTTTTATGATTAACCAACGCGAACAAAAGTATTTGGAAACCTTGGAGAAACTAATAGAGTTGAAGTCTAAAAACCTGAAAGTGAAACAGTCCATTCAATGGTCACTTGGTATTTTGGCTTCCTAATATTAGTGAGGATTTAACAATTTCATTGCCCTATTTGAATGGAATTGTTTAACTTTGAATCGTGCGAAATCAGGTAATAGCTAAAATTATTGTGCCTTTCTTGCTGTCTTTACTATTTGTAGTGATGGTCAGTCAACAGCTATGCTATGTCCTAAGTAACACAGATACCTTCGCAATGGAGGATATGCGCAATGCAAATGATGAAGACTCAGACGATAACGCTGAATCCTTTGATTTTTTTAAACTACTGGAACAAGACAAGACCTTACATAGTCAAGACTTGACAACCCATCAGGTAGCTGTGCGCTCAAAAGCTTATGCTCAAAACATTATTTTTGTTTTGATTGAATCAGTGACTGGAGTAATTGATGCTCCGCCACCAGAATCATTCGCTTAATCTAGGTTTAATTTTTCATCCTTATTTAATTTATCATGATTGATTTTAAGTCAATCAAACCGAATTTATCTTCCGGTTTGGTCGTTTTCTTTGTCGCAATTCCTTTATGCTTAGGCGTTGCATTAGCCTCTGGGGCTCCGCTCTTATCTGGTATTATTGCCGGAGTAGTTGGTGGAATCATCATTGGTTCTTTGAGCAAATCCCCGCTTAGTGTAAGTGGACCAGCGGCCGGATTGACAGCGATTGTATTTGTAGCGATACAACATATCGGTTCCTATAATGCATTCCTAATGGCAGTTGTATTGGCAGGTGCGATTCAAATTCTTTTAGGATTGATACGTGCAGGGATTGTCGCTAACTTTTTCCCAAGCAATGTCATCAAGGGCATGTTGAGTGGTATTGGCATTATCATTATCATGAAACAAATACCGCACATATTTGGGTATAACGCATCGCAAAGTAATAGCTTCAGTTCCTTTGTAAGTGATAATGGCTACCTCTCTAACTTTTTAGAACCCTTAGCACATATTCATTTTGGCGCTATTTTAATAGGTGCACTTTCTATCGCAGTCATTACGCTTTGGGATAAATTCCGTCCCAAAAAATTATACTTCCTTCCCGGAGCATTGTTCGCCGTGCTAATCGGCGCGGTGGTGAATTATCTTTTTATCCTGAGTGGAAGTGAGTTAGCCTTATCAGGTAGCCGTCTCGTTCAGTTGCCTATTATCTCTGATTTTTCTGGCTTAAAAAAGGAACTCTTCTTTCCTGATTTTAGTGCTATTACAAATAGTGAAGTATGGTCAGCGGCTATTGTTATTGCGGTTGTAGCATCCATAGAAACATTGTTAAGTATTGAGGCAATTGATAAGATGGATCCACAACGCCGTTCAACTCCTGTGAATAGAGAACTACTTGCACAAGGTACAGGTAATGTCCTCTCTGGTTTGATAGGTGGACTTCCTGTTACATCTGTAATCGTAAGAAGTTCTGCTAATATGAATGCTGGCGCAACGAACAAAGTATCTGCTATTTTCCATGGTCTGCTACTTCTGGTTTGCGCACTTTTAATTCCAAGTATTCTTAATCTTATTCCTATCAGCGCACTAGCGGCTATCCTATTGCTGACAGGTTATAAATTGACAAGCTTAAAAGTATATAAGGAAATGTTCGGAAAAGGAAAATACCAATGGGTGCCTTTCGTCGTAACAATCCTTGCTGTCGTATTTACCGATCTATTAAAAGGTGTTGGTATTGGTATGGCCGTGAGCGTATTCGCCATTCTTTGGGGTAATTATAAAGTACCTTTCAAAATGAAATCTATTTTGGCGGATGGTAAACATACACTACATCTTTTGTTGTCTCAAGAAATTACATTTATTAACAAAGCCGCTATTAAAGCTTGCTTGGAGGAAGTTCCTGCTAATGCGCATGTTGAAATTGATGCCTCGCATACCAAGTATATCGATCACGATGTACTAGAATCTATTCGAGAGTTTAATGAAATCATCGCTCCAGAAAAAGGAATCCAAGTACGACTTTTAGGCTTTAAAGAGTCTTATGGCATACAAAGCTCATTCCCTGTAACTATCACTGAAACTAAAGACTAGAATATTATTATGCATACACATACAAAGAAGTTTAGAGAGTCTGTTACCCCTACTCAAGCCATTGAATTGTTGAAAGAGGGTAACCAACGCTTTCTGAATAATATCAAACGCCATCGCGATAACCTGCAATTAGTAAATGAAACGAAGGATGAACAACATCCTGTCGCAGTCGTTTTAAGTTGTATTGACTCTAGAACCTCTGCTGAGCTCGTTTTCGATCAAGGTCTTGGTGATATTTTTAGCATCCGTATCGCAGGGAATATCGTCAATGATGATATTTTGGCAAGTATGGAGTTCGCTTGTAAAATTGCAGGCGCAAAAGCAATCGTAATTCTAGGGCATACCAATTGCGGCGCTATCAAAGGAGCCTGTGAAGACGTTCATCTTGGGCATTTAAATGGCTTGATTTCTAAAATTAAACCTGCCATTCAAGAATGTGCTAGTAAAGATAAAAAAGATGTAGACCTCGTTGCAGAGGTACATGTGCATCGTATGGTAAAGGAGGTACTTACACGTAGCACTATCCTAAACCAAATGATTCAGGATAATGAAATTGCTCTTGTTGGAGGAATGTACGCTATTGAAACAGGGGAAGTAAAGTTTTTTGAGGCGGTAAAAGCCTAACAAATTCTGGTGGTCAGATACTCTCTTAGGAAAGTATCGTTAACAATGGGGAAGTATATTGAAAGATATTACTATCCCCATTTTAATTTCTTCTTACTAGCACCGTGTTGCTTTTCTTGATGACGTCCCTGACGCTTCTTCCTATAATAGGCCTTTTGATGTCTACGGGTACTCTTATAGTGCGAACGATAAGTGCGGTTTTCATCACGCACATTGCGCTTCGATTTTTTAAAGGTCTGGTCGACATTCCTTTGCGACATCTCATTGGTCGTACGCTTTTTCCAAAACCAATGAATCTTGCGATGTGGCTTTTTCACCTTCTTTTTTGTAGGTTCTTTTTGTTGTTTTGTAGGGTCGATAAAACCTGCAGGATCCGCCTGCTGCGCCATAGAATGACCAACTAATCCAACAAGACAGAAGAATAGTAAAAAGAGAAACTTGAATCGCATGCCTAAAAATAGCGATTCTTTACTGAGGCCAAACAATTTCTACCGCAATTTCATTACGGCGTCCGAAAATTTCAAATGGAGCGTTGTAGCCTAGATAAACGAAATCGCCCTTCCAAGTGATGTGCGCTTCTGTCAATTCCTTTTTTAGCATTTCAATATTCTTTTTGATGCGCTTGTCCGAAGCCCAGCCGCCAAAACTGACAACCGCCATGTTTTGTTCGGGCTGCTTTTCAAATTGAATCGATTTATTCATCGGAGTAGGTAAGGAGTCAACTTGGTACTGTTGAGGCACCATGAAGGACATTTTCACCGTTGGTCCCATCTGCATAGCTACCGGAGCCGTCATGGCAATAGACTGACCTTTCGCGTTATTACCGAAAATATAGCCTGCCAATACACGGAAGCCTTTGCTCGCGGAATTAGAATAACTGCTATCGCTCAACTGAACACTCGAGTAAAGTACCGATGCGTAATGTCGTACCTCGAAATTCGCAAACTGACGAAGGACGGAATAAGGGCGTTGCTCAATCTTTTTATACTCTTTTTTAGCCCAAACAAGTTTGTAACTCAAAAAACATAAAATCAATACGCCGAGAATAAAAAGTGTAGTTTTCATACCATCTTAAACGTAAAATCTAAGGTTTTGTTGCGTTTTTGGCCAAAAAACTCTTATTTTTCTTAATCGAAGGGCGACTAAGGGGGTTAATCTTTGTCTTTTGTTTCTTATCTTCGCGCTTCGAAAAACTAAACAACTATGGCTACAACTGCCGACATTAAGAAAGGACTTTGTATCAAATTCAAAGACGATCTTTGGACAATCACCGATTTCCAACATCATAAGCCTGGTAAAGGTGGTGCTTTCATGCGTACTCGTTTGAAAAGCGTAACCTCTGGCAAAACATTGGAACATACCTTCAGCTCTGGGGAAAATATCGATATCCAATCTATCTCTCGTCGTAAATTCCAATTTACCTATAAAGACGAAACCGGATACAACTTCATGGACAACGAAACCTTCGAACAAATCACTTTGCAAGAAGATGAAATCGAAGGTGTACCTTTCATGAAAGATGGTCAAGATGTGGAAGTAGTAATCCACGACGAAACAGAAAAAGCCTTATTCGCTGAATTACCTGCCTTCGTTAACTTGATGATTACCTACACTGAGCCAGGATTACGTGGTGATACTGCTACTAATACGCTTAAACAAGCGACTTTGGAAACAGGTGCTACGGTAAACGTTCCTCTTTTCGTAGATAACGAAACAATGATTAAAGTCGATACTCGCTCTGGTGAGTATGTTGAACGCGTTAAATAATTTATTCTCATAAACCTCAAATATTCTTTGTTATGGAATTAAAAGAGATTCAAGAGTTGATCAAAATGTTCGATAAGAGCAAATTAGGTGAACTTAGCATTGAAAATGGCGATTTCAAATTGTCGTTGAAAACAAAAGAACAGGAGTTCGTTCAAATGATGCCTTCTACAACTATGATGGCTGCTCCTGCTCCGCAAATGATGGCTGCTCCAGCACCTGTTGCTGCTGCCGCTACAACTGCCGCACCTGCTGCTCCAGCCGCTGCTGCTGCCGGAACCTCTATCAAATCGCCAATGGTAGGAACATTCTACCGTAGTGCTGGTCCAGACAAACCACCGTTTGTTAAGCCAGGTGATAAAGTTTCTAAAGGTCAAGTGATCTGCATCATCGAAGCGATGAAGTTGTTCAACGAAATCGAAGCTGAAATGGATGGCACAATCGTGAAGGTATTGGTGGATGACGCCTCTCCGGTAGAATACGATCAGCCTTTGTTCATTATAGAATAATTTTTTACGCAAAAGCCGTTAGACAATATGTTTGACGGCTTCTGTGTTTTATTTAAATAGCTTTTGCATGTTTAAAAAAATATTGATCGCCAACCGCGGTGAAATCGCTTTGCGTATTATCCGTACCTGTAAAGAAATGGGTATTAAAACGGTGGCTGTTTACTCAACCGCTGATAAAGACAGTTTGCATGTCCGCTTTGCTGACGAAGCCGTTTGTATCGGTAAGCCAGCCGGGAAAGATTCTTATTTGAATATCCCGAATTTGATGGCTGCTGCTGAAATCACTGGCGTAGACGCTATTCACCCTGGTTATGGCTTCTTAGCGGAAAACGCAAAATTCGCAGAAATCTGCCAACAGTATAAAATCAAATTCATCGGGCCAACTCCTGAAATGATTCGTAAAATGGGTGACAAAATCACCGCTAAAGATACGATGATCAAAGCAGGCGTTCCGTGTATCCCTGGTTCAGAAGGCTTAGTAGAAAGCGTTGAACAAGGTAAAGAAATCGCAGACGCGATGGGCTATCCTGTTATCATCAAAGCCACTGCAGGTGGTGGTGGTAAAGGAATGCGTATCGTGTGGAGCGGAGATGAGTTCGAAAAGCAAATGAACACCGCACAAACGGAAGCAGGTGCGGCCTTCGGTAACAGCGGCGTCTACATCGAAAAATATATCGAAGAACCACGTCATATCGAAATCCAAATCGCAGGCGACCAGTTCGGAAACGTATGTCACCTTTCAGAACGTGACTGCTCTATCCAACGCCGTCACCAGAAATTGGTAGAAGAAAGTCCTTCTCCTTTCATGACTCCCGAACTCCGTGAGAAAATGGGAGATGCTGCATGTAAAGCTGCAGGCGCGATCAATTACGAAAGCGTAGGAACCATCGAGTTCTTGGTAGATAAACATCGCAACTTCTACTTCATGGAAATGAATACCCGTATCCAAGTAGAACACGGCGTAACGGAAGAAGTAATCAATTACGATTTGATTAAAGAACAAATCAAAATCGCAGCGGGCGAACGTATCTCTGGTAAGAACTATATTCCAGAAATGCACGCTATCGAGTGTCGTATCAATGCAGAAGACGTGTACAACGACTTCCGCCCTTGCCCTGGTAAAATTACGGTGCTACACGTACCTGGTGGCCACGGCGTGCGTATCGATTCACACATCTATGCAGGTTATGTAATTCCTCCTTATTACGATTCAATGATCGCTAAGATCATCACTATCGCGCAAACACGTGAAGAAGCCATTAATACAATGGAACGCGCCTTGAGTGAATTCGTAGTAGAAGGTGTTCAAACAACGATTCCTTTCCATCAACAATTGATGCGTAACGAAGACTTCCGTAAAGGCAACTTTACAACCAAGTTCCTCGAAACTTTCAAAATGGAAAAAAAATAAATCCTAGCAGGATTAAAAGATAAAGGTGTCTTTTCCATTCAGGATTAAGGCACCTTTTTTTATTTTTACAATCAGAAACGAATCTTATGAATATTATTGTCCCTATGGCTGGCGCTGGTAAACGTATGCGCCCTCACACACTCACTACTGCAAAACCTTTAATTCCAGTTGCTGGAAAGCCAATCGTAGAGCGCTTGGTAGAAGATCTTGCTGCAATGTGTACTGAAAAATTAGAAACGATCGCTTTTATCATCGGTGATTTCGGAGCCGCTGTAGAAAAGCAATTGTTGGAAGTGGCAGCACGCTTAGGAGCACAAGGAAAAATATATTATCAGGATGAGCCATTAGGAACAGCACATGCGATCCTTTGTGCGAAAGAAGATTTACAAGGGAATGTAATCGTTGCCTTTGCAGATACTTTGTTCTATGCTGATTTTAAAATTAATCCAGCGGATGAAGGAATGATCTATGTGCAGCAAGTAGCCGATCCATCAGCATTTGGGGTGGTGAAGCTTGATGGCGAAGGTATTATCACCGATTTCATCGAGAAGCCGAAAGAGTTTATCAGCGACCTAGCGATTATTGGAATCTACTATTTTAAAGATGGGGCTCGTCTTCGTAAGGAATTGCAATATCTTTTGGATAATGATATCAAAGAGAAAGGGGAATATCAATTAACCAACGCCTTGGAGAATATGAAACAACAGGGCTTGAAATTCCGTGCCGGACAAGTAATCGAGTGGTTGGATTGCGGCAATAAAGATGCAACCGTTCATACGAATCAAAGAGTATTAGCGCGTGTAGGACATGCTGTTGCTGCGAGTGCGAAGATTACGAATAGCACGATTATCGAACCTTGCTTTATTGGCGAAGGCGTAACGATTGAGAATGCGGTGGTTGGTCCATACGCTGCTATCGGAGCGAATGCTTGTATAGAGAATGCAGTTGTTAGCAATTCTATCATTCAAACGCATGCCTTCATTCAAAATGCTGTCTTGAGCAATAGTATGATTGGTAACCATGCTACCTTCCGTGGCCACGCTGCTGATTTAAGCTTGTCTGATTATACTTCTGCTTCTCATTAATGCGTAAGCTACTTCTTTCTTTCATAGCAGTCGTTTGCTTGTTAGCATGTAAAACGAAAGCTCCGCAAGTGACGGAGATTGCGCAGGTACAGCCTAGCGAGGATACGCTGACGAAGAAGGAAGTACAAGAGATGCGTCTGTACTTGGATGGAAAGAAAGCCTTGTTGCTCGACGATCCTATTCAAGCACAAGGCAATTTCGAAGAATGTCTGCGAATCAATCCACAAGCCTCCGCGGCGGCTTTGGAACTCGCGAAAATTTATGTGCAACGTAGAGAATTTGCACGTGCAGCTTACTTCATTGAAATTGCAGAAAAAGCATCTCCGAATCAAGAGGAAGTTTTACAAAACAAAGCATTGATTCAGCTAGCGAATAAACAGAGTGCCGATGCGATCAAAACCTATAAGCTTCTAATCAAACGATTCCCGAATCAAATTCAATACTATTTAGCCCTGACCTCCTTGTTGGAGCAGAACAGACAAAGCGATGAGGCGATAAAGACGCTCGATGCTTTACAACAGCGCTTTGGTGTGCAAGAAGAATATAGAGTCAGACAGATTCGCTTATTGGAGATGGAAGGGAAGTGGTCGGCTGCTGAACAATTAGCAGAAAAATTAATTCAGTCGAATCCTAAAGAGGGCGCTTATTATGCGGTTTTATTAGAGATTTATTTGTCGAGCAAACAGGAAGCTAAGTTTGCGCAATGTATCGAACGGATGCGTTTGGCCTGCCCGAATGATGCGACGGTAGCGGGAGTCTTAGCACAGTATTATCTGCAAAGCAAGCGCTATACTGAATCGATGGATGCCTTGGAAAAAGTGCTTTCAGAGAATACCGGTAATGCGAATTTGAATATCATTGAAGAAGTGCTAGCGCAACTCGCTCCGGTAGCAGAAGCCGATCCACAATATTCAGCGCGCTTTCAAAAGTTGCTAGATTTATATGTCCTTCGCAATAGTAATTCTATACGCGCTTACCTTATGCTCGGAGATCTTCAAGCCAAGAATAAACAGTATAGCGAAGCCTTGAATAATTATCAAAAGTCGGTTAAGCTCGGCTTCCACGATTGGCTCATTTGGCAACAGATGATGTTAGTGTGTTCCGAAGGTAATCTTACGGATTCATTGATGAGGGTGAGCAAGCAAGCACTAGATTTATTCTCCGAGCAAGCCATGCCCTATTATTTCATCGCGCAACTGGATTTAGAAGCTAGTCGCTATGATAGCGCTTTGTATTATTTGCAAGAAGGGGCTTTGCGTTGCGCCGATAATAAAGTGATGAAAGCGCAGTTTTATTCCCTGTTAGGGGATACCTATCATAAAGTAGGTCGACATGCGGCGAGCGATAGTAGTTATGAAAATGCCTTATTCTTGGAGCCGACCAATGTTTATGTGATGAATAATTACGCTTATTATCTGTCGCAGCGCCAATACAATTTGAGCCGTGCACATGATTTAGCCAAGCAAGCGGTAGCCCAAGACCCTAAAAATGCGAATTTTATAGATACTTATGCCTGGGTATTGTTCCAAGAAGGGAAATATGTCGAGGCTAAGGAAATACTCCTCAAGGCCATTCAGCTGACGGATAAAAATGCCACCCTTTGGGAGCATTATGGCGATATTCAAGCGAAGCTCGGGGAAATAGAGCAGGCGCTCCAATCCTGGAAAACAGCCAAGGATTTGGGTGCAAAAGGGAATATCGACCAAAAAATAGCCGAACGTAGCTATATTGAATCTAAATAGCCACGTTTTTTTGAAGAATTTGAGCAAAACTCAAGCAAAAATTGTCGTTTTTGAGTGAATTTGACTACCTTTGCAGTCTCAAAAAATGACGTTTCACTCGTGAAGGGCTTAAAAAATACTTTGTTTATCGGCTTTTTAGTCGCTTTTACCCTTGTTTTCTCAGGGTTAAATAAGGCTTTAGCTATTGATGTTACCACTGCTGCTGCGGTTCAAACTACTGCTGTTGTTGCTGCTGAAGAAGCAACGCATGAAGCATCGCACGATGCAACAGCGAATGCTGCTGAAGAAAAGCATGGAGAAGCGGCTCACGAAGGTGCGGCGCATGAAAAATTCAATCCATCTGAAGTAATCAAGCATCACGTGAAAGACGCTTACAGCTGGGATTTCTTTGAAATGGACGGTAAAGCGGTTGGTTTTGATTTGCCTTGCTTAGTATATTCTCCAAAATTAGGTTTGAACTGTTTCTCTTATGCTAAAATTAAAGAGCACGGAACAGAATTCGAGGGCTATTCTATCGATCATTTAACGCATAAAATCACTCGTGAAGACGGTGAGAAGTTTTACGATATCTCTATTACTAAGAACGTTGTTTCTTTGTTGATCAGCGCTTTCTTGTTGTTGTTCATCTTCATCGGGGTGGCACGTAAATATGCAAAGAACCCTAACAGCGCTCCTAGCGGATTCCAAAGTGCGATTGAGCCATTAATCTTGATGATTCAAGAAGATGTGGCTAAGCCGATGTTGGGTAAAAAATATTTGAAGTTCTTGCCTTACCTATTGACTTTGTTCTTCTTCATTTGGATCAACAACTTATTAGGATTGATTCCTGGTGGAGCTAACTTAACGGGTAATACCTCTGTTACAGCGGTATTAGCGGGAGTAACCTTCTTCTGTATCATGGCCTTCTCTAACAAACATTATTGGGGTCATATCTTCGCCATGCCTGGCGTGCCGAAGTTTGTATTAATCATCCTTACGCCGGTAGAAATCTTGGGAATCTTCATCAAGCCTTTCGCTTTGTTGATTCGTCTTTTTGCAAACATCCTTGCAGGTCACATGATTATCTTAACGGTAGTAGGTTTGATTTTCATCACTGCGGAAATGAGCCATGGATTGGGTTGGGGAACTGCGGTATTCAGTATGGTATTCGGGGTGTTCATGTTCAGTATAGAATTGTTGGTGGCATTCGTGCAAGCATATATCTTCACCACGTTGAGCGCATTGTTCATCAGTGAAGCGGTTGCCGAACATCACCACGAGGAAGCACATCACTAAAAGGTCTTTTTTTAATCACTCAATAAAACGTAACAATTATGTTATTAGATGCAACTTTGGCATTAGCTTATGCAGGTGCCGGTATCGGAGCAGGTTTAGCAGCAATCGCGGCAGCACTTGGTGTTGGTCGTATCGGTGCTAGCGCCTTGGAATCAATCGCGCGTCAACCTGAAGCTACAGGAGACATCCGTACAAACATGATCATCATGGCTGCCTTCGTAGAGGGTGTGGCTTTGTTGGGCGTGTTGACTTGTATGTTGATCGTTTTCAAATAAGCCGATCAAAACTCCTAACTGTATCCCGCTAGCGGATGGCGAACGGGATACAGTTTATTTAAAA
>JACCDW011061974.1_pt1 | contig 29843 bp, 26 predicted proteins | sample 7449781 | NCBI WGS metagenome assembly JACCDW01 (sample SAMN15323449, study PRJNA562643) | freshwater metagenome | isolation source: river surface water | place: USA:Blue River Watershed | collected 2017-08-18
ACGGTTGTGAATACATGCGGACGGACTTCTTTGATGTTCTCGCCAATTTTTTCCATGCTTTCTGCATAATAGACACCTATACCAGCACTCATGATCAGATAACAAACCATACGTTCCAAAATATGGCACATAGGTAAAAAGCTTAAGAAGCGATCGTTGACAGACAGCGGCACCAAAACAATGGGCACGCAGTCGCGGACATTGCTCATAATATTTTTATGCGTGAGCATAACGCCTTTTGGGAAGCCTGTGGTTCCTGAGGTATAGATAATGGTAGCTAATTCTTCTTCATCAATGGCATTCGCGATTGCATCGATTTCTTTTTGATGTGGCTTATTGGGCATTAGGAGGGTCGACCAATGCGTAGCACCTTCGATTTCATTGAAGGTGTAAATCCCTTTTAGAGAAGGAACTTGCGGCGCGATGTTTTGTACTTTGCTTAGAAGTTCTTCATCACTAACGAAGGCGTACTCAATGCTCGCGTCGTTAAAGATATAGGTCATTTCAGTGTCGGTAATGGTAGGGTAAACAGGAACGTTTACTAAGCCTAATTTCATTAGCGCATTATCTACTATATTCCATTCCGGACGATTATTGGCCAACAAAGCAATTTTTTGCTTGCCCTCATCTGAACGTTCTGGACGACATCCTAATTCATATAATCCATTCGCTAATTGATTAATTTGTTCCACCATTTCTCCGGTAGAAATTTTAATCCACTGTCCCTCCTTCTTGTGCACTACACAATCGTTTTTTGGAAAGTGCTCTAACTGATAGGGAAGGATTTCAAATAAGCGAGTTACGTTGATTGTATTCATAATTCCAATATAGCTAAAAATTAGCGTTTATTAAAATTGAAACAAATTTTACGCCAAATCTTACATTTGCAGTATGACTCCTGAAAGATTTGAAAAAATTCAACGCGTAGTAAAGAACAGACGCTTCGATATTACAGTCGTTTTAGAAAATGTACATGATCCGCATAATATAGCTGCCGTACTACGTACCTGCGATGCAGTCGGGATTTCTGAGGTGTATACGATTGATAGTGTCAAGCGTTTAAGTGGTCGCCTAGGTAAGAAATCTTCTTCGAGTGCATCCAAATGGGTAAAGGTTCATCACTTCGATGATATGCAAGCTGCAGTGCAAGCGATTCGTTCAAAATATGAGCGTATGGTTTGTACGCACTTAAATAGCGAAGCTGTATCGATTTATGATATGGATTTTAAAGGTAGCATTGCCCTTGTATTTGGGAATGAACATGCAGGGGTGACAGACGAGTTACGCGCCTTTTGTGATGGTAATTTTATTATCCCGCAAATCGGAATGATATCGAGTTTAAATATTTCAGTAGCCTGTGCGGTGACTATCTACGAAGCATATAGACAGCGTTCCAGCATTGACTATTCAGAAAAGTTTGCTGCTGAAAAACAAAACCTGTGGGATGATTGGGCTTCGCGAGAAACCTTATCGTAATTCGGGACTTAGTTTATAAAAGTCTTCAAAAGCTACGGTTTTAAAGTCTGTAAACTCTTCTATGTTAGGCATTGCGTCGGAATTTACCGCTTCAAAATTTATATTTTTCAATTTGAATGCGATGTGCTTACCATCAATGGTGAGGTAGAAGTTTATCGGGAAATAGGTTGGTTTATCAAAACCATAATAAAGATTGAAAACGCTATTCACCGCAGGGAAGTTTTCTGATGCCATACAGGTTTCGGTGTGTCTGGCGGTTTTTCCTGAGAATCGATGGCAAAAGCAATTGAATCCTTCGAAGTCAAATTTGTTTTCGTTACAAATCTCGGTCTGAATGTCTTGTCCACCTTCATTGACTAGCGATAAATTGAAATTCGCTTTATAGGTTGCTGTATCTCCACGATAGGTTAGAAATGACTCACCGCTTCCATTTTGAGTATAGGTGTTCAGGTATTTGGAAATATATTGCAATTTACATTCTGTGTACTCTGTACCGTGTATTATTTTGAAACTTGCATTTTGCATAATGCTGATACGTTCCTTTGCTGGAATTTCAGCCCATTGTGTTTTCTGCTCATCTATTTCATATTCACAAGTGAAATTTATTGCAGTAGGTTTATTGCCATTCAAAACAAGTTCTTTGAATGTGCTCACTTCACCAACGGTGAATGGCAAGTTTTGTGCTTTACCAGTGTAGAAGGTAAATAAAGTAAGGAGTAGGCAGATGCTTTGTAGTTGTTTCATGATTACAGAATTTAAATTACCAGTTGATTTTCTCTTTATTTAAAAAAGAAGCAATGCCTTTTTTACAATCTTCTCCTGCGCGTGCTTTTGCATTCGACGCTGCTGCAAAGGTAAATGCTTCATCTAAGCTCATATCACCGATGCTAGCGAGCATTTGTTTGGTTAATTTTAAGGATTCACCAGAACAGGAATTCAAGAGCTGATCGATAAAGGCTTTTGTTTCAAAGGCAATGGTTTCCGGAGGAAAAACTTGATTGATCAAATGTAATTGGTGTGCTCGTTCTGCGCTTATGATGTTTCCGCTTAATAATAATTCACGTGCGGCTCCTTCTCCAATTCTCTTTACCAAGAAAATCATCACAATGGCTGGAATAAACCCAATCTTCACTTCTGTAAACCCAAACTTGGCTTCAGGGACTGAAAATGCAAAATCACAGACACTCGCCAATCCACATCCACCTGCAAGCGCAGGTCCTTCGATCTGTGCTACCACGACTTTAGGGTGGCGGTAAATTTTATCGAATAAGTTTTTTAAGTGTGTTGAGTCGGCTAGATTTTCTTCGTAGGTGTTTTTTTGCAATTGTTGTAAATACGCTAAATCCGCTCCGGCACAAAAAGCGTCGCCATTCGCATCTAAAAGAATCACTTTCACCTTATCATCCTCGCCCGCCTTATCAAAAGCCTCCTGTAATTCTGTTACGACATCCGGGTGAAGTGCATTACGCTTTTCTGGTCGGTTTAACGTAATCCGCGCAATACGATCCTCGACGTGATATTGTATGTAGCTATAATTGTTATGCATTATCTGTTGGGTTGTTGAAGGAGTGATCGTTCGTTTCTAAATTACTATGAAAGGCCAATATTGGTAAGAAGATTATAAAGAATAATGAACCTGCCGCGCAAAATAAAAAGCTTTTATGGTAGGCTCTGAAAAATCTAAAAATCAGAACCATGGCAAATAAAAAATTAATGTAGGGTACAAACAATAGTAAAATGCTAATCGCTGGTAGACCTCCGATTTGAGCCATGACAGAGTAATTTAAAAAGGGAACTAGGGCTGTCCATCCGGGCATTCCTTTTATTTTAAACAGTTTGTATAAACTCGCAAAGAAAAGAATAAGTACACCAAGGAAAACGAGCGCAAGACTCCATCCATAAGGTGTGTTCCAATCGATTTGCTTGAGATAAGTCATTAACTCCTCTTGCTGGTCTATATTTTCCAAATTCATCCCTTTCATATTCTTGCTTTATCGTTGTAGGATTAAAAATCCTTTTGTTTGTCCCCCGTCTGTATTCTCTGCACTATTGATGATATAGAAATAAGTGCCATCCGGTAAATCGGCTCCGTTATATTTACCATCCCATTTGGTGTCGTAGTGGTCTGTTCTATAAACGACATTTCCCCATCTATTGTAAATGATTAATGCGCAATCAGGAATACAATTGCCGTAATTGATAAGTTCTAAATAGTCGTTTTTACCATCATTGTTTGGCGAAAAACCTTCAGGTATTTCACAATGACAGGCCGGACAGGAATAGTCTAAATAAATGCTTGCGGTATCACTAATTCCATTTTGTGTAAGCACATATTGTATAGAATCTTTGAATATTGGGGTATTGGCTTTGAATAGAATATCTAGTCCGCGTACAAAGAAGGTACCATAACTACTTTGGTCAAGTAAGCTTATAACTGGCGTGGAGCTAGTGGAATAAAAATCATTTAGGCTTATTTGTAGAATGCTATCCGCACAATTTAAACTTCCAGAATGCGTATTGAAGGTGTCATTTACTGCTTTCAGTGCAACACGGATTAAAATTATCGCGGTGTCTTCATAAACTCTTAGATCAAAGGTGTCGCGTAAAACATAGATGGCGGTATCATAGCCTACAAAATCAAGATTCGGCGCATAAGAAAACTCTATTTTATTACTTGCAGAGGTGATATAGCCTATTCCATTTTTACAGGGTGTTTGCAAGGTGAAACTACTGTGGTCGTATTTGTTAATCGAGCTCGTATCATTGAGTTCAATAAGAATCGTTTTGTTGGTATTCACGGTTGTAAACAAGTGATTGTAATTAGCTTCGAGTAATACACTGTCTGTACAAACAACAAATGAAACGCTATCTATTGCAGCACAAGCGCCATTATCAATTTGTAAAACGAAATTTTGTGTATTTAATTGTGTTATGATTGGGTTTAAAATACTGTCGTAATTCAAGGCACTTGCGGGAAACCAAGTGGGGGAGCCTGTTCCAAAGCCTAAAAGTTGATGTGCATAATAGCCTCGTGCCGGACAATAGAAAATATCCGGACCTGCATTCGCAATTGGTTTGTTTTTTACAATTACCGCTACCGCAGTATCATACGTACAGCCTTGTGGGGAAGTGTATTGATAACGGATTAGGTAAGGTGTCCCAACGTGAATCGAAGTATCATTCGGATCAAATAAGTTATTATTCAATGGAATAAGGTTGCTGTTGATGATAAGGGAGAATTGTCCGCCTGCAGGAATCGCATTCAAAGTGATTGGCGCATCTCCTTTACAAAACATTTTCTTAAATGGTAATTGAAAGCTTGGTAAGGGAAAGATGGTGACATTGATTGAATCTGTTGCGGAGCCGCATTTCGGGTTGCTCGCATCTAATACAGTTAAATGATATTGGGTAGTATAGGTTGGTTGTGCTACAGGGTGCGCAAAGCTTGCATTGCTGAGTGTTTGGCTAGGCTGCCATTGATAAATATAATTGCCTGTACCTCCAGATGCTACTTGTAATTGAGCTCCCAGAATAATGCTATTGCCTAAACAAATACTTTGATCCAAGCCTGCATATGCTTTTATGGAATCGAAGATATCTATTAAAAGACTGTCTTTATTGCTACATCCATTGGTGCCAAAAACTTCTAATGAATACCAAGTGTCGCTACTCGGATAGACTAATGTGGAAGAGGTGCTTAAATTTGAAATGTCAATATTTGGTGTCCAAGTATAATGATATCCGGAAATAGGACTGCCTCCAATTGTTATGCTGTCACTAAAGCACTTGTTATAAAGATGTTTGCCTTGAAAATCCACCACAGGTAGAGGCCTTACGGTAATTTGCATCGTGCTAGAGTCGCTACAACCATATGCACTCACTTTTAGTTGATAAATGGTGGAGCTTGTAGGATCGGCAAGAGGCTCTGCTAGATTGCTATTATTCAAACTGTCACTTGGTGTCCACAAATATGTCCATCCTGATTTTGCTGGGGTGCCAATTTTTATTGAATCCCCTAAGCAGATACTAACATTGCCGCCTGTATTAGCGATCAAATTATTTACTACGTTTACTGTTACTTGAGCATTGCCTGTACAGTTATTAGTGTCGGTAACAAACAAAGTATAAATGGTATTCGTAACCGGGTTTGCAATTGGCTGCGAAACACTACTGTCGTTTAAGCCTTTTCCTGGAAACCACAAATAGCTAAAGTTAGGTTGCGGGCTAGTACCTATGCTAACAGCATTACCATTACATACAGTCGTGTTATTGCCTGCATTGGCAGGAGGAGGTGCGACTGTTTTTACTTGTACACTGTCTCGCGTAAGACAAGTTCCTTTGCTAACAGTCAGATAATAATAAGCGCTCTGAACCGGCGCTACCATTATGATTCTTGAATTTCCAAGATAAGTTCCACTCGCATCTGTCCAGCTAATTGTTGCACTAGTAGTATCAGAGGTCCCAATTAACACTCCGCTAGTATTGGTGCAATATTTTTTTGTAGCGCCCGCGTCTGCAATCGACCCTCTCACTTCAACTTGTATGGTGTCCGTATAGGCTACGTTAAAAATGTCGTAAACACTTAAGGTGATTATTTTAATTCCAGGTGTAGTGAAAACGGCTGACGCTTGTACTTGATTCAAAACAGTGGCAACTTGAGCACCAGGTGAAAAAGTCCACATCCGCGACGTAGGTTGAAATGGATCATGTATACAGGTATCCTGAACTTTTAAGGTGTCTCCGATACATAAAGAAGCTTTATTATAACTAAAGGTATGCGGACGGCCACCTCCGCTTGGCATTGAATGAACTCTTAAGGCGTCAAGACAAAAAACTAAGCTTAGTAAAAAAGTAAAAAGTATAGGTTTGTTAAAGAAATTCAATGCTAGTATTTTATGTTGCAATTTAATCAATTATTCGTTCTTTAAACAACGTAAATAAAGCTGTACCGTATTTTCCATGCCAAGGTATAATGCATCGCAAATGAGAGCATGTCCAATCGAAACTTCATCTAATCTGCATAGCGCAGTTTTAAAAGCACGAAGGTTATGTAAATTTAAATCATGACCTGCATTAACCCCTAAGCCGGCCTCGTCTGCAGCTTTGGCAGTCGATTGATAAGGAAGAATTAAGTCTTCAAAGGCTTTGTTCCCAAATTGATGCGCATAATCTCCGGTATATATCTCGATTCGATCGGCACCCACCTCTGCCGCTGCAATCGCTTGCGATGGGTCCGGATTGATAAACAAACTGCTTCGGATTCCCTTTTCCTTTAATCTAGCATTTACCTCTTTTAAAAATCCGCTTTCCTTTTTTACGTCCCATCCCGTGTTTGAGGTAAGGACACCCGGCGGGTCAGGAACTAAAGTACATTGATGAGGATTCACTTCTTCCACTAAGGCAAGAAACTTCTCATCCGGATACCCTTCCATATTGAATTCCGTGCGCAGTATTGGTTTTAGTTCACGAACATCTGAATAACGAATATGACGTTCGTCAGGCCTTGGGTGAACAGTAATCCCTTCAGCTCCAAATCTTTCGATATCCTGAACCATTTGCAATAAATTCGGAAGATTACCACCTCTTGAATTACGTAGAGTGGCAATCTTATTCACATTAACAGAAAGGCGCGTAACTAATTGCATGTGACAAAGGTACAATTCCGGACATAAATTGGTAATAGGAGAAAGCTTTTCTTTTACTCTAATTTCAGCGATACTTTCCGTTTATTTGCATAGTTTAACTATTGGAATGAAGAAGATTATAATTCTATTGTCGGCAGCCTTGCTGTGTTCGCAAGCAAACGCTCAATCCTCATTTAGTCGTCAGGTGTCTGATCCAGGTAATCTGACCCTGTCATTTACCAATGCAGGAACAATTGGAGATCCCTCTATGGCCACGAGCTCAAACCGACCATCCATGCAATATCCAAAAGGTTCGGGCATTGAACATTTATTTGAAGGCGGCTTGTGGATAGGCGCTAAAGTTGCTGGCCAAACCGCGGTTTCAACAGCTTCTGTAGATGCGGCTAGCGGCTATACAACCGGTGCTGCGGGTTTTGAATTTACGGCTCCACTCGGAAATTCAATCAATCAACGCTCCTCCCTAACCAGTAATAATTACTATTCTAGTTCGGCGATTTCACATCAGGATTTGTTGATCGATTTCACGGATAAGTATACCATTGTTCCTGGTACCACTACGCCCATTTCATCGCATAATGTTCCTCTCGGAGCGGATGTTCATCTAGAAACCTATGCTTGGAATTACGGTTATGCCGATTATTTCGTGATTTGTAACTATAAAATTACCAATCATTCCTCTACAGCTTGGGATTCTGCCTATATAGGGCTTTGGACTGATTTGATTGTACGTAATGTCAATGTTACCTCTGCTTCTGGGACTTCTTTTTTTAACAAAGGTGCTTGCGGTTGGTTAGATACGGCAAAAGCAATCTACGCCTACGACTACAACGGTGATCCTGGTTATACGAATTCCTATGGAGCCATGTTGTTTCTAGGGGCTGAATATCGTAATCTGTTTTTTCATCCTGATAATGCAAATGCAATCACGGCTGCGGGTTATCCGAATCCATTAGTAAATGCCAACTTTTGGCGCTATAAGGATTTAGGTCCGGCTCCTCCTTATATCAGCGGATTTCCGGATGATGATGTGAAAAGATATTCTCGTATGAAAACGGGCGTAAACTCTCCGGGAAGCAATATCTTCTTGAATACAGCAGACAATCGCACACAACTTCTAACAGTAGGGCCATTTGTACAAATCGCTCCGAATGAAACGGTTTATTTTACCGTCGCTTTCTTGTGTGCCAAGCAAACAGGACCGTCCTTGCCGCATACAAATGATGATTATAGTACCCGTGCTAATTTAATGTCGAATATTGAGTGGGCGAAACGTACTTACCGTGGCGAAGACGTTAATAATAACGGAATTTTAGATGCAGGCGAAGATTTAGATGCTGACAATGTTTTAGATCGTTATATTCTTCCTTCTCCGCCACATGATCCGCATGTAAAAATCGTTCCAGGCGACGGGAAAATTGATATCTATTGGGACAATATTGCGGAAGCCTCCATTGATCCAATTTCCAAAAAGAAAGATTTCGAAGGCTATAAATTATATCGTTCCAATGTCAATAAAGGAAATGACGGCAACGACGCCACAATCGCCTATAACCAAATCGGACAGTGGGATCAAATCGGGGATAGCGTAGGCTATAACAACGGTTTTAATGCAATTAAAATCGCCCCAACAACTTTTGAGGGTGATTCGATCACTTATTCTTATCATTATGAAATGAAAGGGCTATTAAGTGGTTGGCGCTATGAAGTCGTTCTAACCGCATTTGATGAAGGGGATAAAAATCAAGGTTTAGATCCTTTAGAATCTTCTTTCGTTACAAATACCTTTAACGTCTTCCCTGGAACAGCAGCGATTAGTGATGATACCACCGCTATTGGGGTTTATCCTAACCCTTTTGTGGTAGAAGCTGCATGGGATGGAGGTACCGCTACTTCACATAAAATTTATTTCAACCACCTTCCGGCAAATTGCTTGATTACCATTTATACACAAAGTGGGGATGTGGTGACTAGCTTTAATCATGAAACGGAGGCCTCTGCCAATTCTACTATCGATTGGTATAAGCTGAATGGTGGAAATCCTGAAACACGCATTTTGGCCAGCGGAGAACATGCATACGACCTGCTCTCAGCTACACGTCAGACCATTTCTTCTGGACTTTACTATTTTTCTGTGAAAGATCTTTCCACAGGATTCGTAAAACGTGGACAATTCGTCGTTGTCAGATAGCTTTAATTCTAAAAAATATCGTTTCTTTACGTCCCTAATTTTGGCGCTAATGCAATACCCAATCCGAATTGAGAAAGTAGCTCAAAGCCGCGTCTCTCAACAACCTTTAACCAACTTAGTGTTTGGTAAATTATTCACTGATCATTTATTTATAGCTGATTTTGCTGACGGGAAGTGGGGTAACTGCCACATCGCTCCTTATGGACCAATAGCTACAGCACCTTCTTTATATACTATGCACTACGGTCAAGGTATTTTTGAAGGAATGAAAGCGGTGCTAAACGCAGAAGGAACTCCCATGATGTTCCGTCCGCTAGATAACCTTCAACGCTTAAACTATGGCGCTCGTCGCATGGCTCTGCCTGAGGTTCCTGAAGAAATCTTCATGAACGGTCTAACGCAACTTTTGCAATTAGACAAGGCTTGGATTCCTACCGAAGCCGGTTCAGCTTTGTATATTCGCCCATTCCTTTTTGCTACGGACTCTTTGATTGGAATTAAGCCAACTGAGAAGTTTCGTTTCATGATCATTGCAACGCCTGTTTCAAAATATTACGATAAGCCAGTAAAGATTTTGGTAGCCGATAAATATGTTCGCGCATTCAAAGGAGGTACCGGTGATGTAAAAGCAATTGGAAACTATGGAGCTACTATGTTACCAATGATCGAAGCTCGTCAGAAAGGCTACGATCAAGTATTGTGGATGGATGGTGCAGAATTTAAATATGCGCATGAAATCGGAACTATGAACTTCTTTGTTCAAATTGGAGATACATTTATTACCCCTAATATCGACGGTTGTATCCTTGAAGGAATAACACGTAAGAGCGTGATTGCCCTCTTGAAGGATGGAGGCTACACAGTTGAAGAACGTCCTATTACGATTGATGAAATCGTAGACGCAGCCGACAAAGGGATTTTGAATGATGCCTTTGGTACTGGTACTGCGGCGTCATTATCGCATATTGAATTGTTTGGCTACGAAGGAAGAGATTTAATGGTGAAGCCGGTGGCTGAAAGAACAATCTCTACTGCTATCAAGAATCGTTTGGATAATATCAAATGTGGTAACGAAGCCGATAAGTTCAATTGGGTAGTTCCTTGTTAATTTATAAAAAATAGAAAAATGAAAAATACTCCTTTTACAGAAAATCATATCGCTCTTGGCGCTAAAATGGCTGAATTCGCAGGCTTTAACATGCCAATCAGCTATACTGGTATCAACGAAGAACATCATCAAGTGCGTAACAGCGTTGGTGTTTTCGATGTAAGTCATATGGGCGAATTCATGGTAAAAGGAGCAGGCGCTTTGGAATTGATCAATCGCATCACTTCTAATGACGCTTCGAAACTTGCTAGACATCAAGCACAATACTCTTGTTTGCCTAATGCAACAGGTGGTATCGTCGATGATTTGTTGGTGTATCGTGTAGAAGAGGATGTGTATATGCTTGTAGTAAATGCAGGTAATATTGATAAAGATTGGAATTGGATTCAACAACACAATACAGCCAATGTAGAGATGCACAACATCTCTGACAGAACAGCTCTACTAGCGGTTCAAGGCCCGAAAGCAACAGCGGCTATGCAGAAGTTGACCAATATGGATTTGATCAACATGAAGTATTATACCTTCGACAAAGGCGTATTTGCTGGTTGTGAAAATGTAATTGTTTCAGCTACGGGTTATACTGGTGCAGGTGGAGTAGAAATCTACTTTGATATTAAAGATGCAGCCGTTATTTGGAAAGCTGTTTTTGAAGCGGGTGCTGAATTTGATATTAAACCAATTGGTCTAGGCGCTCGTGATACTTTACGTTTGGAGATGGGCTTCTGCTTATATGGTAACGATATTGATGATACCACGTCTCCGATAGAAGCGGGTCTTGGTTGGATTACTAAATTCACAAAAGACTTCACCAATAGTGCGAATTTAAAAGCGCAAAAAGAAAATGGTACCGCTCGTAAATTGGTTGGTATCAAAATGATTGATCGCGGTATTCCTCGTCATGGCTATGAAGTAAAGAATGAGGCTAACGAAACAATCGGAGTGGTAACTTCTGGTACCCAATCTCCTTCACTAGGTTCGGCAATCGGGATGGCTTACGTGAGCAGTGATTTAGCAAAGGCAGGTTCTGTAATTGGAATCGCTATCCGCGACAAAGTATTGAAAGCAGAGGTTGTTAAAATTCCTTTTTATACCGTAGGGTAATTGATTTTTGCTTAATTTGGAACAAATGAAGATACGTTTGTGCCTTTTTGTTCTGTTGTTTACCTTGCATGCGAATGCGCAAGTAGGGGGACTGCATACCTTTAGTTTTCTACATTTACCAAGCTCTTCGTTTGTAAACGTTCTCGGTCCTGCAGCCGATGCGGCGGAAAGAACGAGTATTTCAAATGCGTATAGAAATCCTGCATTGCTCGATTATTCGTTAAATAATGCAGTAGAAGTAAACCACACCTTTTGGTTTGCAGGTATCCAAAGTGGGTATGTCGCTACCGCCAAAACGATTCATAAATCGGTCTTTGCCGGAGGGTTGCAATATATCAATTATGGGAAATTTGAATCGAACGACGCATACGGTAATGGAAACGGATTCTTTAATTGTGCTGAATACAACGCACACTTAAGCTGGTCGAAAGAAATTGCTCCGAGATATCATTTTGGCTATCGTACCGGTTTTGCAGCAAGTTATTTCGAAGCAGATAATGCCTATGCTTGGACTAATAGCCTTGGCATATTATACAGCGATACCTCCAAACGTTTTAAGGCCGGACTTACGGTATCTAATTTCGGATTTATTGGTAATCATTTTGGGGGCAAAGGAAGAGATCCTAACGAAAGCCTTCCTTTGGATATTCGACTTTCTGTTTCGAAACGCCTAGAACATATGCCGTTTACTTTTTACGCGGCGGCGCAACATTTGGAACGGTTTTATCTTCGCTATCCGGAGCCTGTAATTAGCACTACTATCGATGGTTCTGATACGATTGGAGCTTATACCAATAAGTATATTTTAGATAATATCGCTCGCCATATGGCTGTGGGAGGCGTATTTCATTTCGGAAAAAGTTTTGATTTGCAAGTTGGCTACAACCATCTTCGTCGCAAAGAATTAATGAATAGTGATAGAACTGGCTTGACAGGCTTTTCTATGGGATTCGAGGTGAAAACAAAATTCGCCTGGGTGGCTTATAGTCGGAGTTATTTTAATCCAGGAATGGCGAATAATTCATTGAGCTTTAGAATACCGATGAATTGGGGTAAAAAATCAAGCTAAAATTATTTGACAAAAATTGACAATATAAAATAGTAGGAGCGACTTAGTGTTTTAACTTTGTAAGATGATGGAAAGCAAAAATAAAATGTGGTGGATTGCAGCCTTTACAGTTGCATTAGTATTGCTCGTGGATCAGTGGGTGAAGTTTTATGTAAAAACACATTTTGCAATTGGTGATCAGTATGATGTGACAAGTTGGTTTAAAATACATTTTGTAGAAAATGAGGGAATGGCCTTTGGTTGGAAACTCGGTCCTTCAGGGACTTGGGGTAAATTGGTATTGTCTCTGTTTAGAATCGTCGCTGTGTTTTTTATCGGTCGTTTCATTGTTCGATTGATTAAAACGGAGGCTACTCCGGGCTTAGTTTTTTGTTTGAGTTTGATTTTTGCAGGCGCAATTGGCAATATTTTAGATAGCCTTTATTTTGGTAGAATATTTTCAGCCTCCACACCCTTTGATATAGCTACTTTATTCCCTAAAGGAGGAGGTTATGCTAACATACTTCACGGCAAGGTGGTTGATATGCTTTATTTTCCGCTGTTTGAAGGCTATTTACCTAAATGGTTGGGAGGTGCTTATTTCACCTTTTTTGATCCTGTTTTCAATATTGCGGACGCTTCCATTAGTGTAGGTGTAGCGTTAATGTTGTTATTCCATCGCTCGATTTTTGATAATAATAAAGAGGAGGAATTAAACCTCTCCGAAAATGAAGAGTCAAACATTGCATTAAACGATCAAGAATCAACGGAATTGCCCAATGCATAAATTACTGACATTAATTCTGCTACTAGCTTTGTCTTTATGTAAGGCACAAGCGCAGAGTTCTAATGTAAGCAGTATAAACGATCAGGCGAATTTGATTTCGGATAATCGTCCGGTTCCTGTCGTGCAGACCATGCTCCGTTATGAGCCTAGCGCTTTTTTTGGAGATACCAATACCTCTTTTAAATTCGCGCAACTTAGAGTAGATGCCAATTTACCCTTATTCTATTTTCAAGGCAAAAAAGGATTGACGCATTCTATTGGCTTCGGACTGGGTTTTCGTTATTCACTTCCGCAAGCCTCTTTTTTGTGGCGTTTTCATGAAGTATATAGCTTCAATACCAATATCAACTATACTATTCTAAAGCCAGGCAAGTATATTTGGATGAATACACTTGGGACAGGCTTGGCAGATGATAATTATACGATTGATAATCCTAATATTCGTTTGTTATTCAGTACCGTTTACGAGCGTTCGCTGTCAGATCGAATAAAGGTTAGAGGAGGAGGGGTTTTTGCGTCCATTAATCGTGATCAGTTATTTGTTCCAATGCTTGGAATACAATGGAAGATTTCTCGAAAAATAAACTTGTTTGTCGCGTACCCCTATAACGTACGTTTAAGCTATCGATATAATAAGCAATGGCAGTGGTACGCTTCTTGCCATCGAAGGATTGAAACCTTTCGAATTTCTGCCTATAACGAAGATCTGCCTACAGAAACAGCTTCTGTATTCCTAACGAAGTCGGATTTTCCTACTGGAATTGGATTCAAACATAATCTTGCAAAAAGTTTCCTTTGGACTTTCGAACTTGGTACCTTAATGAATCGCGACTTGTATTTTTATAACCGAGATGAGTTTCCTCGTATCAGTGCCAAAGGAGCTAGCCCTGCTTTAAATGCACCGTTGCATTTGTATAATAATGCTGGATTCTATTTTGAGACTTCCTTGCGTTATATAATTCCGAATCGGAAGCGTACTATGCCGGCTAATACCAATGCCCGTATCCTTCAGATTTTAGATCCTAGTGACGCTGATTTAGAAGAAATACTGATTCAACATTAGAGGATTATATCTTTCTTAACTAATTGAAACATTTTAGAAGTACGAGGTGTTTACCTTTGTACTACTTATGCATACGCTTATTCGGATTTTTATTTTCGTAGCACTTTTTGTGTTGATTGATATTTATGTAGCACGCGCACTTTATGCCTTGTTCGATAATCAAAGTTCCTTACGCATTTTTAAATGGTTGTATTGGGGAATTCACGCAGCTTTTTGGTTAACCTTACTCAGCTTATTGTTTTTTGTTTCGCGTAAGGCAGGCATTAATAATTGGATGGCGCGTGGGGTGATGGGCTTTTTTATTTTTTTGTATATCCCCAAATTATTGCTGGCTGTATTTCTTTTAATTCAAGATTCTGGTCGCCTTATAGCTTCTGTAATGCCTTTGCTGAAAGGGGAAAGTTTGACTATGCCGGATCGTCGTAAGTTTGTTACGCAATTAAGTGTCTTGCTTGCTGCCATTCCGATGGGAGCCGTATTACATGGAATCTGGAAAGGTCGTTTTATGTTTACCGTTCATCATCAAGAGCTGAAATTTAAAAATCTTCCAGATGCTTTTGATGGGTTTACCATCACTCAGTTAAGTGACATCCATATTGGGAGCTTTGATAATAAAGAAGAATTAGAGCGCGGACTTAAAATGGCCAATGACCTAAAAAGTGATTTAATTGTATTTACAGGAGATTTGGTTAATAACGTCGCGAATGAAGCAGAACCGTGGATTTCCTCTTTTCAACTATTAAAGGCTCCTTACGGAGTTTATTCAATCTTTGGAAATCATGATTATGGCGACTATGTCCAGTGGGAATCAAGGGAAGCTAAAATGGCGAATTTGGAATTATTAAAAAAGTATCATGCTGATTCCGGATTTAAATTATTGTTGAACGAACATACTGTGATAGAAAAAAACGGTCAAGCGATTGTCTTAATAGGACTTGAAAATTGGGGTGCGCCACCATTTCCGCAGTATGGTAATATGAAAAAGGCGACAGAGTTTTTGGAGCCCGATTCTTTTAAGATTTTATTGTCACATGATCCGACTCATTGGGATTTGGAAGCAAAAAATCATCCTTCTAATATAGCTTTGAGTTTGGCAGGTCATACGCACGGAATGCAATTTGGTGTGGAGATTCCATGGCTGAAATGGAGTCCTGTCAAGTTTAAATATCCTAAATGGGCAGGTTTATATCCTGAAGGAAATGATAAGTATTTGTATGTTAATCGCGGATTTGGTTATTTGGCTTTCCCAGGTAGGGTAGGTATATGGCCGGAAATCACCCAAATTACCTTACGCAAGGGCTAGTTCTAAAACTGACATTTATTTAATATATTCGTGGCTTAAATAAACCATTTGTTATGATGAAGCACCTAATTGTTTTTGTTTTCGTTCTATTTGGTTCAATGGCAATTTCATTGGCAAGCGATTTTAAATTAAATCAAGAATCTTTAGAGACTAAGTTTGATAATTCGGTGGAGGTTTCAATCGAAAACTTCAGTTACTTTTCCTTACAGGATAAAGAGCTTGCTACTAGGCCCATTAATCAAAATATTGCGGGTGTGCTTGCAATATGTTGCGGTACTTTTGGAGTACATCGTTTTTATATGGGGCATTTAGACGCAGGTATAAAACATTTGGCCTTCACTGTGCTTACCGGTCTCATGGCAGGAACTGCAATTTATATCATTAATTTTTCGGGTACCAATGGAGGAGGAGCTCTCTCTTCGGATGTCGCCTTAGGTTTAGCATTTGCATCCTATGTAATAGCTTATTGTGGTAGCGGCGCCCATGGCGTGTATAGCTTGGTAGAAGGGATCATTTATTTAGTGATGCCAGAAGAGAGATTCCAGGGTAAAATCGTCAAGGATCCGCGTCTCTTTGCTTCTTTTAACCGGAATTAATAATCTGTGATTATTTCAAGCTAAATAGGTTTTAGCTACGTTCTTTTAATCAAACTTTCTTCTTTGGAACCATTCCTCCGTTAGGGAAATTCCGAATTGAAAACGAGTAAAATTCTCTTGAATAGCACCATTTGTTAGACTTCCTCTAGACCCTAAATCCAATCCAAGATTTAGGTAAAATGGTAATTTATAGGTACTCAAATTACTGCTAAAGAATTTCATGCCCATCCCAAAAGTTAGTCCTTTTAACGCAGCATTGTCGCGTATAAAATCGTCTCCGTAATAAGCTCCAACACGATACGTACAACGCGATAAAAATTGTAGGGATGCCTCGTCAGGAATAAAACTCCCTCCAATAGAATAGATAGCTGTGTTCTTTAGGTTTTGATTTCTGTTGGCTAAAGAAAAAACACTCCATTGCGTAAATCGATAGTTCGCTGCAATCATCCATCTGGTTCCATGGCTCCATGAAAGCCCTGCTGCATAAGCCGTTGGTAGGCTCATACTGGTTTGTTGGTCATTTGTTGATCCTATCGAATCAACTGCTGCACCACTATGGTTGAATCGTTCGTATACAGTTTGATAACGCAAAGCGATTGCACGCATACCGGTATAAGTGCCTGCGATTTCTATACTATTCTTTGGATTGATTTTTAGCGCATATTGACCGCCTACAGTAAGCTGCCATCCGTTAGGGTGATAGTTTTCATATAAACGTGTTCCTAAAGCATAGATAGAGTCTGGCCAATAAATCGAAGTGCGATAATTGATATTTCCGAAATAATGTGCCACTTGCGCTCCTAATGCTAAGCCCTTCCATGATAATCCGGTTCCAACATAGGCTTGATACCAGTTGCCATCGCCTTTGTAGAACACGTTTTGAGTTCCTGCGCTATTAGTTTGTGTACCTTGTAAATAATAAGCAACCTTACTGTAGGGTAGTAGTCCTGCTGAGGCGCCCATTCTAAACTTGTCGTTTTGTGGCTGATAATTATTTTTGTTAATCAAAGACAGTCCTAATGCAAGATGAGCAGGTTGCATGGTAAAGCCCGATTGTTTGATGGAGCCGTTATTAGGTCCACCAGAAATACCAATTACAGAAGCATCAAAACAAGTATAATGCAACTTGCTGTATGAAGCGGGGTTCTGAAAGTTAAGGAGCGTAGTATTGGATTCATTAAATGTTACACCCGTATAGCCTCGTCCCATCGCTGCAACACTGCTACCTGAATATAACATCCCAGGACCGTATGCAGATAGTGGAGCGTTAATTTGCCCATACAACACACTGTGCATGGATAGAATCAACAAAGTATAGAGCGTTTTTTTCATTTTTTTTGGTTCAATTCATAAAGGCTCAAAAGCCCATAAAGTACAAGTTGCGGTTCTACAAATATCCTTCTTTTTAGATAGCTTTCCAAACGTAATGCGTCTCCGCCAGCTAACATCACTTTTAAAGAAGAGCCATACTCTTTTCTGTATGCATCTATGAAGCCATTCACTTCATGTAATAATCCTTCCAAAGCTCCTTTAAACATAGCTGAATGGGTGTCTGAACCTTCAGTAGATAATTCTTTTCGTGCGTTCAGAGAAGGAAGTTTGGAGGTGAAATGAGACATCGCGTCTAAGCGCATTTGTAAGCCAGGACTTATCGCACCACCATAATATAGGTTCTGAGCATCCTTGATATCATAAGTTATACAAGTGCCTGCGCCAATAATCAATACTGGGTTTTTAGGATAAAAACTACAAGCTGCGCTTACTAAGGCTTTACGATCGGCACCAAGGCTATTTGGACTACGATATAAATTTTTGAAAGGAAGTTTAGTTTTTGCATTTAGCTCGAGCAACTTCCAATCTGAATGTTTTACGACTTTCGAAAGTCCTTCCGTTCTTACGCTACTAATAAATAGGGTGTTTAGGCTTGGATTTTCTTTCTTCAACTTATTCAAAAATCGAGCGGTGATAGACTTCTCCGTACCACTTATCATTTCCATGTTAGAGTTGAAAATAGCCCATTTTACGAAGGTATTACCTTCGTCCACCAATAAGACATTCGTAGTTTGCCTAGTCATTACTTAACAGCAATCGCAGAAATTTCTACATTCACATTTTTTGGCAAGGTCTTTACAGCAACCGTTTCACGAGCTGGAAAGTCTTTTTCAAAACAAGCGCCATAAAGTTCATTCACCTTTGCAAAGTGCGACATATCGCTCAAGAAAATACCTGTTTTTACAATATGACTGAAATCCATTCCTGCAGCTGTTAATACCGCTCCAAGATTGGCTAAAACTTGTTTTGTTTCAGTTTCTAAATTGGCAAGATTTAATTCATTGCTTGCAGGGTCAATAGCAATCTGACCGCTGATATAAAGGGTATTGTCAACCATAACCGCTTGGCTATAAGGGCCGATTGGTGCTGGTGCATTATTCGTGTGAATGATAGTCTTTTTCATATAATTTCAAAGTTACGCTTTTTAGAATTTTTTAGTCGAATTTGCTGCACTTAATTCGTTAGATTTTACTTAAAGATTTTGTATTTTCGGGCATGCAGAAAAATAGGATTTGTGAATTGTTTCAAATTGAAATACCAATCATCCAAGGAGGGATGATTTGGTGCTCCGGTTGGGAATTGGCTGCTGCTGTTAGTAATGCTGGTGGACTAGGATTAATCGGTGCCGGTTCTATGTATCCTGAAGTTTTACGCACGCATATCCAGCGTTGCAAAGAAGCTACCAATAAGCCTTTTGGAGTGAATGTGCCGCTCTTGTATCCTGACATAGAAAAGTTGATGGAGATTATTATCGAGGAAAAAGTGCCGATTGTTTTCACCTCTGCAGGTAACCCGAAGACATGGACAGGAACCTTACAGGCGGCCGGAATTAAGGTAGCGCATGTGGTGAGTAGTGCAAAGTTTGCCAAGAAATGTGAAGAGGCTGGTGTGGATGCAGTTGTTGCCGAAGGATTTGAAGCAGGTGGACATAATGGAAGGGAAGAAACAACAACCCTTTGTTTGATTCCTTCTGTCGCTTCTACTATTACAATTCCATTAATCGCAGCAGGTGGCATTGGTTCAGGTACCGCAATGGCAGCTTGCTTAGCTCTTGGTGCGGAAGCTGTTCAAATTGGAAGCCGTTTTGTTGTTAGCATTGAGTCTAGTGCGCATCCTGCATTTAAAGATCGAATTCTTGCTGCTCAAGAAGGAGATACTAAATTGAGCTTGAAAGTGCTTACGCCAGTTCGATTATTGAAAAATGATTTTGCCAAGCGTGTGCAAGCGTTGGAGAGTGAGGGCGCTAGCAAAGAGAAAATGATAGAAGTGCTGGGTAGAGCTAGAGCCAAGAAAGGAATGTTTGAAGGAGATCTAGAGGAGGGGGAATTGGAAATTGGTCAAGTATCTGCTCAATTTGATAAGCTGTTGCCTGCAGGCTCAATCGTGAACGAAATTTGGCAGGATTGCCTTTTTCAAATAAGCAAATTGCAATTAAAATATTTAGGATAAACACCCAACTGATGAAGCGCACCCTCGGTAATTTTCTTTTTTGTATTGTTCTGATTAGTAGTTTGTATTCGTCGAAAAGTCTTGGCTTTTGGTACGGAGAACATAAGTTTATCAGCGATCAAGCATTTAATAAATCAATTGCTATAGACCCTAATCGTTCAGCAATTTGGTATAAAATGTTGGAATTAAATCCTACACAGCAACGTGCAAGTGTATTGAACTTTCCAACGCAAAGTTTACAGTCTATTACTTACGGTGATATTTCTGCAGCATCTGGAGAATATGAAAAGGAGGTTAGACAATTGTTCTATATGTTGGTGCGTAAATATCCGCAGTACTGGACTTGTTGGGACGCTAGATCTTTGAGTTCTGCTAAAACAGACTCGGGTTTAATTGAAAAAATTAAACATCATTATAAGGTGGAGAAAATGTCTATGAATAAGGAAGACGCCTATAACGATGTCAATATTATGTTCGCGGATGGTTCACATTTCGCTATGGAAAATATCAGTCATTTTGCTGATTTTGGTTCGACGCATACAATCAGCGATGAGTTGAGTAATGCGGTACAGCGTTTGGTGGTTATACCGGAAGGTCGTTTTAACTCTATGTTAGAATATCAGATCGCTCGTCAGATTTTTTATCGTGGAGTGAATATCAATGCGCCTGATTGGAGATTAAATATTTCGCAAGTTGATTCTTTTCTAGTAACGATTCAAAAAGAAAACATAGCAAGTAAATACTGTATATTTCATACTGTTTCTTTACAGTTTGCAGATTGGGCAGGTATTGAATTTGCCAAGAAAACAAATCCGGAAAAAGCTGCGCTACTTATGCAGTTAAGCTTTTTATTTAATGCCTATGCGGACCATTTTTTACAAGATGCCTTTGCCGGCGGACACTTAGTGGTGAAACGAAAGGATTTAAAGAATTTTAATGGTAAAGGTGCGCACGATTATTACAATAAGGAGGGTATTCAAGTGGATAATGTCGATGTGTCTCCATGGATTGCTTACGGAGATGGGTATTTAGATACGAATCAAATCAATTACCAAAAGGTATTACAGGCTAGCATCAATTCTATAAATGATGTATGGAGTCGCTTTTTACAACATACGCGCTACCCAAGTTCTGCAACGATGTTAGAGGAATTGCATGACAAGTCTGAAAAGCAAATCGTTGCCATGTTCATGCGTCAATACACTGCCATGCGTGTGATTCCATTGCCTGTTGAACTTGGTCAGGTAGATTTTATTAGTTCTCGAAATGGGTTGTTTGTTGGATCTACTATATCAACGCCTAAATTATTTGCTTCCAATCTATTTCCGGACGCCGATTTTTATGTAGGCTTTGGTAAGAATTTTTGGTACGGGGCTAATTCAAGAATGAAGCATAAAGAGTCTAATCTATGGTTAGGATGCAGTGTATCTTATGGATGGTTTTCTCCAACCAACAAAACAGCTCCATTAGGCTTGGCAAGAATATCTTTATTTGAAAGTATCTGGCTTAATGCTATTGTGTTCGATCCTTTTTCATTTCGTTTTATTCAGTTGAACAATGCTGCAACGGATAGTAAATATGCTAATAATTTTATGGCACGAAATCATTTGTTCTCTATCTGGAATCCATCTTTTGGATATGAATACAAATCAATTGAATCGAAGTTTAGTTTCTCCGCTCGTCTTAACTATTTGGAACTTGCAAGCAATCAACAGAAGAATTGGTATCCTTCTATTCATCTACGCAGGTATTTATAAGAATTATTAACTTTACTCTAAATCCACCAAATACAATGAAAAATTATTTTCTTTTTGTTCTAAGTTTATTGTTAGGGATGAGCGCAAATGCTCAAATGGCAAATGCCCCTTTGAAGAAGGATGCTTATAGTGACGCTGCTAAAAGAACAACGATTGTTGTTTTGCAAAGTGAGGATCCGAAAAAATCAACGAAGTTGAAAAAGACGCCGGAAGATTACGAAGCGTACAAAATGGATATTGAATATTTTAATGAAAACTTGAAAGCTTCTGTTGAGAAATGGTGGCGCTTTACGGAGAAGTATGAATTTCACTCCTATGCAGAAATGACTAAAATGGTTAAAGGTAAAGCTGCGAAAAATTATGTGGTGTTGATCTATCAACAACAACGTAATAACCCAGCACCTCCTTCGCAAGTAATTAACGCTGTATTACCTTATAAGCGCCTTTCTACACCAGAAGAGTGGGGTTGTTTCGAACTGCGTACGCCAGAGAACTTATTACCAAGTAAGCCTGCATTAGATGTAGTGAAGTTGCCTTACCAAGCTCCTTCAATCGGTGATATGGTTTTCGCAATGCATGTAATGCAATTCAATTTGGCGAATAAATCTGAAGGTCTTTCTGAAAGTCAAATCAAGATGAATGTTAAGAATGCTGGAAAGTTGATTAAGAACAAGACGCTTTATATGGATCGCACAGAAATTGACGATAATGAATTAAACGAGCAAGTGATTCACAAAGCATATCCGTATGAATATGTTATCGATGAGCGCGATAGTATTCAACAATATTTGATTCGTGCTTCGGGAGATGCTTTGGTGCCGATGATTGTACCTGGCAATAATATGGATATGGTGCATTATTTAATCAGTGCGGAAGATGGAACCATCTGCGGTATGTATTCTTTGCCGTATGACGCAAAAGATTCACGTCGTTTACGCATTACACGTGAGGTGTTGAAAGTATATGCTAAAATGGGTAAGACAGGAACCGCAAACTAAAAAATAAATAATTCGATGTATACTAACGTACAGAAAAGATTGGCAGCCGAGCTGCAACAAATTGAAGAAAGTGGCTTATTCAAGAAAGAACGCATCATCACTTCTCCGCAAGGTGCTGACATAACTGTGGATGTGCCTGGTAAAGGAACCTTAAACGTTATCAATTTTTGTGCTAATAATTACCTAGGACTATCCTCTCATCCTGCGACTATCAAAGGAGCGGAAGATGCATTACATAGTCATGGTTTTGGAATGAGCAGCGTTCGCTTTATTTGTGGAACACAAGACATTCATAAAACATTAGAGCAAAAGATTGCACAATTCTTAGGTACAGAAGATACTATTCTTTATGCTGCCGCATTCGATGCAAACGGGGGTGTTTTTGAACCTTTGTTTAACGAAGAAGATGCGATCATCTCCGATGAACTAAATCACGCTTCCATTATTGATGGCGTTCGTTTGTGTAAGGCACAACGTTATCGTTATTTACATAATGATATGGCGGATCTTGAAAAGCAATTACAAGCAACTGCGCACTTGCGTAGTCGGATCATTGTTACCGATGGCGTCTTCTCTATGGATGGCACCATTGCACAAATGGATAAAATTTGTGAACTCGCTGACAAGTACGACGCATTAATCATGATGGATGAATGTCATGCCTCTGGTTTTATGGGTAAAACAGGTCGTGGTACACACGAGTATCGTAATGTAATGGGACGTATTGATATCATTACAGGAACGCTTGGAAAAGCCTTAGGAGGTGCCTTAGGAGGTTTTACATCTGGACGTAAAGAAATCATTGAGATGCTTCGTCAAAGAAGTCGTCCTTATTTGTTTAGTAATACCTTGGCTCCGTCCATTGTTGGTGCTTCAATCGCTGTCATTGATTTGTTAAGCAGTACGACTAGCCTTCGTGATAAGCTTTGGGACAATACACAATATTTCCGCAAAGAAATGACCGATGCTGGTTTTGATATTAAAGCAGGTGAACATCCGATTGTTCCAATCATGTTGTATGACGCTGTTTTGGCACAGAATTTTGCATCAGCTTTGTTAGATGAAGGGATTTATGTAATTGGGTTCTTCTATCCTGTGGTGGCTAAAGGAAAGGCACGTATTCGTGTACAAATTTCTGCAGCACATGATCGCCATCACTTAGATAAAGCGATTGCAGCCTTCACTAAAGTAGGTAAGGAATTGGGTGTATTGAAAGCTTAATAGCTTAGGTACTTCGCAAAAATATCTTGTAAATGAGCCCGGCTTTTTAGCTGGGCTTTTTCTTTTGTGGCGCCTGTAGGATAAGTATCAGTGGTGTATTTCTCGCCCGCCAATTTATTCCAAACTATGCCACCGTTTAAATCTACCCAGCCGTAGCCTTCGTAGAAGTCAAAAAACGCAAATGGTTCTTTTGGATTCAGTAAACTCTTACTCCAACGATAGGAAGTGCTGCTTAAACCTGCAGCATGTAATAAGGTATGTGCGATATCCGTTTGGGAAACGACTTGTACATGTGTTTTGCCTACGTAAGCTTTGTTCAAGCCACCACCGCAAATAAGTAATGGAATTTGATAATGTGACAGACAAGCATAATCATGTTCGCGAGGACTATGATGCCCATGATCTGCCACAATTACAAAAATGGTATTCGCATACCACGTCTGCAACTTCGCCCAGTTGAAAAACGCACCCAAACAACTGTCCGCGTAGTAGATGCTATTGATATATTCATGTTCTTCGCCTCCTCCATTGATCCTGCGCGGATATTTGCCATCGAAAGGAGAGTGTGTGCTTGCGGTAAATAATACCGATAAGAAAGGCTGTGGCTCCTTCGACATTTGTTCGCCCCATGCTTTAAACATAAACTCATCGTGAATGCCTAACTTACCAACTAATTCGCTTGGCGCATTAAAATTATCCTGCTCCTTGATTTCATCAAATCCCTCATAATATAAATAGCTCTTTATATTTCCATAGGTTAACTGGCCCCCAAACAAAAACGAAGAGCGATAACCCATTTGTTTCAAATCTCTATTTATACAGGGCAAATGAGGATACTTACTGTTATTGGCAAGTATAGTGGTGATGGGCTGTGCAGGGAAACCACTTATTACTGCAGGTACGCCTTGGTCACTAGTATGACCGCTACAATAGGCTTGTGTAAATAGTAAGCCTTCTTTACTTAATACGTCGAAATTACGTGTTAAACCCGCGTCTCCGCCACATGACTCCACAACATTCGCACTCCAACCTTCAAGAATTAATAGGGCGATATTGGGCTTGTTAACGCCAAATAATGTTTTACAAGAATCATTGTCATTAACTTGATAAAGAGAATCTACGATAGCAGCAGCTGTTCCATCCTCCATGAATTGATAAGGATTCTTATCACCAGCCTGAATATTGTTTAGATATGAATGCATTAAGGTCCAACTCGGATTCACGGCCGCATCATTCAATACCTGTTTGTTGGAATAATAGACATTGCTTTCGTTGATTGGAATCGGACGCCATCCTCCTCTGATACCCAAGAATAATAATCCTAGTACCAAGACAATTTCTAGTCCATTTCGTAAATAGCTGAAAGGAGCAAGTGTACGTGTTTCGTTTTCGTATAATTGTTTGAAGGTTCTTTTTTCAAATCGACGATAAAACCAATGTGAAAACACACTGATACACATAATTCCAATAAGCCAAGTTTTGGTAGAAACTGATGTAATGACCTCAACAGGGTTTTGTAAATGAAAGAGAATTTTGTAATTCAACTTAATCCCCATTTCTTCATAAACCACAATGTCTACGCAAAAAATGATAGTTGTTAAGGTGATCAGAATTGCGCTGAGCCCCTTCCATAAACCTTTCCAGACGTTATTTTCTTTCCACAAGGAAAAAGTAAAAAAGAAGGGTAGGTACAATGCTGATAAGTAGCAAGCCGTACTCAAGCTTAAGGGGACGGCATGCCACAAACTGGCGAATGTCGACCATCCCTCTAAATTAAAGGTGCGATTCCAAAAGTATAAAAGGAAGAAAAGTTGTTGCCAAGCAAATAAATAAACGAATCCAATGACATGTTTATACGCTTGTCGAAGAAAAGGATATTTGATAGGTAAGAGCATTATCATGCCTTATGAAAATAGTGTAAATATGGTATTGCCGTAATTTCTGCTGCGATTATAGTGCGGATGATCCTCAAATCTATTTTTGGAGTCGTGTTCCATTACAAATAATCCATCTTCCTTTAAAAGAGCGTTGGCAAAAATTAAATCAGGCAATGTTTCTAAATGTGCTAATTGATAGGGAGGGTCTGCAAAAATTAAATCGTACTGTCCTGGCTGACTATTGATAAAGCGAAAGACATCCATTTTAATCACTTTACATTCTTTCTCTATTTTTAAACTCGCTCTGTTTTTCTGAATGAAACTTATGAGCTTGGCATCCATCTCAACGCACGTGATATCTAAACAGCCTCTAGAAGCTAATTCATAGCTAATGCTTCCAGTTCCACCAAATAAATCTAATGCACTAATCGACTCCCAATCGTATATGTTTTGAAGGATATTAAAAATCCCTTCTTTCGCATAATCGGTTGTAGGTCGTGCTGGCATTACTTTCGGAGGTTGAAAGTTAAAGCCTTTAAATTGTCCGCCAACTACTCTCATGATAAAGCTCCTTGTAATGACAAATAACTTTGAGCGCTGCATTGCTCAATACCCTTGTGCGACCAACCCTGGCCATATAATTCTACATGTCTGAAAAACTTCAGTAGGGTAGTATACACTAATGAGTCCTGTCTGATATTAGAGCTAACGTGTAAAACATCTTTTTCAGCGTCAAAGCCAGGATGTTGTTGGTAGGCTAATTGTAAGAAGTAAACTATATCCTCGGGTGCTTTGAATTGAAATTGATTAGAGAATAATAATTGCTTGTCTCTAAACAGTAGAATAAAGAAGGTACGACCGCTTATATCTAAAAAAACACCTTGTTCTGATTGCTTAAGGTGGGAAAACATCCATTTGAAAAGTCCTTCAACACGGTGTGCTATAGTTCTTGGATGTAAGTAGCTTTGTACCGCAGCCATTACTTGGTTTGGCGTATGAAAAGCTACCTGCAAAGTAGATTCTGCCAAGGTATTACAAGCCTGCCATTCTTTTTCCGGATCTTGAATCAAGTTGATTTCCGTAGGCAAAATACTAAACGGACTCAATGAATGACTTAGATGTATTACACGACCTTTCATTTTTACAAACACAATATCTTGTTCAAAGATTGGTTGTAATAAAGCCGGATGATTAAAGGTGGAGGGCTCGGTTGCTTGGTATTCACCAAGGAAAAATACTTTCGATTTATCGGCATTTGCCAAAACATAAACCACAGAGCTTTCATTAATTTCTACCCATAATTCTAAATCTGGCGACTCCCACTGAATCTGTTCGAGAGGGCCGATTTTTAATGTTTGAATTGGACGTAAGAAACTCATAAATCAAAAGTACGAATTTTATCGATTAATCTTATTTTTGAGCTATGGCATACGAAAAAAAGCACCAACCCTTAGCAAGTTCTCGCACCTTCACTAATCGAATGTTGTGGAATGTATTATTTGGAGTAATATTGCTTGCTTTAGGCTTAGGTATTGGCGTTTGGGGGTATCACCAGTTTTGCCACTATTCCTGGATAGATTCCTTATTAAACGCCTCTATGATTTTGTCGGGAATGGGACCAATGAATCCTATTACAAGCGATGGAGGTAAGTTATTCGCCTCTTTTTACGCAATTTTTAGCGGAGTCGTTTTTGTGGCGACTATTGGTGTTATACTAGCCCCTTTATTACATCGTGCAATGCACTTTTTGATGATGGAAGAGGATTAATAATCTCCTTCATGCACAATTTCCATTACAGTGCGGAAGGCAATGAATAGATTGCCATATTTGTTCATAACATCATCACGGAGTTCGTTCGCATGCTTGTTAAAGTATTCCTCCAATAAACTGCGTTCCGAACATAAGTATTGAAAAGAGTAGGTACTGGTTCCATCAGGTTCTTCGACTTGATCCATTTTACTGATTCTGTAATTGACAAATTTTCCAGTTTGCATAACATCTGGAACATGCTTTCCCTTCATCCATTCTAACCATTCTGCTTCAACACGTTGATCAATTTTTACCGTTACATTATAGACTAACATAATCTTTATTTCTTTCTTTTCTTTATTGGAATTAAGTTCAAAGCTAATGAATTTATGACCAAGACCACATCGCTTCCAGTCATACTAAGTGCGCTCCATAATGGTGCGATAAATCCAAAAGCAGCTGCAGGAATCGCAGCTACGTTATAGAGTAAGGCCCAGCCAAAATTCGTGTAAATCGTTCGCATAGTCGATTTGGCGATAGCATGTGCATCTGCCAATAATGCTACGTCGTCATGCATCAAAATAATATGCGCACTTTCCATTGCGGTAGCGGTGGAAGCATGAATAGAGATGCCTACGTGTGCCGCAGCTAAAGCAGGCGCATCATTCACTCCATCCCCTAACATAGCCACTGGCCCCGCCTCACGAAATTTTCGGATGCTGATCAATTTGTCTTCTGGTTTTTGTTCTGCAAGCACTTCCTCAATTCCAAGTAAATTCGCCACACGCATGCAACGCTCTTTCTTGTCGCCACTTAACATAATCACCTTAATGTTTTTAGACTTCGCATAGCGAATCAACTCAACAGCTCCTGTTTTTAATTGTTCCTCCATAGAGAAGCCTAATTGCCAAACGCCATCAATGTATAGATTAATGGGGAACTCCGATTTAATAGCATTTTCTACAAGGGCAGTAGTACCTAAACAGATTTTTCTGCCTTGCTGATCTTCTGCTTTTAAACCTTCTCCTTTTACTTCTTGAATGTTTTTTAGCGGAATACTAGGGTAATCCTTCAAGGCCTTCACAATCGCTTTTGCAATCGGATGTGAAGAATGCGTTTCCATGCTTTTAACAAGCGAAAATTGTTCTGCTGTCCAATTGTGGTCGGAAGGATTTAAAGAGTTTTGCGTAAGCGTTCCTGTTTTATCCATTAACCAAGTTTTGGAATCGGCTAAGGCTTGCATGTGCTGATTGCCTTTGAACAAAATTCCATAACGCGAAGCTTTACCTACACCAGCCATTACCGCTAATGGAGTTGCTAAGCCCATGGCACAAGGACAAGAAATTACCATTACTGCGATGGCACGGAGTATACTATCAGCAAAAGTGTAGTGTAAGAATAGCATACAACTGATTAATACTACCGTTGCGATAATCAATACCGTAGGGACAAACCAAGCTGAAATTTTATCTGCTAATTTTTGAATAGGCGGCAAATCACTCTGCGCTTGTTTCATTAATTCGATGATATGCGCCAATCGATTGTTTTTTATATCACTTTGGGCTTTCATCACCGCACTGCCATCTAGTACGATTGTCCCTCCTGTTAAAGCATCTCCCTGTTTTTTCAAGATTGGATTACTTTCGCCGGTTAGCATAGATTCGTCGACTAAAACTTCGCCCTCCCAAACACTTCCGTCCGTTGCAATTCTATCTCCAGTATTCACCTGCAGTCGATCCCCTGGAGCAATTTGCGTAGCAGCGATTTCATGAATTTCTATCTGACCTGTCTGCATGTTTTTTGTCCATAATTTTGCGCTTGGTTCTTGCAATTGCATTAAAGCTCTTAGCGCTGCATTAGTTTTATGAATGCTTCGGTCTTCAATAAATTCTCCTAACAATACAAAACAAATGATGGAGGCTGTCGTTTCGAAATACAACATACTTTGCATATCTCCACTAATCCAGTTGACCATACTATAAACATAGGCCGCTGTTGCTCCCATTAAAATTAAAACATCCATATTGGTCGAACCCTTTCTCATTGAATAGAAAGCGCCTCTACCAAAGGTCTGCCAGCCAATAATGAAAACGGGTGTCGCTAAAATGAATTGAACGTATGCTTGATGAAGCCAATGCCAATCTACCCACATGTGTATTAAAAGTGGCGCTGTTAAAATGGCGGTCAACCAAAATTTTAATGCTAAATGTTTGTTGCTGCTTAAGCCGCTATTTTTCTCTAAAACGGTATATCCGCCCTTTTTTAATTGCTCTTTTACTTTCTTTTCATTGACCGTATCAGCTACATTGAATCTTACTGATTTCGTAGCTAAACTAACCTTGACATCTGTATAGCCAGATTCCTCTAATATTTTCTTCACATTCAAGGAGCAAGTTTGACAAGTCATACCGTCAATCGACC